>Ga0302227_10002044_pt1 | contig 14352 bp, 6 predicted proteins | sample II_Palsa_N1_1_FD_193525 | JGI IMG/M metagenome (GOLD analysis project Ga0302227, IMG submission 193525) | Peat permafrost microbial communities from Stordalen Mire near Abisko, Sweden - II_Palsa_N1_1 | ecosystem: Environmental > Terrestrial > Soil > Palsa > Peat permafrost | place: Sweden...
ATTTGGTTGACTAATCCTGGTATAGTTTTCAAATCACTCAGATCGCAAACCCTGTAATGGCATAATTCACCCAAGCTTTCGGCAGCCTCTTTTAAATTCTGTTCATTTCTGCCGATGATAATCGTTTCAATGTTTTGTCCGATTAATTTTGTGGCTGTAGCCAAACCTAATCCCGATGCGCCACCGGTAACAATAGCTGTTTTTAATCTGGTATCCATTTAAATATTTTTATCACTATTTCTTTTTCTTGATGAATCACGAATAATTAATTCCGAACGCAATATCAAGCTATGCGTTTGTTGCAGATCGTTGTTATGATCCAGATGTCCGATCAATACCTTGGCAGCCATTTCGCCCATTTCATAACCTTTATAATCAATGGTGGTTAAATTCGGCTCTATCACACATGAAGTGGGGTCATTATTAAAACCCGCAAAAGCAATATCTTCCGGTATTTTTATACCCGCTGATTTTAAAACCTGCATACAGCTTATGGCGCATAAGTCATTAGCTACAAATACGCCATCAGGCTTTACTGCCATCTTTAATATTTGCTGGGCGGCGTGCGAGCCGGCTTGGGCGCTAAGATCGTTTACAATCAACAGGTTATCCTTAAAAGGGATTTGGTGATCATCCAACGCATTTTTATAGCCACTAAACCGGTCTTTGTAAACATTACGCAATTGGCTGCCTGTAATATGCAGAATGCGTTTACAACCCTGGTCAATTAAATGCGAAGTAATGTTATAAGCCGCTTTGTAGTTATCTATAAAAATGCTTGGATAGTGTTCATGCTCCACTACCCTATCAAAAAATATCACCGGGATATCCCGCTTAATAAATTCATCAAAGTGGTTGATGTTCTCGGTGTCGTAAGCTAAAGAAACCAGCAGCCCGTCAACCCGGTTATTAAACATGGCCTTGGCATTGCTCACCTCTTTCTCCATGGTTTCCAGCGATTGACTGATGAACAGGTTATACCCCGAATCGTTAACCACCTTTTCAATCCCAGCAATTACATCAGACATAAAATTGCTGTTTAGCCTCGGCACAATAACACCAATAATATGGCCACGTTTGGTACGCAGGCTGCTGGCAAATGAATTGGAACGATAGCCCATTTCGGCAGCAGTAGCCAATATTTTCTTCTTGGTGTTCTTATTTATTCCAGGATGATCCTTTAACCCCCTGCTTACAGTAGCAGCAGAGATATTAAGCTTTTGGGCAATATCATATATGGTAACTTCTTTTTCGGGGTTACTCATTGCTAATTTGATTAAATAATTTACAATCGGTTACAACTCCACAATACTCAAGACAGAACGTTGTGGGAGTAAATAAACTATTAAAATTAATATTAAATAAATTGACTGGATAAGTTTCTTTTTAAATTTATGCAATCGATTGCTAAAGATATATTTTTTATGTTTATCTTCAATGCTGTAAACCAAATAATAAATTTTCAGGCCTGAATGTAAGCTATAAAAGCATTTTATAAAATGTTCTTTGCACTGCATTTGTACCCGTAATCACCCAAAACCAATTATAAATTCATGAATAAGTTTAAATTATTTTTACTGTTGATCGTATTGTTCACAGCCAATGCCCTTCGCGCGCAAAGCCTATATCTCGATACCTCGAAAACGCTGGATGAACGGGTGAATGACCTCGTTTCAAAATTAACCTTAGATGAAAAGGTGCACCAAATGATGAATGTTAGTCCCGCTATCCCCAGATTAAATATTCCCGAATATGATTGGTGGAACGAAGCCTTGCATGGTGTGGCGCGTGGTGGCGTTGCAACGGTATTTCCGCAGGCTATTGGCTTTGGTGCTACGTTTGATGATAAACTGATTAATCAAGTTTCAACCGCTATATCTGATGAGGCACGTGCAATGTACAATGCCGCGCAAGCAGATAATTACCACCTGCGTTTTGATGGATTAACATTTTGGACGCCCAACATCAACATATTCAGGGATCCAAGATGGGGACGCGGCCAGGAAACTTACGGCGAAGATCCTTACTTAACGTCAAAGATCGGTGTAGCCTTTGTAACCGGTATGCAGGGGAATGATCCTAACCATTTAAAGGTTGCGGCATGCGCCAAACACTTCGCCGTACACAGCGGGCCGGAACGTTTGCGCCACGTATTTAACGCGCAGGCATCATCAAAAGATTTGTATGAAACCTACCTGCCCGCCTTTAAAGCATTAGTAAACGCCCACGTTGAAGCTGTGATGTGTGCTTATAACCGCACTAATAACGAACCTTGCTGCGGTAGCAATTTATTGCTGGATAGCGTATTGCGGGATCAATGGCATTTTAAAGGTCATGTGGTATCTGATTGCGGCGCCATTGCCGATTTTTATATGGGGCATCATGTGGTTCCGGGTCAGGCTGAAGCGGTTGCCCTATCGGTTAAACATGGGGTTGATCTAAATTGCGGTGATGAATATCCTGCTTTGGTTGATGCGGTTAAAAGAGGTTTGATCACCGAAAAACAAATTGACGCTGCCTTGAGCACCCTGCTTAAAACAAGGTTTAAACTGGGTATGTTCGACCCTAAAGGGAGTAGCCCGTATGATAAAATATCCACTGATGTAATTAATAGTCCGGAACATCGTCAACTGGCTAAACAAGTGGCGCTGGAATCTATCGTGATGGTGAAAAATAATGGTGTTTTACCGTTAAGGAATGATCTGCCTAAATACTTTGTAACCGGCCCTAATGCCGCTAATATTGGCGCGTTGATAGGCAATTATTATGGCATTAACCCGCAGATGACTACCATTATGGAGGGCCTGGCATCGGGTATATCTCCTGCCAGCGAAATGCAATACAAACAAGGAATATTGTTAGATAGACCAAATGCTAACCCAATTGATTGGACTACAGCCGATGCACAAGGCTCAAATGTGACTTTTGTGGCCATGGGTATTAATGGTTTGTTGGAGGGTGAAGAAGGCGAAGCAATTGCCTCGCCTAATTTCGGTGATCGGTTGGATTACAACTTACCGCAAAACCAAATTGACTTTCTGAAGAAACTAAGGGCTGGGAATAAAAATAAGATCGTAGTAATCGTTACAGGTGGTAGCCCAATGAACTTATCCGAAGTACAGGATTTGGCCGATGCTGTGTTGTTGGTTTGGTATCCTGGAGAAGAAGGCGGGCATGCCATTGCCGATATTGTTTTTGGTAAAGTTTCCCCATCAGGCCGTATTCCGGTTACGTTCCCTAAATCACTTGATCAATTGCCGCCGTACGAAAGTTACAGCATGAAAGGCAGAACCTATCGTTATATGACAGCCGAACCTATGTATCCATTTGGTTATGGGTTAAGCTATACTACTTTCGCTTATTCGGGCATTAAGCTTTCTGCGGAGCAGGTTAAAAAGAATATTCCTGTTGATGCCGAGGCTATGGTGACTAATACCGGTAAAACGGAAGCTGATGAAGTGGTACAATTGTATATCACCAACCCTGATGATGGTGAAAATCCATTATTTTCGCTTAAAGGTTTCAAGCGCCTGCATTTAAAACCGGGTGAATCACAACAAGTGCAGTTTACGCTTACACCAGCTATTTTGCAAAGCATCAATGATGATGGAAAAGGTGTTGAATTAGCAGGAAATTATCATGTATATATTGGCGGTTCGTTACCAACCAAACGCAGCCTGGATTTGGGGATGCCCAAAGTTGAAGAAGCGATTTTAAAGGTTAAATAAAATATTATGTTCCAAGATTTAGAGCAAACTTTTAGATGGTTTGGCCCGAATGACCCGGTAACTTTACCGGCTATAAAACAAACCGGCGCAACCGGTATTGTAAATGCCCTGCACCATATCCCTAGCGGAGATGTGTGGATTGCAGATGAAATTAAACAACGCGATAACATTATTAAATCGGCGGGGTTTAACTGGTTGGTTGTGGAGAGTGTTAACATCCACGAAAGCATTAAAACAGCCGGTAGCGAGCGGGATTTTTATATTGAAAATTATATAAAAACAATTAATAATCTGTCCGCTGTTGGTATCAAAACCATTTGCTACAACTTTATGCCCGTACTTGATTGGACGCGTACCGACCTTGATTTCAGGTTGCCAAATAACGCATCTGCGTTAAGATACAATGCCCCGGCAGTTGCCGCTTTTGATTTGTATATACTGGAGCGTGAAGATGCTTATGCCGATTTTAATGAGCAGCAACAACAAGAAGCCAAAGCCTTCTTAGATAGCATCAACGCAGCAGAAAAAGAATTGTTGACCAATACCATTATGGCTGGTTTGCCCGGTACGGATGAGGTGTTTACCATTGCTGAGTTTAAAGAGCATCTTAAAAAATACCAGGATACGGATGCCGGTAAATTAAAAGAAAACCTTGCTTATTTTTTAAAGGCGATTATTCCACATGCTGAAAAAACAGGTATAAAAATGTGTATCCATCCGGATGACCCACCGTTCCCGATATTGGGTTTACCACGGGTAGTAAGTACGGAAAAAGATTTAAAAGATGTTGTTGAAAGCTGCCCATCGCCCAATAATGGAATTACATTTTGTACCGGTTCATTAGGCGCACGAGGTGATAATGATTTACCCGGGATAGTAAGTCGCCTGGGTGAGCACATCCATTTTTTACACTTGCGCAATGTGCAAAGGGAATCTGACGGTAGTTTTTATGAGGCAGACCATTTAGATGGCAGCAACGATATGTACGCCATTATGAAAAATGTAATCCTTGAACAAAAGAAGAGATCTGATAGCGGGCGCGATGATATTGCCATACCCATACGCCCCGATCATGGGCATAAAATACTGGATGATTTTAATTATAATACTTATCCGGGCTACTCAGCAACAGGGCGTTTAAAAGGTTTGGCTGAATTGCGTGGATTAGAAATGGGGATTAAAAGAAGTATTGTCTAAATCAAAATTTTCATAATTTTAATCAAGTAAAGCAAAAAGGGGCCGCAATTACGGCCCCTGATAATAAACCAATTATCAAACAAATAATTTTAATAGCCCGGGTTTTGCGGAAATGCAGGTCCTGTTGTTACCAAATCAATTTCCGTTTGCGGTATAGGTCGCAAATCTTCAAAGCTTTGGATGTTCGGTCCGCCCTCGGCATTATATTGCTGCGTTCTGCGGATTAATGATTGGGTGCGTACCAAATCATACCAGCGTTGGCATTCACCATAAAACTCCCTGCTGCGTTCATCCAAAATATAGTCTAGCGTAACTTGTGCAGGAGTTATCTGCATGGCGGCAACGGCAGCTGTATTTTGTGCCGCGGTGTTAGTTGATTGGTATGCAGCTCTGGTTCTGATCACATTAATCATGTTAGCTGCAGTAGTCATATCACCTGTTTTATAGGCTGCTTCGGCAGCAATCATGTAAACATCCGCGTATCTAAATAAAATAAATGGCCTTGTTGATGGATCATTAACGCCGGTCCTGTTAGGGTCATCATATTTTCTCATAGATGGATAAAACACGGTGGTATACGGGTTGGGCGCACTATCTTCAGGCGGGGTTAATATGATACCCTTAAAAGTAGCCCTTTTGGTAGCTCCCGGGTCATACGGCGGCATCCATATTGCTGTATCAGCGCCAACAGTAAGCGTGCCTCTTGGGGTAGTTACATTTGCGGTATTTGCAATCCAGGTAGTTTGAAAAGTTTTGTAATAGCGAGAATCATTTACCTTATCAGCAAAAGCCTGCTCAATTACATAAGCTGGGTTAGGCCTGATACGGATGAACGGACGACCATTGGCGATATCCCTGGTCATTACATTGGCCCCGCCTGTAGCTGGATAATTAGCATTTACAGTTGGGTAGTTAGGCCTGAAAAGATCATTTGTGATGTTATAAGCACCACCTGCGCCACCGGCAACATAATTGCCGTATTTGGTACTATTGCTTTCATCAACTACAAAAAGTGTTTCTTCGCCATATTCGTTTCCCGGCGCGTTAGCCGATGCAAAATCCTGCCATAAACCAAGTTTATAAGTTGCGGCATTGCTAATCAGGCTTTGCGCGGTGCTAAGCGCCATCGCGAAGTCAGTAGATTGCGCAGCGGACGACCATCCACGGGTTAAGTATACCTTAGCTAATAGATATAAAGCGGTTGCCCTGGTTGCTGCTTTCCCGGCAAATGGAGACGTTGCACCTGTTGACGCTATTGTTTCGCCGGGAATAGTTTGCAACTCAGTTGAAGCCTGGGTTAAATCGGTAATAATTTGGGCATATACATCCGCAATTGAGGCACGCGAATCAGAAGTAGTTGGCGTGCTGATAAACGTGGTGTGCAATGGCACTGGCCCAAAGGTTTGCACAAGATAAAAGTAGTATAAGGCACGTAAAAATTTAGCCTGGGCCAAATATTCAGTACGGGTTTCTGCATCAGGAAATGCGGCCGGGCCATATTGTAACACGCCATTTGCGGTGTTAATATCCTGGTAAGCAACTGCAAAAATAGATACAGCATTATAAGCTGTTACATTACCAACTAAGTTGGTATAAGTAAAAAATGGTATTGTAGATGAGGTTGCACTACCACCGGCAAGGTATTCATCGGTGCCGGCTAACGTAATATTAGTAAAACCTTCGGTACCCCATAAATTACGCATATCTCCGTATATCCCAACTATTTCACCCAAAACACCGCCTGGTGTGGTGGAAAATTGAGGAGTAATATTGGCCCTGGGGTTTTCATCTAACAGTTTTTTGCAACTTACAGCACTGATTGATACCAGCGATATTGTTAAAATCGATATTTTCTTAAATAGTTTCATGTCAATTTCTTTAAAAATTTAAAATTTTGCGCTTACACCTAACTCAAATGTGCGGGTTGGTGGATCATTCAAACCAACAGTAATGGCACGACCAATCGCGTTAGTTGAGTAGCCCGACGCGCCTGTTAATGTGCCGCCATAACCATTTCCTTCGGGATCGATACCCAAACCACTCCTGGTAAGCGGAGACCAGATGATGAAAGGATTAGAGCAAGTTGTGTAAATCCTGATAGAAGAAATACCTGAGTTTTTAAGTGAAGTAGATGGTATAGTATAACCCAGGCTGATACTGCGCATTTTGATAAATGAACCATCGCGGTATTGCAGCGTAGAGGCGTAAGGGAATGTGCCGCTCGCATCCGGGCGGGGAAATTCGTTTGTTGGATTGGTTGGTGTCCAGTAATCAACTTTATATTGATTAACGCGGCCGGTGTTAAAAAACGGATAACCTGATGAACCGCTATCGCTTCCAAGATAAGGCACCGCAACCATTTGGCCTATGCGGGCAAAAGCTACAAATGTTGCGTCAATACCCATGTAAGAGAACCTGTTGGTTAAACCGCTTTCAAACTTTGGCTGGTAGCTGCCTAATACTTGCCTGTCGCTTGCATTTATTACACCATCATGGTTTACATCTTCAACCTCTATCTCGCCTGGTTTTTCACCGTATTTTGCTGCTTCCGCAGCCTGGGCTGTTTGCCAGATACCTATTTTTTTGTAATCGTAAATTACATCAAAGGGTTGCCCAACAAACCAGCCATTACCAGGGTCTGATTGTAAGCCATTATGTAAAGCAACAATAGCATCGCGATAAAAACTGATGTTAAAATCGGTGTTCCAGGTAAAGCCACTGGCAGTTTTAACGTTGATGCTGCTTAAGCTTATTTCTAAACCCTTTCCTTTAGTTTTACCGGCGTTGATTAAGGTTGATCCAGCTCCGTCGCTTGGCGGCAAGCTGATGGTTTGTAAAATATTGTTGGTCCGCTGATCATACACATCAATACTACCACTTAAACGGTTATGCAGAAATCCGAAATCTATACCAAGGTTATAATTATCGGTAGTTTCAAATTTCAGATTAGCAGGTACGCTTGTAACCAGGTAACCATTATAACCGTTAGTGCCAAAATTATACGCATTAATAGTTAAGTTACCCAAAGTTGAGTATGGCGCTACGGATTGATTAGACGTTACCCCGTAACCTGCCCTAACCTTTAGGTTTGATACCCAACTAACATCTTTCAAAAAGTCTTCCCTGTCAGCATTCCAACCGAAAGCAAAAGCAGGATAGGTTAAAAATTGGTTACCAGAAGTAAGTACCGAAGAACCATCCCGCCTAACAGTAGCTGTTAAAAGGTATTTATCATCAAACGAATAATTGGCACGGGCCATGTAAGAAATTAGTCCTTTTTCTGAATAGGTGCCATTAGCCGCACTGATTGAATTTGCCAGGTTAAGGTTATAGCTTTGGATATAATCTGCAGGTAACCCAACTCCATTAAAGGTTGATCCGTCGCTATGATCTTTTTCAACGCTATAAAGCCCTGTTAAGGTTAAGTGATTTTTGCCATAAGTCTTATCATAGGTTAGCAAGTTCTCTAACAAATAGCTATAATCTTGCGTGTTGCCTACCGATTCAGTTGTTTGCGAAGTAGCAGTTGCAGTGTTATAAAGATTACTTACCGGCGTATACGTATTTCCTTGCGTTTGGCCATAAGTTAAGCCAACGTTGGCGCGATACTTTAATCCATCAAGAATATTAACTTCTCCGTAAAGGCTGTTAAAGGTATTTAATCTTCTGCTCAAATCCTGAATATTGGGATTAGTGATGGTTGCAGGGTTAACCTTGCTTGCATCAATAGATCCTGCAAGCGGCAATAAATTAACAGAACCATCGGTATTATACGGTGATGTAAGCGGACTAAGACTAACGGTATTATATAATGGATATAAATCTTCGCCGTTAGTAATGGTCACATTTTCAAGGCTGTTTAACCCTACCCTTATGCGGCTGTTTATTCTGTGATCTATTGTAGTTCGCAGGGTATATCTTTCAAAATCCTGGCCATATACCGTACCTTGATCTTTATGATAACCGGCACTGATACCATATTGTGTATCATCTGTACCGCCCGAAACACTTAGTAATTGATCAGTTGTATATCCTGGTCTAAATATCAGGTTTTGCCAATTGGTGTTTGTTCCATCAGCAAGTCCTGCTTGTTCAGCTGTGGTAAGCCCGTAAGCTGTTGTTCCCGGGTTAACGGTATTACCAGCCGTGGCCTCAGCTTTAAATGCAGCATATTCTGCACCATTAAATAACGGATATTGGCTGGTAATATGGCTTATACCATAATAAGCGTTATAAGTAGTGATAGGTTTTCCAGCTTTGCCTCGTTTGGTGGTAATTAAAATTACGCCACCAGATGCCCTTGATCCGTAAATAGCGGTAGCCGATGCGTCTTTTAAAACATCCAGGCTGGATATATCGTCAGGGTTTAAATCATTAATGCTACCACCAATAAATGGCACACCGTCCAAAATAATTAAAGGTTGATTTTGCGCGTCGTTTTGTGCTTGTGATGCACCTAACGAACGGTCACCCCTGATCCTGATTTGATCGCTTGCACCCGGTTGTGAACTGTTGCTTACGATGTCAACACCAGCAAGGCGGCCTTTTAACTGATCTACCACGTTATCAGAAGGAACAACCGCTAACGCGTCTTCGCTAATTGTTGATATAGCACCGGTTACATCTCGTTTGCGTTGGGTGCCGTAACCAACCACCACAACTTCGTTCAAATTGTTATTATTTACAGTAAGCGAGATCCTGATATTGGCACTTTTCGCGGTTAAATGTATTTCTTGTGTATTATATCCAACGAAGGATACGATAATTGTATCTTTGGGTGAAGGGAGATTGATGCTGAATTTTCCCTTTGTGTCTGTTGATGTGGCACCCTGGTGCGACTTTAATTTGATAGTTGCTCCGGGAATAGGTTCGCCTTTTTCATCAACCACCCTGCCGCTAACTTCCGAGCTTTGTGCAAAAGCTGACAAGGAAAGTAAGCTTATGCCCAATAGTAAGAGCATAGTTTTACAACATTTGATAAGTTTAAGTATTTCCATAATTTAATTGGTGAATAGGTTTGTATTAATTAAGATCATTACAATGGTTAGCATGCCTTGGCTTAGCAAGCCCAGTTATCCTGATGGGGCAGGTAGGATAATTAAGTTGAGTTTTCATCATAATTTTTCATTTAGTTTATTGGTTGTAAGGTCATAATTGATTTAAGGCGCATTTTTGCTCAAAACAAATCATCAGCAAGTATTGGCAAATGCCAATATGGTTATGCAATTAATTAATTGAGAGCTGGTGTAGTTATAATTGGTTATTTAACTCGGATTAAAAGTAGAAACAAAAAATTAAAAATGCAATCGATTGCAAAGAATTATTTACTTTTATTTAGAAAAAAACACTTAGCAAGTTAAATTTTATGTAATTTTTATTTTATTAAATATTACGATGCCATTTTTGTAAAACACATGCATAATTATTTGATATTATTGTATTTGTGTAGCTAATAAGATTGTATTGATTTTATTAAAATAGGGCTTTGATTAGGTTACCATGATATATAGGCATGGTTTTAACAGGATAATAAGTAGGCAAAATCGATACTAGATGTCGTTTTTATCCAAATATTTAAAAAAATATTAGCATATATTTGTAATCGATTGCTGAAATTGTAATACCCAACTTCAATTATCATTATAAACCACTTATATACATTATTAAAGCATTTACTTATGTTAAAAAAACAAGCATGTTTTTTCTTAATACTGCAGCTATGTGGTATCATTCAGCTAAAAGCTCAATCAACATCTACTAAAGGCTTAAAAGATTATTATAAAAACTATTTTTCGATCGGTGTAGCTGTTTCGGCACAGGATATAGAGGATACCGCCAAGGCTAAATTTATAATACATGAATTTAATAGCCTTACACCTGAGAATGCAATGAAAATGGGGCCTATACACCCAGAAGAAAACAGGTACTACTGGAAAGACGCGGATGCAATTGTGGCATTTGCCCAGGCAAACGGCCTGCGTGTAAGAGGGCATAACCTTTGCTGGCACGAACAAACACCATCCTGGTTATTTAAAGGCGACGACGGTAAATTAGTTACTAAAGAAGTATTGTTAAAAAGATTGAAAGACCACATTACTACCGTAGTAAACAGGTATAAAGGAAAGATATATGCCTGGGATGTAGTAAACGAAGCTATTGATGACGATAGCACCAAGTTTTTACGCAACTCATTATGGTATCAGATATGCGGCGAAGATTTTATAGCTAAAGCCTTTGAGTATGCACATGAAGCCGACCCTAAAGCCATTTTATTTTATAATGACTATAATACTGAGCGCCCGGAAAAGCGAGATCGTGTTTATCGCCTGTTAAAGCAGTTGGTTGATGCCGGCGTGCCGATAAACGCAGTGGGAATACAGGCGCATTGGTCTGTATATGAACCATCGCAGCAGGAATTAATTGCTACAATTAAAAAGTTCTCATCGTTAGGTTTAAAAGTGCAGGTAACAGAACTTGATATATCTATTTATCCCTGGGAGAAAGAAAAGAGAGATTTAAGACCGGGTGAAGCAGATGCCTATATGCCTGAATTAGAGAAAAAGCAGGACGAAAAGTATGCAGAAGTATTTAAAGTATTTAGGGAATATAAAAGTGTGGTATCGGGTGTTACTTTTTGGAATATATCCGATAAACATACCTGGCTGGATGATTACCCTGTAGCTGGAAGGAAAAATTATCCACTGTTATTCGATCAGCAACTTCGTCCTAAAAAGGCCTATTGGAGTGTTGTAAACTTTAAACAATAACACATATATAATTATGGACCATAATAAGATGAAAATCCATTTCAGGGTATTTGCAGCTATAATGGGTATGTTATTAATACCGCAAATAAATTTCGCCCAGGCACCCGGTGATAAAACATATATAGCTGCAATTAATGGTAAAGGATATTTCCCGTTGGAGGTAAAAAATAAAGTAATACCTATATTATATACCGCGGCTACCGATTATGCCGGGGTACTTATCGCGGTAAAAAATCTGCAAACAGATATTAAAAAAGTTACCACCGATACCGCGTTGTTAGAAACAAGTCATATCGATCGGTATAAAAATATCATCATCATTGGCACCTTGGGTAAAAATGATTTGATCGACAAACTGATCAGCGAAAAAAAATTAGATGCAAGTAATATTAAAGGAAAGTGGGAAGCACATATAACACAAGTTATTGATCAACCTTTTCCTGGAGTTAAGCAGGCTTTAGTAATTGTTGGTAGCGACAAACGAGGCACCATTTATGGCGTTTATGAGCTATCGGCACAAATAGGGATATCGCCCTGGTATTGGTGGGCCGATGTGCCAATAAAGCAACAACAAAATTTGTACGTTATATCGGGAAGATATGTTGATAATGGACCAGCAGTAAAGTATCGGGGTATTTTTATCAATGATGAAGCGCCTTCATTCTCGGGCTGGGCCAAAGAGAAATTTGGCGGTGTTAACCATTTGGTTTATACCAAAATGTTTGAGCTGATCCTGAGGTTAAAAGGTAATTATTTATGGCCCGCCATGTGGGGAAATGCTTTTAATGATGACGATAAGCTTGATCCGGTATTAGCAGATGAATATGGGGTTGTAATGGGAACTTCCCATCATGAACCAATGGATAGGGCACAACAAGAATGGAAACGTTATGGCTCCGGCCCATGGAACTATGAAACTAACGGGGATACCTTGCGTAGTTTTTGGAGAAAGGGAATTGAACATATGGGCAACAAGGAAACCATTGTAACTATTGGAATGCGTGGCGACGGTGATAAACCCATGACCGACGGCAGCAATATCGCCTTACTGGAAAAAATTGTAGCAGATCAGCGCGGGATTATTGCCGGTGTAACGCATAAAGACGCGTCACAAACGCCACAAATGTGGGCCTTATATAAAGAGGTGCAAGATTATTATGATAAAGGTATGCGTGTGCCTGATGATGTTACCTTATTGCTTTGCGACGATAACTGGGGCAACATTCGTAAGCTACCTAAGCTAAACGAACCTGCCCGAGAAGGTGGTTATGGTATTTATTATCATTTTGATTATGTGGGCGATCCCCGTAATTATAAATGGTTAAATACAAATCCGATAAGTAAAACCTGGGAACAGATGCATCTTGCTTATGAATATGGAGCAAAGCAAGTTTGGATAGTAAACGTTGGCGACTTAAAGCCGATGGAATTTCCAATCAGTTTTTTTCTTGACTATGCTTGGTCACCGGATAAATGGCCGGCAAGTCGTTTAGCTGAGTATACGAAGCAATGGGCCACCCAGCAATTTGGCAGTAAGTACGCTAATGAGATTGCCGGGGTATTAACTACGTACACAAAATATAACGGCCGCCGCAAACCCGAACAACTCGACCAAAATACCTATAGCTTAATTAATTACCGGGAGTTTGAAACAGTAGTGAGCGATTACAATCAGCTAGCAGACAAAGCCAGGCGCCTATACAGTACAGTGCCTAAACAGTATAAGGATGCTTATTATCAGCTGGTACTTCACCCGGTTGAGGCATGTGCCAATTTAAATGAAATGTACTTTGACGCGGCAAAAAACAAACTATATGCAACGCAAGGCAGGGCCGCAACAAATTTAATGGCCGCCAATGTAAAGGAGTTGTTTAAAAAAGATTCCGCTATATCGCATTACTATAATAAAACAATGGCTGGCGGTAAATGGGATCATATGATGGATCAGACCCATATTGGCTACACCTACTGGCAGGAACCGCGGGTTGATAAAATGCCTGCGGTGCAAACTATTGAACTCCCCTCCCAGCCTCAAATGGGCGTAGCTATTGAAGGTTCTGAATCCTGGTGGCCTAATGAACAGTCGAAGGCCGTTTTACCGGGATTTTATCCATCCTGTGGCGGGCATTATATCGAGGTATTCAATCGCGGGCAGCAAAGTTTTAATTTTACAGTTACAAGCTCGTCGCCATATATCATTATCAAAAAACAAACAGATAATATTAACCTTCAGCAACGTATTTGGATAAATGTTAACTGGACAAAAGTGCCAAAAGGCGTTAAAGATGCAAGTATAACAATTGCCGCATCAGACGGTAGTAAAGTCTTAATCCACGGCATTATCCATAATGAACTCCCCCTTAACAATACCAGTTTTAATGAAAACAACGGTTATGTAAGTATTGAAGCGGAGCATTACGCTAAAGCAATTAATTCCAATGATATTAAATGGCAGGTGATCCCTAATTATGGTCGTACCTTATCGGGGGTAATGCCTTCGCCGGTTACGGCAAAATCGCAAACTCCTGTTGGCGATAGCCCGCATTTAGAATATAAAGTGAATATGATTGACACCGGATGGATTAATGTAAAGGCCTATATATCGCCAACGCTCGACTTTACAAATTCAACTGGCTTACACTTTGCGATATCCATTGATA
>Ga0302227_10002049_pt1 | contig 14311 bp, 14 predicted proteins | sample II_Palsa_N1_1_FD_193525 | JGI IMG/M metagenome (GOLD analysis project Ga0302227, IMG submission 193525) | Peat permafrost microbial communities from Stordalen Mire near Abisko, Sweden - II_Palsa_N1_1 | ecosystem: Environmental > Terrestrial > Soil > Palsa > Peat permafrost | place: Sweden...
CAGAGGTCGCAATGGGGAGAGCTTACCGAGAGCCACGCCAGCACTGTGCACAACAACCATGCTGCTATGCGGGTTCTGGCTTTGACGGTACGCTCCATTCCAGAATCATAATTCCTTGGCGGTGCCGGAAGTAAATTTTCGGTTTGGTGAAGATCGAGACACCACAATTGGAGTCAGGGAATTGATTCTTCAAAATTCGATTCTCCCCTGCAGGGCGATCATGCGCGGCGAACTATCTCCCCCGAGACCGACACCGAGTAAGCCAGTGGGAGGAGAGATTGTGCTCTCCAATGTTCCGAACCGTGCCGGGATGAAGCTTCCGGGTAGACCCGCCTCGACGGAATTGGGCAGCGCGAAGTTGGGGTGGTTATAGGCGTTGAACATCTGCGCATCCAGACGGAATGAGATTCCATCCCGGATGGGAATTGTCTTTGTGAGATAGATATCCGAGTCCGTGAAGTGCGGTCCACGAACCGTGTTGCGCCCCGAGTCTCCGAACTGACAGTTGGTAACCGAATCGCCTCCGGTGCAGGCGCCGGTTGTGGGATCGACTACTGAAACAAAAGCTTCAGGATTCAACCATTGTTTGGTTCCAGCTACGGTTACGCCGCTGTACGGTGTCTTGCGATAGAGTGGCACCTCACTAACCCTTCTTGCGAACTGCGGTCCGCTCGCCTGGAAGATGCCGTTGTTGTTGGCAGTATAGGGCTGACTAAGGACGGTGAACGGCAGTCCACTGTGAATGAAAGCCGTTTCGGAGACGGACCAGCCTCTGAGGATCTGTCGCAGCACGGCATGGGTGGAATGGAACGGGATCTGATAGACCCCAAATGCGGAGATGTTATTTCGCACATCGTAGTCGCAGTCGCCGTACTGACGGCCGAGTTCTCCGGGAAGTGGCGACAGAATGCCCTGGGTTGAAAACGACAGCAGACCTCCGTTCGACACTTCGTCCAGACAGTGGCTGAAGGTGTAGTTGCCCCGCAGCGTTAGCCCATGGATCTGTTCCGTAAAGCTTGTTTGCAGTCCGGAGTAGCTGCTGTTGGCGTCTGTCCTGAACTCATTGACGCTGCCGAACCGCTGATCGAGTGGTCGCCGGTACGAATAGGGTGCAAAGCATCCCTGGCAGACGTTTTGATAGCCATTGAGCTGCACCTGATAGGGCTCATGCAAACCGCGGGTTCCGACATAGTCGACGCGCAATGCTCCATGTGCGCCGATCTGCCGCTCTACGCCGAGGTTGTATTGATAGTAGTAGGGGCTCTTCAGAGCTCCGCTCGGGAATGTATTCATACTGACTGCAAGCGGACAGGTTGGCGCACCCGGTGCGATGCCTGCGCACGGAGCCCCTCCCGAAGAGAAGGCTGTCTGAAAAGACTTGTTCGCAGCCAAGGTTGCATCGACAGCACTGCCCGCTACGCCGGGAGCGATACCGACCCCACCGACCTGCCCGCCCAATCCGCCAACGAATGTGGGCGAGTACGGAGCGTTCGTGGATGCCAGGTCCGCGATCTGCGCCGGGATAATGTCGCTGAGGATACCGAAGCCTGTATGAACGACGGTTCCATGCCACACCTCATAGGCGAAGGAAGCACGTGGCTGATAGATAAAGAGCTGGGTTGCCGGAAAGACATTGTGGATATTTGTCTCGATCACCTGATTCAAGGGCTGGTCTGTCTCGTGGGACATATCAAGGAATGAACCTGCGGGACGGGCGAACAGATTCTGTTGGTTGGTTTCGTTGCCGTTCCAGGTCACGCGCATGCCAACGGTAAAGGTCGCCTTCGGTATCGGCTTATAGGTGTCCATGCCGTAAAACTCGACGATGCTGTTGGCAACCCGTTCTTTCAGAGAGACCGGGAAGCTCTGGCTGGCGGTGTAGGCGGCTCCATGGGTGAACTGCGCGAGATCGTTGTACGTGACCGTGGGCACTGTCCCTTCGCCCAAGTCATAGTTGCTGACGTCGAGACGGCGGGTATTAATGCCGAACTTCAGGGTGTGTGTGGTTCTTGTCCAGATCAGGTTGTCGTTGATCTGCCACTGCGTTACCTTGCGCCCCTGGGGATAGGTGTTGTTGTTGCCGCCGACTGTCGTAAAAGGAGCGTTGTTGCTGCCTGCTGCGAGCACGATCGGAAACGTCTGCTGTACCTGCGCGTAATTATTCGGTTCGAAGATGCTCGCATACCAGCTCGCTCCTGGATTGAACTGATTCACGAGATTCGGATTAAACAGATGCGTGTACCCCAGCACCAGCGTTCGCTGCGGTTGCGGGGAGTACGAGTTGAAGATCGGGTTGATCGGATCGGTATAAGCCGCCTGCAGCCCTGTGTCCTGCTGAAAGCGGTACCAGACGCTGTTGTTCTGGTTAATGGTGTGATCGATCTTGATCACGATAAGGTTCTCGCTGTCTTTGTTGTTCAACGACTCCTGCCTCTGGTTCGCGCAACCACTCCCATTGAGGAGGCCTCCTCCGGCAGGAGCAGACAACACGCTTCCATTTGCATCGAGCGGGCAGGTGCTGACGGTAAGAGGTGTTCCATTAGTGTTTTGGTAAAGCGAGAACATATTCCGGTAGAACGGGACCTCCGCAGGCTGCGCTGGAAGCACGGTCCCAGTGATCGGATCGACGCCTCCTTGCGCCAACTGTCCCAAAACATACTGCTGATACGAGACAGAGGGCACAGTTGTCTGAGAAACCAGTGGCAGAGCAATGCGAATTCCCTCATAATGGCCGAAGAAAAACAGCTTGTCTTTGCGAATGGGTCCCCCAGCACTGACGCCGAATTCGTTAGCCGTTGAGCGCGGCTTCTTCGCGATATTACCCTGCGTGTCGTTGGCATGGAGGAAATAATTCTGCGCGTTCAGCAGCGATCCATTCCAAATCTCATACACGTCACCGTGAAATTTGTTCGTGCCGGATTTGGTGAAGAAGTTTACCTGTGAGGCGCCATATCGCCCCTGATCGACGGAAAAGGAGTTGGTGTTGACGGTCGCCTCCTGTACTGCATCGAGACCAATGACCAGGTTGGTCGAAAGCCCGATATTCAAACCCAGCCATGGGTCGTTGGTGTCATAACCATCAAGGATGTAGCCGTTCGAGGTTGCAGGAAGCCCGTTGAACTCGACGTTTCCGTAACCGCCGGCGGCCTTGGCATCATTCGATGAGCCTGCTGTATTCATCAGCGCGCCCTGAGCAAACTGTGCAATGAAAGTAAGATCCTGGCCGGGGTTCGGAAGACTTTTAATCGCCTTCGCATCAAGAGTTGTTGTCGTGTTGGGATTGTCGAGACTGAGCAGACCCTGCTGTGCTGTCACCTCTACGGTCTGCGAGGCGGATGGCAACCGGAGTGGGAAGTTCAGCGTAATGGTGCGACCCACGCCCACTGCGGTAGGCTCCGAACTCGCACCGGCAAAACCCGAGGCATGTACTGCCACCTGATAGGTACCAGGGTTGATCTGAGAGAAGAGATACCGGCCATTGGCATCGGTCAGGCCTGTGCGAGTCGCCCTGGTATTGATCTCGATGGCGGTTACCTCCGCGTTGGGCACCACGGCTCCACTCGCATCTGTGACCATTCCGGTGAGCGCACTGGAAGTGCCGCTTTGGCCGTTCGCTGCTGGGCCTATTGCCATTTGACAGAGGAGAAAAACCAAAGCGAGCGAGATGGCTTGCATGCCTGAGCTAATCCTAATCCAATAATTAGCCATGGCTAAATTTATCATGATGGTTACGCTAATATAAGATCGAGAGAATGGCAAGTATGGTTTCAAAGCGGCATCGTAAGGAGACTCCGACCGTTCCAGCGCAACTCAATGGGCACGGGGCGAGCGAGTCCAGTGACGACTATCTCAAAGCGATCCTCGAACTCAGCGGTCCTGAAGATCGCCAGGTGGCGAGCACGGACATTGCTGTTCACTTGAAGATCAGCGGAGCATCCGTAACCAAGATGCTTCAGAAGCTGTCATCCGCAACGCCTGCGTTGGTCATTTACGAAAAACATCGTGGCGTGCATCTGGCGAAAGCAGGCAGGAAGCGCGCTCTGGAGATCGTGCGGCATCACCGCTTGATCGAGACGTTCCTGTATCAGATCCTGGATTACCCATGGGACGAAGTACACGATGAGGCGGAACGGCTGGAGCACTTCATCTCTGAACGCTTCGAGGCGCGCGTTGCGGCCAAACTGAACTATCCGGACTTCGACCCTCATGGACACGCGATTCCAACTCTTGATGGGTCTCTACCCGTCAGTCATTCGCAAACGTTGGCGCAGGCCGTCGCAAATGAACAGGTTCAGGTAGCGAGCGTCTCCGACCGTGTCCCCGAGATGCTGCGGTATCTTGGTTCACACGGAATCAAGCCGGGAGTCTGGCTGAAGATCATTGAACAACTGCCTTTTCGAGGAGCCTATCGCATCATTGTGGGAGATTCTAAGAAAGCGATCTTGTTGAGCGAATCGCTCGCGGGTGCCATCTTCGTCAGTCCGTGAGTTAGCGGTCGGGCAGGTCCGGTATCAAAGTTTAGACACGCCGCCTCCGCAAACTTCACCACAGCAGTGCCTTTGACGCAAACAGGATCCCGATGGTCAGGTTGAGTGCAGCTGCGAATGACAGACTTTTCGAACTGGCCGAGAGAATGTTTTGTGCCATCGATTCCGGGGTAACAACATATTTGGTACACCCCGGCTCATCATCGGCGATGAGTCACGCATCAGTGTGGCTTGAACGTTTTGCCTGTTTCGATCAGTGTCTTGAGGCGGGAGAGGATGCGTGGCCAGCCATCGGCGGAAGAGGCGTAGGCAGCATCGTCCTCCGCCCACCGGTCATGCGTCACAGAGACCCTGGTGGCTTCGGTCTCCGGTACAAGTTCTATCGTGACGCGAGAGATCTTGGTGGAAGAGCCGATGGCAAATGTGTATTGCAACAACCTTGGCGGCTCAGACTGGAGCACCTCGCCGCGAACGTAGGTGGTGCGCTTGCCGTCGGGACCAATACCGACCCAGTTCATAGGGCCTCCTGGCTTAAGATCGACTTCGAGCTCGGCCCCTCCAAAGATGATGCGGTTGGATTCGGGGGAGACGAAGCCCTCCCAGACCCTGTCCGGAGGTGCGGCGAAGTAGAAGACGAAGTGCAATGGAGTTTGCTGGGGCACGTGATCTCCTTCAGGGTTTGTGTTGACCCGCACGGCATTATGCCACTGCATTGACTACTGTACAGGACATGTCGGCGGGTCAAGTATATCGCTGCCTCGGAACTCATTGCCGAGGTGGGAATCCAATCACGTGTGTTGTGAGGTTCACCTCTTCAGCTCAGGATGTTCCGAAACACTCAAAGTATTCCCATCGGGGTCTTTGAACCAGGCGACCTTCGCGCCGGTAGGCGAAGTCCAGATGCCTAGTTCATCTTGATCCATACCACCGTAGCGCTCGAAGCGGACTCCGGCCTGCGCCAAGTTTCTAACGGTTACGGTGATCTCCGGGACTTGCCAACCCAAAACCGTACCATGGGCTGGCGGGAGTTCTTTAGCCATGCCGAGACGCAGCATGATGCCATTGGCCTCAAAGACCAACGCGAACGGCGGCTCTTCCATGACCAGGCGAAGGCCAAGGATGTCCCGATAGAAATCCCTGGCGCAGGATACGTCGACGATGGAGACGAATCCGATGATGTTGTAGTTGCCGACTCCAGACTGTTGTGACATGCGGCTATGATGAGCTTCTTTACGGGTTGTCGCAAGAAGAGTTTCACGACATAATATATCTCTATTGCGACAAGTAAAAGTTTTGACAGAATACGATCCGAAGCGCGGTGCTTCTGTTGCGACGCTCGCCTATGAATACCCTTCCAGGTTTCAGGTGCCAGAACACGCACATGGGTCGGATCAACTGATCTACGCAGTCAGCGGCCTCATGGAAGTATCTTCCGACCAGAGTATGTGGTTGATCCCACCGCATTTTGCACTGTGGATTCCAGCGCAAACCCACCATCGGATTCACATGCCTGGACCTGTTTCGATGCGCACGCTTTACCTGCGCGCGGGCTTGGCCGCAAGATTGGAGCCAGGTTGCGCGGTGCTGCATGTGACGCCGCTGCTACGAGAACTCATTGTCGAAACTGTAAGCATCGGTCAGCTTCGTATGCGCGATCGTTATGGGTGTGCTCTTCGCGACGTGCTCATTTCTCAGCTTCAGAAGGCTTCCCCGGTACCCACTTTTGTGACGCTGCCACGAGAGGAGAGAGCACTTGCAGTGGCCCAGGCAATCTTGCTGAATCCAGCTGAATCGAAGTCGATGGCGATCCTGTGTTCTGAGGTAGGTGTCAGCGTCAGGACGATCGAGAGAGTGTTTCGTAGAGACATTGGCACCAGCTTTGAATCGTGGCGACGACAGGTCCGACTAACGAAAGCCGTGGAGTTATTGGTCTCAGGATGCTCGATCAAGGAAGTAGCCTACAAGGTCGGTTATTGCCAGTCGAGTGCCTTTGTCGAGATGTTCCGCCGGACATTTGGAACAACTCCGAAGGCATGGATCTCAGCTTTAGAAACTCTTGGCCAACGATCCACCGAACCGCAATCAAGGCTTTCCCTTGCGCCCTAACGTTCAAGGAAAGCCTTGATTGCGGCCCGGCATGTCCAGTCAGCGATTGGGGCTGGGTAATGGCAATACGGAAGTGACCTCGTTACTTCCGCATCGCCGACCATCCGGAACCAAAGCTTTCCGCTGCGTCCCGTAAGCACGCCAGGCGATCTAAGTTACTTCGCAGTCCGCTTCTTTCTGGTTGTGGAAGCTTTTCGATTCGCAATGCGTGTGTTCGAGAATATGCGGGTCAAAGACCGTCTGCCAGGTTCAGGATCGCCGGTAACGAGATAGGCCAACACAGCTCCCTGGAAGAGTTGCAGCACCTCTTCTACGGTAGGCTGGTCCACCAAGAATTTCATAAGCAGTTGTACCCACAACCGTTGTTGCTCCGCATAAAAGAGCTTCGCTCTTGCGGAGCCGTTCCAGGCGCGCCGCGATAGGTCCATGACAAGCAGTAGGACGCCTTTGGCCTCAGGGGCTGTGGTTCTTTCCCACAGTGCTGTGATGACTGCCTCTGGAGAGACCCCGGGTGGAAATGTTTCGGGCGCAAATCGTGCCCGCAATCTCTCCTCGAGAAGTGCCATAGCTCCTTCTTCGATGTCTTCCCGACCGCCGAAATAATGAATCAACATACGCTTGCTGGTTCCGACGCTTTTTGCCAATTGATCCAGACTTATATCAATTGTCCCGGCCTTAACAAACGCGGCAAGACATCGTTGAAGCAATTCCGATTGAAAATCTCGCTTTTCTTGTTGCATCTATATGTACCAATAGGTACATCATATCGCCGGAGGAGAAGGATGAAAAGAACGACGTTGCATTCTTGCTTGTACTCGGTTTTGTCATCTGGCTTGTTGGGACGATCTACTATGCATATCGGGGGCCGGTAATATTGGAGACTACGAAAATCCGCTACTGGGGGGCCTTCGCCTTGTCCTCGACTATTTCCGGAGTTCTCTGCATCGGGATTCTTCGATGGCGGCATATCGCGCCCACAAATTGGGCATTGGCGGCGCTTCTGTTAGTCCTTCCAGGGATGGTTGGTGAAGTTGTCGCGCTTTCCAATCTATCCACCTTCATCCCCAACCTGCATGCCACTTCCGCCGGAAAATATGGAGCCTTTCTGTTTGCTTCGTACGCATTTGTGCTAGCAATTGGCGCGGCAGTCACGCTAAGAGCGAGGCCGTAGTCTATCGGGACATCCTCTCTAAAAACCATCCCCCCGTGTGAGAATTCGCTTCCGGATGACGGACAACCCGGAAGTGACCGCCTTGCTTTCTGTTTGCCGACAATCCTCCCAGTACATATAAAACCTCCACTCTGTGCTGAATGAGCGCATTGCCCTTTTATGGAAGGTGGGCCTGCGACCAATCGAATTCCTGGAATTAGGAATGTCCTCCTTTGCGGAACGGTCCCGTGAGACCCGACGAAAGACGACGGCGGATGGCAAAGTAAGCGATCCAGCAACAGATGCCAATCGCCAAAAAGCTCGCAAAGAGAGGTAAGTCTCGAAGCAGAAAATGGAACTCCCGAATTCGTCCGCCTGAAATGTTCATCTCGAAGCTCAAGGAAACGAGAGTGAAGAACATTCCCGGACCGAACAGCCATCATTGCCAGGCGAGCAGCGTCTTCGTCCTACGCAGGGAACGCATTGCGAGTTCCGGCGGCACAGATACAGCCGGAAAAGCGAGCGGGTTATCGCTCCTGAGCCGGCGGACCTCTTCCATGAGTTTGGGATCTTGGCTGAGAAATTCCTCAACAAGAGTGCGCGTCGCGAGACTTGCATCTCCCGAGACGTACACCGGTAGCAGATCGACAATAACCTCCCTAGTAATGACCTGTGGGGAATCCGTCGGGACACTGTTCATTGAAGACGGTGTAGTTTGATTTCCAATTTAAGGTCGGCAGTGTCGAGAGATCTGCAAGCAGCTCTAACCTCAACTGTTGACTTCAGGCCAATGCACTCATCCATATTGCTATTGGTGGTTTCCCATCAGCGAAAGGAGATGAGTAATGAAGAACGCGCTTTGCATCGCTACAGTTCCTGGCCGGTGGCTTGGTTGAAGACGCATGCCCGGCCCTGAAGGGGACTTCTGATTGTTATAGGCTATCTCGCCCTAAGGGATATGCCCATTTAGGTATATGGTTCCGGGTGCTAGAAGATGCTCTAATTCCCCTCTAACGAGGAGATACATGCCGAAACGGCTGGCTATTACGATTGCGGGTGCGGTGTCCCTGGGAAGCTATGAGGCTGGGGTGCTGTATGAGGTGCTGGACGCGATTCATCAACATAATGCCGCCGACTGCGTGACGGATGACGAGAAGATCCTGATCGATGTGATGACAGGTGCGTCAGCCGGAGCGATGACGGCAGCGATTGTGGCGCAGAAGATGCTGTACTCGGCTCAGGAGTTTCGCGGTCCCTACGACAACCCTTTGTACAACGTATGGGTGAAACGTATCAACCTGGACGGGTTACTGGAGACGGTGAACGGAGAGACGGGTGAGGTGGAACCGCCGCTGCGTTCGATCTTTTCGTCGAACGTGGTGGAGAAAATTGCAGAGGATACGTTACTGGGACGCTACGCGACGGGGGAGTGGCCTGCTCCCATAACGCATTTGGCCGCGGCGCGTTCGATCTCTCTCGGGATGACTCTGACGAACCTGAACGGCGTGGACTACGGCTATGACATGCAGCCTTGCGGGAAGTTTATCTACACGCGACACGAGGACCAGATAACCCGTGTGGTGAGTGTGGATGCGAGCGATAAGCCGGAGGTGTGGCGTGAGCTGGCGGATGCGTCGGTGGCGAGCGGGGCTTATCCGCTGGCGTTTAGGGCGAAAGAGATGGACCGCAGGCGGTCGGAGTATGCCAAAAGCAGTCTGGAGCCGTGGACGGATGATCCGTCGAGGTTTACTTACACCGACGGCGGAGTCTTACAGAACGAGCCCCTGGGTATGGCGAAGAACCTGGTCGATGACATCGACAAGCACTGGTACAACGACAGCAGGTTCTACTTGTTTGTGTCCCCGCATGGGAGAACTTCGAGCGCGGACTCGAGCTTTTGCGAGGCGACTGCAGATTACTTCCAGATGATGAAGCGGTGGGCGAAGGTGCTGCTTAGCCAGTCGGAGTTTCAGGACTGGATTACCGCGGTGGAGATGAATGAACAGATTGCCCTGATGGACGCTCGGGCCAGTGAACTGGCAGAGAAGCTGCGTTCAGGCGAGATCAAGAGCGGAAGCCTGAAGCGGACTGCGGACGGTTTGCTGAAGGTGTTGTTTACGCAGCCGACGCGCACGGGGACGAGGCAGGTTGCGAAGATTGGACAAGAGAGTCTGGCTGAGGCCAGGCGGCGGATTGAACACCAGTACAAGGAGGAGATTGTGGGTCTGGGGATAGGAAGCTACGCCGCCGATGCGTTTCGCGATACGGTGCTGGCGTTTGAGACGGCGGCGAATCTTGGACAGTGCGACTACATGCGGATCTATGGAATAGCGGTGTCGGAAGAGTTGCTGGCGGGTGCAGATCTAACGGGCTTTCTGGGGTTCTTCGACGAGCGGTATCGCGTGCATGACTATGACCGCGGACGGATGGTGGCGCGGATGGTGTTGACCGATCCGGTGATGAGTGAGGCAGGAGAGCTGGGACCGATACGATATACGCCGAAGCATACGAATCCTATCGACAGCACTTTGAATGGCCTGCAGATGGGGCAGCTGTCGATCGAGGAGCAGCAGGCGTTTCGCGAAGGGGTGAAGAAGCGGGTGGGCGAGATGGTTCGATATTTGATTGGATTCTGGTCTTATCCGGCGGACGTAGTGGTGATCGATCCGCTGATGAATGCGGTTCTGAATCATTTGTTTCGGGAGTAACGCGGGTTATTTGAAAAGGTTGGCTAAACGGCGTGGGGAGGAGGTCGGCAACTTACGTTCGGCACGCTACGATTATCTCCCTCAAGCCGACTTCACCATACTAATCCGGCCTCGATGAGTGATTCGGCGATAATACACTCATTGAGAAGGCGAACTAACGGCTTCTGAATTGCCAACCATTTGGAGATAGGTGGCGAGAAGCCTTAGGGCTGTATCTGGCGAAGTGCGTTTGTCGGAACTAATGTGCTCCGGGTACTGCAGTGGAGTGATGAATTTGGCCTGCTTCTGCCCCGTCACGGATGGGTTCGTCGCAAGTTCCGCAGCTGGTAGATGACTGAAGCCTTTGACAAGACGAGCTGCAATCTTCACTGGCATGCACAAGGAAGATGACGAAATCGGCAAAACAAAAGAGTTCTTCGGCTATGTAGATCTGGCCGCGACGCAGCGACATTTCTCCTTGGCTGATTTCTGGAAGTTCGTCGGCGCAGTGCAGGTCTTGCCGCTACGACAATCCGCTGCCGAAGGCATCGATTGCGCTCACGACCTCCGACTGATTCGAGAGGAAAATGAAGTGGTGCCCATGCGGTGCCCTTGGCTGATGCAAAGGACTATGTTGCCATGAGTTCGGGGCCGAAAACGACCGAATCTACGATGCGGATCATGCGTTGAATGCAAAGGCTCGCATGGATCGTGAAAGCTTTTTAAGGAAGACCCTGAATTTGATCCCCTAAAACAGGAATCACGAGAAATCCAACTCACCCCTTGCACTTCTACAATAGAGAAGGTACAACTCTTGTAGAAGCCAAAGGGTAAGAAATGACGGACCAACATATTGATCTCCCGCAGGGCACGCTGGACTTGCTCATTCTGAGGACGCTGGCGCTCGGGCCGCAGCACGGCTGGGCGATCTCCGAACGGGTGCAACAGGTGTCGAGCGACGTGCTCAGAATCCAGCAGGGTTCCCTGTATCCGGCACTTCACCGACTCGAACGGAGAGGCTGGATCAAGGCGGAGTGGGGAACATCAGAAAACAACCGCCGTGCCAAGTACTACGAACTCACTCGTAGCGGCAAAAAGCAGCTCGAAGTGGAAACGGACAGTTGGCGAAAGCTGGCCACAGCAGTCGCTCAAATTCTCGAAAGTGTGTGAGGTCGCTCCATGCTGCAGGATCTGCGTTTTCGTCTCCGTGCCTTTTTTCGGAAGGATGTTATGGATCTGGAGTTGAACGAGGAACTTCGCTTCCATTTCGAAAATGAGGTCGAAAAGTATAAGCGCGCGGGCATGGGCGAGGACGCGGCCAGGAGGCGCGCCCGCCTGGCCTTCGGTGGGCAGGTGCAGATCAGAGAAGACTGTCAAGACGCGCGCGGTGTCAGCTTTCTCGAAACAACGATCGAGGATGCCCGATATAGCCTTCGTACGATGCGCAAGAATTCCGGTTTCTTCGGCATTGCCGCGCTCACGCTTGCTCTCGGTATTGGCGCGAGCATCGCTGTCTTCAGCCTCGTCAATACGATCTTGCTGAAGCCGCTGCCCTATCCGAATGCAAACCGAGTCGTGATGCTCTGGCGCGAAGGACCCCTGGCCGGAATTGGCGACATGCCCTGGGCGCCAAACGAATACAGCATCCTGGCGAGAGCGGCGACCGCATTTCAAAACCTGGGAGCCTTTAAGAAGGAGTCCTTCAATCTCACAGGGTCGAGCAGCCCGGAACTTCTCGAAGGTGTGCGGGCATCCACCGGTTTCTTCCCGGCGTTGGGGTATCGCCGTCGCTGGGACGCACTTTCACCACTGAAGAAGACCAGCCAGGCCATGATCATGTAACCGTCCTGAGTAATCGGCTGTGGCGGAGTCGATTCGGCGGAGATGCCGGCATTGTGGGCAAGACCGTTGACCTGAATGGCTATTCCTACACCGTGATCGGGGTCATGCCGGCGAGCATTACCTTTCCCAATCAGGACGGGATCCCGCCTCTCCTCGACCTGCCTAAAGAAACGCAGCTCTGGGTGCCGTTGGCGCTGCCTGTTGCTCCCAAAGGAGCCAATGAGTTTGGAGTCATCGGGCAACTGAGAGCGGACGGCAGACCTGACCAGATTGTGCAGGACATGAAGGTCGTCGAGAGGACCCTGGAGGAGCAGATACCACAGGAAAAAGACTGGTCTTCCCGCGTAGTCTTGCTAACCCAACAGACAACGACCAATGCGCGCCGTCCCTTGCTGTTGTTGCTTGGAGCGGTGAGCGTAGTGCTGTTGATCGCCTGCGCCAATGTTGCCGGATTGACTCTGAACCGCTCCTTGGGACGCCGCCGGGAACTCACACTGCGCGGAGCGCTGGGTGCCGGACGCCGCCGATTGGTGCGGCAGCTGATGACCGAATCACTCCTGTTGGCCGCTGTTGGAGGCATCTTGGGGATCATCTTCGGCGAAGTGAGCCTGTATCTGGTAAAACACTTCGGCCCGGACAGCATCCCTCATCTCCATGAGATTGGACTTGACCCGCAGGTGATCGGTTATGCACTGGGCATCACGCTCATCACGGGATTGCTCTTTGGATTGGCACCGGCCGTGGGAGCCACGCGAATGAACATGGTCGAGGCCCTCAAGGAGGGAGGTCAGCGTACCGGTGGGAGCGCGACCGCTCCGCGGATTCGCAACGCGCTTTTGGTTACTCAGGTCGCGCTGGCGCTGGTGCTGGTTATCGCCGCCGGATTGCTGATTCGAACCTTCTACTCCATGCTGCGTTCGGATGCCGGATTTGATGCTGCGCGTGTTGTTACGTTTGAGCTGCCTTTGCCAACCCCTAAGTACGCTGATACAGGTCACATGACGCAGCTCTATCAACAGGTTCTCCTACAGCTTCAGTCTGTGCCGGGTATCCAGAGCGCCGGGCTGACTTCCGTCGTTCCCATGGGCGGAGTGCCGGACGGCACCGTGATCCGAATGCCGGAACACCCAGCTGCGAATCGTTCTGAACAGCCGTATGCGAACTACTCCTTTGCTTCACCCGGCTACTTCGCCACAATCGGAACACCGTTGCTGCGCGGGCGGGATTTCACCGACGCGGATGCCCTCAGCTCCGTCCCTGTAACCATCATCACCAGCGGCATGGCAGAGAGATACTTCCATGGCGAAGATCCGATCGGCAAACAAGTGGGTGTTGCCACAACGAAGATTCCAGCGCGAACAATTATCGGCGTGGTTGCGAACATAAAGCACGCATCGCTGCGAGAAGAACCAGATCCCGAGATGTTTGTGCCCTATACCCAGAATGAGATCAGGACGTGGCCATCGATGCAGACGATGCAGTTCGCGGTGCGTACCAGAACGGACCAAACCGCAATCCCGGAGAGCGTGCGTCAGGCCGTCCACGCCGTTGATCCTGATTTGCCGATCGCCAAGTTTGCGACACTTGCGACTCTGGTCGACAGGTCAATAACCGCAGACCGGTTCTCGATGCTTCTGGTAGGCTCTTTTGGATTGCTGGCGCTCATTCTCGCTTCCATCGGCATGTATGGAGTGATCTCATATTCAGTCATGCAGCGTACCCCGGAGATTGGCGTCCGTATGGCGCTCGGTGCGCAACGCGCGCAGATCTTTGTCATGATTCTTCGGCAGGCAAGTCGCCTTACCGTCGCTGGAATTGCAATCGGTCTGATTGCGGCTCTGGCAACAACTCGCCTGATGACTCGCTTTCTCTATGGAGTTCAGCCAGCGGACCCGGTTACATTTGCTGCGGTGTCCCTTCTTCTGGCAGCGGTTACTTTTTTTGCCTGTTACGTTCCGGCTCGAAGGGCGATGAAGGTTGATCCGATGATCGCCCTGCGCTATGAGTAGTTCGGGGGAAATCCATTTTGATTGCTGGCG
>Ga0302227_10002051_pt1 | contig 14299 bp, 13 predicted proteins | sample II_Palsa_N1_1_FD_193525 | JGI IMG/M metagenome (GOLD analysis project Ga0302227, IMG submission 193525) | Peat permafrost microbial communities from Stordalen Mire near Abisko, Sweden - II_Palsa_N1_1 | ecosystem: Environmental > Terrestrial > Soil > Palsa > Peat permafrost | place: Sweden...
TAAATATCTATGTTATAATTATAAGTACGAGGGTGTCAACAGAATATATATATGGCTCATATTTCTTAAAAGATTCGGCAACTCCTGTGCTCTGTCTACCACTACTCGTTAACTTGTCATAATCGCTCCTCATCAAAATGCGCACCTCTATCCTATCCTTGGCGTTCATTCTCGCCGCGGCAGCGAACGCCGTAGTCGTGCCGAAAGCCAGCATTGCAAAAAGAGCATCCGGTTTCCTAGAGAAGTGCACAATTCTTGAGCTGCTTGGGACATCCTTGACTGCCCAATGTGACGACGAATTTGGGGAGCTTGTATTTGATTCAATCAACCTTAATAATTGTATTGGGTTTGCAGATAACGATCTTGTGGCGGTAGGACCCCCTTCCTTTACTCCTTCTCAGAGCTTATAACTGACTGCTTTAGCCTGGAACTAAATATACCGATAAATGTGGTACAGGCGAAAATGACTGTGAGCTCAATGTCTCTACGCTTGTCTGCGACGAGTGCGAAGATGAAAGAAATGATGAAAATACAGTTATCGGGAGTATCGATTTAGGCAAGTTGCGTTTTTGACTATTTAATGGTTATCCTTATTTGTTATTTATATTCTTTGTATATTTACTGACTTTATGGTTTTAGATGAGGCTATCGGTGTTGATCAATCAGGACACATGATCTGTGACTAAGGATGGTATACTTTTGCTTCTTCAATAGGGTCATGAAAGCAAATCTATAAATACTTTATTGAAGGAAGGTGGGAGAGCGCTATTCGGAACATGTATGAGAAAGGAAGGGTGTTTAACTGATTCTTTTTTTTTCAATGCAATTGAACTTTTTATAAAAATGTTATTATCGTGACCTTCCTTGGAGTGGAACAAGTGGAGTGCAGTGCCTTGGGCGTTGCGTCTCCAGTGCGTCGCTTTACAGGGGTGATCTGCTCGCTAGGCGTTACTTTATTTTAGGGTTAAGCTCTCGGCGTTTTCTAGCAGGGCGTTATGGTTCAGGCATTCTTTAAAAGCATAGAATTAATGAATTAATGAGCTCGTTCGCTCGTCGGCGCTTTGCGCCGACTCACTCGCTCGCAAATTCAATTAAAGAGCGAGAGGGGTGGTATATCCTCAAGCGAGGTGTGGAATGGAAATTACAAAAAACGACAATGAAATTACGTAAATAATAATTTTGTCTGCGTAGCTAGAGTTGGTAGATTTCGCAAAAGAAATACCTGACTTTATATATAGGATTGTCGTCTCTAGTATTTTGCTTTATAGAAAGCTAAAAGGGTAGCTTATTTACTTTTATTATTCTCTCTTCCCTCTAATATATTATAATAAACTTATGTTTCTCTCGGAAGAAAAAGTATAATAGAAGAACTTATATAGAGTCGACTTCAAGTAGAGCGCTAATCTTACTCCTTATAGCCTGTATTACTGAATCCGGTCAATAAAGCGGGGTCTCCCGCGACTGCCGAGGCTAGGACTGATTTCGATAGTAGATACAGTACAATCTTCCTGGCGAAGCCTATCACCCATATTAGTCATTGTTTCTGACTAATCACGCGTATTCAAATCGCGTATTTAATTAATTCTGACACAGTGTGGCCGCCAGGTATTATAACAGGCTAGCTACAATAATATCAGTTAAATAAGTAGCTGTTCTGAAAAAATAGAGAGGATAACTTAAGGAGAGAAAAAGAAAGGATCTCAGTCCTGTGCAGACGTAAGTTAGAGCTTGCCGTCTCTAGCCGCTATAGTAGGTAACTAATCTAGGGCAGGGCTTAATTCGAGCTCAATCCATTGCACAAACACTGCCTTCTGCATTTACACCTTGAATGGCGATATTCCAAATCTAGAGTCTAAATTCGTTGTCCTCTAATACGATCTCTTCTTCGGCGGCACACTCGCACACTCCTGCTCATCCAAAGTCGACATGACAACAGGTCTATACCCAATCCTAACATCCTCTCCATTCCTCTGCCAACTCAACGTATGCTTCATCCAGGTCCCGTCATCTCTCGCCGGAAAATCCTCCCTCGCATGACTCCCCCTGCTCTCCTTCCTAGCCAAGGCACTCTTAGCAGTCTGACTCGCACACGTCAACAGGTTCCTCATTTCCAACGTCTCGATCAGATCGCTGTTCCATATCAAACTTCGATCGGTGACACTCAAGCGTTCTGCTAAATCTCGCTCGACTTGCTGTACTGCTGCATTTCCGGCGGACAGCGAGTCCTCGGTACGAAAGACCGCGACGTCAGATTGCATTGCTTTTTGCATATCGAGTCGTAGCTTCGCGCTTGGGATATCGCCTGATGCTGTCCGTATGCGCTCCAAGTCGTTGAGAGATTCTTTACCGATGTCGTCTGGCACCTTTAAGTGCGGTGCCCCTTTTCCGTTGTTCTCGGCGATGTGGAGAGCTGATGCTCGGCCGAAGACGACAATGTCGAGCAGGGAGTTTGCTCCAAGTCGATTCGCGCCGTGGACTGAGACACACGCTGATTCTCCAGCAGCATAGAGCCCTTCTACGATTTTCTCTCTTCCATCCTCTGCCACAGATAACACTTGACCTTTGTAGTTCGTCGGTATGCCTCCCATGCAGTAGTGCACAGTCGGTAGAACAGGAATCGGTTCCTTCGTGATATCGATCCCCGAGAAAATGTTCGCCGTCTCCGCAATACCTGGTAACCGCTCATGAATAATCTCTGCAGGTAAATGAGACAATTGAAGATAAATGTGATCCTTTTCTGGCCCACAACCCCTGCCCTCTTTAATCTCCATATTCATACTCCTCGACACCACATCTCTACTTGCAAGATCCTTAGCAGTTGGCGCATACCTCTCCATAAACCTCTCTCCATTTCCATTCAGCAAGTACCCTCCCTCACCCCTCGCACCCTCCGTAATCAGCACCCCAGCACCGTAAATACCCGAGGGGTGAAACTGGACAAATTCCATATCCTGGTTTGGAAGCCCAGCTCTCGCAACCATTGCATTCCCATCCCCCGTGCTCGTATGCGCTGACGTGCAAGAGAAGTACGCTCTCCCATACCCTCCCGTTGCTAAGACGGTGTTGCGTGCAAACATCCGATGTAATGTGCCGTCTTCCATACTCAGACACAGCACTCCGGCACAGGCACCATCAACCATCAGCAAATCCAACGCAAAATACTCAATGAAGAAGTTAGTATTATGTTTCAGACTCTGTCCATACAACGTATGCAACATCGCGTGACCCGTTCTGTCTGCTGCACAAGCAGTCCGATATGCTTGGCCCCCTTCTCCGTATTTGAGAGATTGCCCACCAATAGCTCGTTGGTAGATACGACCATCCGAGGTCCGTGAAAACGCCATTCCGTAATTCTCTAATTCGCAGACGGCTTTGGAGGCTTCTCTAGTCATGTAGTGGATTGCGTCTTGGTCGCCGAGCCAGTCGCTGCCTTTCACTGTGTCATACATATGCCAGCGCCAGTCATCTGGAGCTATTAATAAGATTTTGGAAGAGAGATTTTGTGGTGGGTACCTTCCGTCATGTTACCCAAGGCGGCGTTTATGCCTCCTTGAGCAGCGACTGTGTGAGATCGAGTGGGAAACTGGGACGAAGTCAATCACGTGATTTCTAGGCTCACTAGATGATGTTGGTAAAAGAAAATAGCTTTAAAGCGGATGCCAATCCGTAAAGATGATATGTGGATTCAGCAATTGAGAAAAGCATACCAGCTTGCTGATACAAGCTGTATCCAGACCTGACTCGGCCAATCCAACTGCAGCTCTCAACCCCGCACCTCCAGCTCCGACAACGATGGCACTGTGTTTGTTAGCCTTTCGTTTTCCAAGGACGTCTAGATAGTTGGCAAAATACTCGTAATGGTGATCAATAAGAGGGAAACGCAGGCTCGGGCCGCTTGCCGTTGTTGCTTTCCTTCTCTGCGGTTCGCTTAGGAAGGTCCTTCTTTGACCAAACGAATACTTTTGATACACTGGCTTCCTCAATCCGGCCCCAATCGGCCGCATAGGTATTTTCATCGTTCAATCCGTGTACAAAGTGACACTGGAGAGGGGAGGAATGGAGAGTCTAGGTATGTGTCTGAGACGTGGGGACCCCGCATCTAGCGTCGGGATTAAGACCTCGGGCTGGAAATAAACGTAGCACGTGCCAAGCGAGTAGAAGATAGCCGAGAAAGGGGGTGTTTCAGGGGTAATGAGGAAACAACATCTAAGTAAAGTTCTACACTGCGACCGTGTATATGTCTGTTTTGCAAACAACCGTAGATTTGAGATACCTTTGTAAAAGTAAAGAACTCCCACATTGTTACGGAAGGCCATAGGGATCACATGTCTCAGCGTATTTCACATCTCACATCTCCAATCGCAGCCCCACAGGTCCCACACCCTATTGATCTTTTTTAGTAATAGCTGCTTATAATTATTTGGCCTTCTCACTCAAAACTCGGGCTCCAATTCAAGCCTCATACCTTACCCAATTTTTTTTTTTTAGTGATAACTGCCTATAATTATAGAGTCTTCCTTACTAAAAACTAGGGCTCTATATTCTCGACTTTTAATTCTCGACTTACTCTCGACTCTCGCCTCTAGCGATTTCTTAACTCTTAACTTATTAAATATTTTAATGTATTCTTTTTATAAATATAATAAATATTAAATAATAAAGGGACCTTAATTAAGAGAAGATTTATATAAAATTAAAGTAGAGAGATGTTCGAGATATTTTAAAGTATAGAGAGGGGGGTGGGGCTGCGATTGGAGATTTGAGATGTGAAATACGCTGAGACATGTGATCTTTATGGCCTTCCGTACATTGTGCATGAATGTCCACCGAAACCAATTAACAAGGCTCGGCATGATGTTCCATCTGGAGGCGAATCCAGAGGCTCTAAAGCACAGCTTTTATATGCTGCTCTGATGCCCTTCCCAAAGCTCAATGGGGCTATGCCAAGGATTAATTAGTAGCTTGTTGTTGGACTTCATTTTTATTCCTAGAAGTATTAAAACGAGCATCTTCGAGTGGAGCAGGTGTTGACACTAGCTTTAGAGAGTACTGTACATTGAATGCGTTTCAAAGGACAGAACAGTTCTTACCAGAATTTCGTCGGTAGCTGGCATTATGCTCGCCAGAGCAGAAGTTTGGAAACACTCAATCCAGTGAAGCTGATGTCGAGATGGGCCTCTTTTAAGAACCTTCTAGTGAAAAATTTGGCCTTGACGCATCGCAATTCATAAGAGGCAATCTTAATCTCAGGCAAATTTCATTTGACTATCATAATAACTTGAAGGATTATTGGATGAAGCTTCTCATCTTGGTATCTCTCCCGATCTCAACATAAACGAATTCCCGTTCCTCTCGTAAACTCCCCATTTCCGATCATAGTCACGAAGGAACACTGCGTTTACGTTTGTGGACTGAGAATTTTCGATATTACCGTCCCAATCATATCGCTCATGGCCCTTCAGATGGGTTTTGGCAGCCCGACGATGAAGTTCCATGAAAAGTTCGAAGTCTCCTCTTCATCTCTCAGCTTCTCTTACTAGCTCCCTCGTGTACATTCGGCCAAAGTGGTCAACATTCTGGGGATTAGGCCTGATGTTCATCTGGTAAGCTTGAAGTGGACGAATTATGCCCTGGTCGTCATAGATTTCTCCGTACATTTTGTTTTGCGCAGAAGATATGGAGCCGATCTTGAAGTCGGATATTGGTGGAAGCTTGTTGAGATACAATGTATTGACGTTTGGCCGGTGTAGGGGATATTTGCGAGAAAGATATAGGCCTGATTCCTACCATACGTCTTGTCGTGGAGTGATTCTGCACATGAGATCCTGTGATTGAATAATGTCCTAGAACCAGTACAGTTTCTGATTTTGATGAGTAACGAGAGTTTACTAGTATCATTCAGTTTCAAGTGTCGGTGACGCCAACAAACTCTTTCGACAGTAACTGGATTCATTGTTCCGTATTTCCGTGACTAACGCTTATCACAAAATTCCCTTTGCTCCGGGATGGTTCCTTCATTATTGAACAAGCACCGTGGCTTCTAAAGCTATTATGATGAAAATGAGGATGGGTAGTTTCTGGAAAGAAAATTTTGTGTATCTCAGGCTATGGAAAGTTGGGGGTTATGGTACACTATCTTGCTCCCTCCGGCGTGTTCTTTGGGTCCATCGTCTTACTGCTTTCCATGGAGCCGACATCACCGTCATAATCTCTCTGACCTCCAGCATTCAGTAATCTGAATAACGTCAGACCCATCCTCTCGAAGGCCTCCTGAATATCAGCCATGTTCTCAACTTTCCGCTCCAGCAACTTCATGGATCCATTTTCAATAACATCCACATATTCGTCAACAACCCACTTAGCCGTGTTTTTGAATTTCTCACAGGCCGCAAGTGCCTCTGTTCGTTCAGGGCTAGGGCCCGAGCACGTGAGTAAATTGTATGATGAAGCTAAATCTGCGATGGAGCCTGCCATCGAACCTGCTTTGCTAGAAGAAGGAGATGGATTTTGGACTGCTTGGTTCAGAGCTTTCGCGCGTGCTGAAGTGAAGCCCGGAATAAAGGGTGAGAGGTCATGAAGCTCAAGGTCTGTGGAAGAGAAGTCTAGATGATGTTTTGATACCTGTTCTTTAAGCTCATGTTTGAGCCGCCGAAGATCTTCGAGAGCTTGTTGCTTCATATCTGACATCAGCTCGACTGTCTTTTGCCGACTTAGGGTGGCGTCGGTTGCTTGAACCGACGATCTCTCAACGAACCTCAACTCTTCCGTCAAGCTTTGCTGAATGTACTTTTCAAGGAGCTCGATAGCTTGAAGTGAGTCTCGTTGCAGCTGCGTAGCCATGTCGCCTGGCCAAAGGTGCAGTCTTTGAGCGAGGTCGCGGAGACCAGAATCACGTTTCATAGGTGGAACATATTGGCTTGCTTCTTCGAGAAATGTGGCTACCATGTAGGCATTTAGGAGGGAGTGATGGGAATGGGTCCGGTTACGGTAAGCATCCGCTTCTGAAGACACTTCGATGAACTTCTTAATCTTCGTGGGAAGGCTACCGAGCTGGTAAGATGTTGGAATTTCTTGCCTGGTCGGCATTTTGATGTATTCGATATTGATTTCGTGCTTAATCTCGACTAGATGTTTAAGTTGAAGACGAACAACGTGGTTTGTAAATTTCGATCGAGGATTATGATTTATTCATTAAAGAGAAAAATGGAAATTGATGATGGAGTCGGATTCAAGCCTTAAATCCTTCCAAATTGAGATTATGATTTATCGTGCAAGCCTATGAATAACGTGGCTATAAGAAGGCTGTTATTCACGACAGAAGACACCCATGAATAATAAGAGGGCAGGTCGAATTTTCACCAAACTCGCTTCGCCACTATTCTCTCTATTTGGTAGCACTTGGACACGCCATAATGGTCCGAGCAATAGGGCGCTTGAACAATCTCAAAATAGCTCATCGGGCTCCTGATGGTTAAATCAATGATGTTACTTCCCCACGAAACCCAGCATTGAAGGTATCGTCTTCTGATGTTCGGCGAAGGGAATGAATTATGAAGTGAAGAAGATCTTGAGCGAAGGATTTATCATCTGCATAGCCCGATGCATTGATTCTTAAAAATGACTCATTTCCAGCTCGGCTGCTCCTATGTCGATAAGTCACTCATGTAACTGGGGTGGATGATCATTTCATACGCGGAGGTAGATTATTTGCTTGTAAAAGAAAAGACGTAGAGACAAGAGGTGGAGGATATTGCGAAGTGACGCAGAGGTGTATAGAAATGTTTCAAACTAGGTATAGAGCTTCCAGTAATACTTTTCCACCTTCCTCTTCTTATTCAGGCCTTCTTTGGATACGTGCTCGGATGGCCATGCTTCTTCCCATACGTCTTGACCTTCGAATTAAGATCCATGGCAACGAAAATATTGACAATACTCGCGAGCCAAGTCATGGCCGTATCTACAAAATAGTTGTTTTTCGGCGACGGGCCCCACGCTGTCGCCCTCATCAAGGAACCCAGGAAAGATACCGTAACCAAGTAGTCGCCTCTCTCCAGACCGGAGATTGCCGCTGCAGCCGTCTCATCTGGCGTGTAGTTCTTGTCTGCCTCCTCTATCATAAGCGTGATCTCGGGCTTCGTCTTGTTCTCTCTCTCCAATCCAGGACTGGAAATCGAACCAGGGAATACGGTATGGATCTTGACATCATCCCCGTACAGCAACAGTTCCTGCGCCAAAGTATCGCTCAAGCTCTTGATGGCAGCTTTAGACGGCGAGTACGGCGTGTATCCTGCAATGGTATATAAACCCGCCACGGAGCTCGTGAATATCAAGTGTCGCGTATTCCCTTTGCCGATGGACCCAGGCGCGAGCCATTCATTCAATATTGCGTGTGCCATGTCGTTGCAGGAGAAGAAGTTGACTTCCATTTGCCGGCGCATTATTTCCGGAGATGTCTCGATGAAAAGACCAGGGACGGCGGCACCTGCGATGCACCATACGATATCTGGCGCCTGCCCCTTGTTCCATGCAATTGCTTCCGCAATGACTCGCACGTTTGCATCAGGTTCGGAGAGATCGGCAGAGATGTACTGAAATCGTTGATTTGAGGGATTCGCTGCTGAGGCCTGACAATCTGGTCAGATAGCGCTTACGGGTTGAGGGCACGAGCTTACTTTGATCTCTGCTAATGCTTCTTCTAGTCTCCCGACATTGCGAGATACGATCATTATATTGGCTCCTTTCTGCGCGAGCTGGATGGCGACACTCTTGCCCATTCCTTCCGAGGCTCCGGTGATGAGGACTGTCTGCAAGGCGTCAGACAAGGCTGGGTTGATTGAGAGGCTGCATACGTACCTTGCCCTTGACATCGAACTTGTTTGCGCGGGAGAACATGATGATAGAGGGAAGAACAAGCACAATAACGGCGACAATGGTAAAGATACCCCAGTTGTTGAGGCTGTCAATTGCTGCCATGATGAAGGATGGAGGAGGTCGAGAGGAAAATGATCGTCCTGTCAGCCAATTTTAAGGTGGAGCTGTGGCTGGCGTGATAAGCGATAAGGAATTCAGGGGCAAATTGTCTTAACCACCACCCCTTTTCAAAGCTTATAGTCGACAACCACTGGAGAGACGGAGTTTTCTTCCTTGGGAAGATGAGCACTTTCCCTCCTAACAGGTATTGGGGTTCATTCAACGAAAGCAATAGTCGCACTTTCCCGCAGCTGCCGGCGGTACTTCCTTCAGCATTCTCAGAGATCGTTACAGTAGCTGGAATTTAATAGGCGAGATTATGAACGAGAAGACGGGAATCTGTTAGATGAACACGTTTCCAGCTTTTCATCTAAGGTAATAGAGAAGCAAGTCAAGCCTTAGAGAGTTTCATTTTCTGAATGTAAAAGTTCTTCATTTATGAACTTCTAATCAAATTTTTAGCATTCGTGGAAGTCCTGTACCAAACTCAAGAGCGGCTTCTTCATTGAGGAGTCCTTTCAGCAAGTTCAGACATGATAAATTTCGAAATCTTACTTGAACAGTAATTCAAGCCAAGTTTCTCTGACTCGGTGTTTAAGTTGGTACCAAGGAAAATTAAATGACTTATCACTAGGAAGGTTCAGCAACTCCCTGTATAGCACAATACATTGATTTTGGGCAAGTATTTGGTAGTACAAAGAAGTAGACCAACTAGTGTGTCGACTAATCGGTTGCCTCAGCTGGGTTTCGTGCAGGATGACCAAGGGGTTGTCTGGCGCTCAGCTCTTTGGGAGCTTCCTCAACTCCCTTTCAACAACTTCATGAGTCGCGAAAGCTCTCCACATAAAGCAGCGGTTGTGAATGTACAGTTTATCAGGTTTGAATGAGTGGTATGAAAAACATAAATTTAGTGACCCGAGTAGTAAAAAGTGAAATCATTCAGCCAGCGTATAACCGCTTAAAGTTTCCACACTGGATAACTTGAGCCCCATTCTTCCTGTGAACAAGCTCTTGATCCCATTTAACCTTTCGCCGGCACGCTAGAGAACAAAAACACCAACCCTTCACTCAATGTCGGGTGCGTAATGACCATCTCCGCAATATCCGTATACGGCAAGCCTCTCTTCATCGCCAATTGCACCACCGGCAACAGTTCTCCAGCGCCTACCCCCAGAGCGGTGAACCCCAAAATCGTGTCATCCTCAGCAATCAACACTTTTGCAAAGCCCGAAGTTTCTCCCAATGTTCTTGTTTTGAGAAATTGATTCATAGGGAGCTTCGATGTCCTGAATTTGATCCCTCTGCTCAAGGCCTCATGTTCTCGCAATCCTACATGGGCCAATTCTGGAGTTGTGAAAAGCGTGAACGGAACTTGACGGCCCGACTTCCTTTTGTCGATTGCTGTCTTTCCCAGTAGGACATCCCTGACAATTCTAAAATCGTCAAAAGCGACATGTGTGAAGTTTGGCGATCCGGCACAATCACCAACAGCAAAGATATCCTGGCTTGAAGTGCTCAAATCCTCGTTCGTCTCGACGAAGCCCTTTCCCGTAAGCCTAATGCCCGCTTCTTCTAATCCGATATCTTCGGTGTTTGGAAAACGACCGGTTGCACAAAGAATATGTGAGCCCGTTACTTCGAATGGCTTTCCTGCTGCCGTTCCTCTCAAAGTAACCATGCTGCCAGACTGTCCAGACACCTCTTGGATGATGGTTTCGGTGCGAAACTTCACTCCCTCCTTCTCCAGTATATCCAGTATAGCGTCCGCGATGTCTTTATCCTCTTTCTTCAACACTCTCGCATTCCTCTCAATCACCGTGACGTTAGCACCGAGCCTCCTCATCGCCTGCGTGAACTCAAGTCCAATGTACCCACCACCAAGTACAATCAGATGAGTCGGCATAACATCCAGCTCCATGATTTCAACATGAGTTAGCGGCTTTGCCTCTTTCAAGCCGGGAATATCATCAATCTTAGCTCTCGATCCTGTACACACAACAATTCTATCCGCGGTCAACAACCTCTTCCCACCCTCCCCAACCACTTCAATACTCTTCTTTCCCACAAACCTACCCTCACCCCAAATTACTTCAACCCCGAAATCCCTAAATCTTCCCTCATGCATCTCCATCAATCCCCTTACCATCTCCCTCTTCCTTTCCATCACTGCCATGATCTCCACTTCCACTTCAGCGTCCAGGATTCCCCTCGTGTGGGCAATTTTTGCAGCGTGTACGATGTTTGCGGAGTGGATAAAATTCTTGCTGGGGAGGCAGGCGATGTTGGGGCAGGAGCCGCCGAGCCACCGGCGCTCAATGACAGCGGTGCGGTAGTGCAGCTTGGGGGCGATGGTCCAGGCGATAAACTTTCCTGCTTCACCGCTGCCAAGGACAAGGAGGTCGTAGTGGTTTGGATCTGAGTTTGCCGTCGTCATATTGGAATGTAGAGCCACTGTGAAAGTGGGCGATAATTAGGTTTGATGTTGCGGAGTGTGAAGATTAGGAAGACAATCAAAACAATTGGGGTAACGCCCGAGAAAAAGTTGTTGAACCCAAATCAGGATCTCGTAAGGAAGAGTTTGAGTTGTTGTGAATTGAAGTACACGGAAGGTTCGGATGTTAAATAAAGAGATGAGTGATATGCGAGAGTTTTACTCAGCGGCGTGCATCAAATCCAAGGATCGACTCGTGGTAACTAGCCTTGTCTGATTGGCGCATATCAGGGTGCGAATAACCTATTGGTAAGGCCAAGACCGTTACAAATGCGTCCCGCACTGAGAATTCTGCTGAGTACTCCCCGCAGATCCGAGCCGCAATACCCAAAGTCAACGTCGAAGAGGCCACATGTCGTGTATAAGAATATGTAGAATTATATGTGCGCAAGGCAACGGAACAGAATTCTCCCTCTGAAATCTAGAAATGTAGAGGCTAAAACACACAACCCATGTAGGCAGTCCTCTGAACGGTTCATGGAAACCAACCCTCCTTGGCCATCAGCTCCTTCGTCCATTCCTCTAACTTCGCAGCAAGTGTCATGTCCTTCGCCTTGCAACTTTGCGTTCCCGCCTTCGCAATTCTCTCAAAATATGTCCCGCTCTGCTCCCTCTTCATCTCCGGACTCGCTGCACAGAACACGCTTGTCCAAGCCCCAGTATCCGTGTCCATGTATAATCCAAAGAAGTGAAAAGCTCTCAACAATGCTCTCTGCCCGGCGCCTTCAACCCGCCCTTCAAGCTGACTTTCCACAAGGCCAGGATGGACAGCCGAGGTCCATATCTCTCCATGGCCGCCCTCCGCGCTCGAGGAGGAGGGACCGTAAAGTTTGTTGATTGTCTTTGCCTGTAATATGTTGCCTAGTTTACTCTGTCCGTACCGGCTGGTTGGATTGTTTGGTAGTGAGGTATCAGCGAAGTTTATGCCTCCACTTGGCGCAAGCATGTGTCCGGATGATGTCACGTTCACGATTCTCACACTGCCAGGCGCCAAACCCTTCGACGTAGCTAGCATGAGGGGCAAAAGATGAGCGGTGAAGACCCAGTGAGCGAGATAATTCGTTTGCCATTGGGCTTCGTGTCCGTCTTTCGATATTTCGAAGGGTGTGGCCATGATTCCCGCGTTGTTGATCAACCCGTGAAGAACAGTTTCTTTGGCAAGAAAGAGATTGGCTGCTGCAACTACCGAAGCAAGGGACATGTGGTCCATTTCCAGGAGGGAAACCTTGGCATTCGGGTAGAGCTTTCTGATGGAGGCGATTGCGGCAGAAGCTTTCGAGGGATTGCGTGAACCCATGTACACGTGGGCGCCATGCTCTGCCAACCGCGCCACGGTGTAGTAGCCTCTGTAGTCTTATAAGTCTCGTACTGCTAAATGAAGCGTTGAAGACATACATTCCGGCATTTCCTCCTGTGACGATATATACTTTTCCGGTCAGGTCTGGCAGAGAATCTGGGTGGAAAGTCATCTTGATGTTCGCAGAGAAGATAAGATAGGGCCAAGAGCAGCAGTGATAAGACGAAGCGATTCAGAAGAAAACAAAGATTTAGATTCAGAGAAAGAAGAGGTTTGAGATTGGGACGTGATAGAAAGGTATCCGGGCATCTTATGGACATCAAGAAATTGAGAACGAGTTTCCCGAGCACCGGCGGAGCAAATTTCTGCCGAACGCCTCCTTGCGAATTGTATCCGAAGGCATCCTCTGAATGGCGATGGGTCTGGACTGATAATGGACCAGACTAGGACCTCTCACTTGAGTACGGAGGACAATAGCGTGATCACGATGAAGCTGAGACGAGGGTTTCGTGAGTATCGGGGTTAAGATCCGTGTCATAGGCTGTAAGCCAGCTGCATGAAGCTAAATTTCATAAGGTCTAGCGGAAATATAAACCCTGTCTGTATTGAAAAGCGCGTCCCTATTGGCCAACTACCCCTTTTGAAGTCGTAAGCGAGTGATGCCTGCCTCTCCTGTTTGACTTCACTTCCTTTTCGCCTGCCACAATGTCATAGAAAAGCAGCTTTTCGCCCCGGGCCGCACATCGAACGCGGTGGATCCTCACTCATCTCTCGTCTTATTAAATAGCCCCTACTAGGTGTAAGCTGGGTGCATACTCGCTTTTTCGGGGGAGTTTCTCGCACTCGCCTTACACGGATCTTGTCCGAAAACCGACTTGATACGACGTTAAGTTGTTCAAACTAACGCGAAAGTTCTTTCTCATGATGTCTGTTCCGGGGCGCAAGATAGAACTTGCTCCGATGACACAGTTGGCACTGGTGAGCCACACTATCTTTGCTCAGATCGGTTGAGATCATGCTGATTTTTCGAAGGCTGTAGATAAGGAAGACGATTGGACCGGCCTCACAGATGCTTCAGCCCGCAGGAGAAGACAAAACAGGCTAAACGTGAGAGCATATCGTATGTGTGGAAGATTGTGAACTTTCCTTGAAACACCTATCGAGAAACTTCACTCTCCCCCGATGCCTATCATTTCGCCTCCGCTAATACCGTTATACTAGGTCGACGCAGGGCACAAGCACAAAAAGCAGTTTCACCACCAGGAACTTTGGAGAATATTTCAGCCACTCCTCGATACCAACTCCAGCAAGCTTGGTGGGACGAAGACAAGCAAATGGTAGTTGCAGTTCCAGCAAAATTTGCAGAAACTTTCTTCACCACCATAAAGCCAATGCTACCCAACCATTCTTCTATTTTCCACTTAGGTCAAGGTCCAACTAACATCCTATTCCCTCTCTCCTCGGACCACCTTATCACACTTATCCAATACAACGTCCTGCGCGCCTGTCTTGCGAACCTCAAACTTCTCGACCTCGTCGAC
>Ga0302227_10002052_pt1 | contig 14298 bp, 23 predicted proteins | sample II_Palsa_N1_1_FD_193525 | JGI IMG/M metagenome (GOLD analysis project Ga0302227, IMG submission 193525) | Peat permafrost microbial communities from Stordalen Mire near Abisko, Sweden - II_Palsa_N1_1 | ecosystem: Environmental > Terrestrial > Soil > Palsa > Peat permafrost | place: Sweden...
GGACACTACTGTCCCCCCCCCCCTCCCAAAGGACGCAACTAAACCTGACTCTTCCCCCCCTCCTTCACAGGGTGGCCGTGGCCTACTCGTACCCTGCGTACCGCGCGTACAAGGCGCTCAAGACCGACGACGCCGACGGTCTCAAGCGGCTCAATTGCTACTGGGTCTGCCTTGCGGCCCTCCTGGGCATCGAGGCGTTCACCGATGTCCTGCTGTCATGGGTCCCGCTGTACGGCGGGTTCAAGCTCATGCTGGTCGTGGCACTGGAGCTGCGCAACTTTGATGTACGGTTGATTGCATCACTCGAACAGAAAACTCACCTTTTTTTTTTGTGCGTGTGTGTTTTGCAGGGAGCCGTCAAGGTCTACAAGCTTGTGCTCCAGCCACAGCTCGATGCCCACGAGCCAGACGTCGACATATTCCTCGCCCAGGCACACAGCAATGCGCAGCAGGTAACCTCACGCACTTCACAGCACGTGATGGACCTGGCCCAAAAGTTTGTGGCCGATGTCGCCAAGGGATTCCAAGCCGGCGGGGCTGCAGGCGCGGCAGCTGCTGCGATGGGACCCGCTGCTGCTGCTGGGCCAAGCAATGGCGCGCCAGCTGCTCCTGTCAATGCCTCGGCAATATCGCCACCGCCCTCTCAGACGCCACGCTCGGTCAGTCCGACATCGCCTCCTGTAGCGCCCGCGCAAGCGGAAACGAGCCGCTCGCCTCTTCCTGCCGCGATCAACGCAGCGGGGGCCGCCCTTGCCGCTGCCTGGGGATCGTCGGCATACAATGCCGGGCCCGCCTCGGCCACGACACCGACAACTCCGTCTCGCCCCAACATGCCCCCTCCGGCTGGGCCCCATGAACAGATCCGCCGCCCTCAGCAGCCACCCAACGCTTCCTCTCGTCCCACGTCGATGTACGCGACCGACGTCCGTATTCTCAACAACCCGGACCTAGCTTCTCACACTCAGATGCTCTCAACAGCCCTCGACGCCGCTGCGGCCCGCTCGGCCGCAACACCTCAGACCGAGGAAGTACCACAGGTATTAGCCATTCATAGTGTGTGTCAAATAAATGACGTTCGTTTCCAAAAAAAATAATAATAAAATAAAGGCTGCTCCTGCATTTACTGCCGCCGATGTTGCCTCGGTTGCTACCACCGCCGCCACGACGGCCGCATCCACTCTTGCCAGCTTCATCACTGTGGCCGCGTCGTCTCTTATCACTGCGAGCACGACGTCGGGGCCTCCACCCCCCGTCTCCCCCATGTCTGACCGGACTCTCTCTACCTCGAGCTCGATCGAGTCGTCGGGCTTTGTGGAAGTCTCCTGGGCCGAGAGTGAGCTGGTACACATCGATTTTCCTCGATTAATTAAAAAAAACCTCACCTCTTGCTCTGCAACAGAGACGCCGGCCAGTCACAGGCCAACGCGGTGGCGACAATGGCATTGCCGAGACGATCCTCGTTCGGCCCGAGGAACTGAACGCCATGCGCCAGTCGCAGCTCTTCCAGCAGCAGCAGCAGCAGCAGCAGCAACAACAACAACAGGCTCCACAAGCTCCGCCGCAAACCCCGCAAGAGGCGCGTCGCTCGAGTTGGTGGTAAAGCATCAAGGTCCTCTTGATTTTCATGTGTCATACCTGTATCTGTTCTGTGCTTATTTGTTTCACTCTTCTGCTCGCGTCTCAAAAGTACAATTGTTTCCTTGCAATCGTGAAAAAAAAAAAGGTTATATGTTAAAATGCAAAAGATGAGGCACTCTATCTCATGTTATTTATCGAATGAAAATGGGCGAGACTGGTTCCACGGAAACCTTTGACGGTGACTGGTCAGGGTAGGACTGCGGCTCGGCGTTCTATAATATTTGACAATTAGTAAAAGACCTTTCTTTTCTTTTTTCTTTTGAGCCTACCTCGAACTTGCGAAGCAGAGCATTGGTTAGCATCGGCGTAATTCCAGATCCCTTGCTGGAACCTTTGGGCGACTTGATGCGTCGCAAGGGAGTTCCGCCAGGGCTCCTGCGCAATTTATTTTAATTCTTACAATGTTGCCTTTCTCATTGTACCGGTTGACATTGGACTTCTTAAGGACCTTGGTAACCGCCTCGGCGGCGATGGGATTCGTGACCGAATTCTCCCTGTCGACAGACGGGAGAGCGTTGGAGAGATCAGCCGACGAGGGACGAAGCTTGACGTTGCGGAGCACCTCGAGCGAGACAGTTGGCATCCCAGTCGCAGATGCTTGGGGCTTGAAGGACGAGGCGGCGGATCCATCTGCTGACGACGTCTTCTTCAGCTGGACCTTCAAGATCTCTGCCGGGTCAAACTTTGGGGGCTATTGCAGAATTTTTTTCTCTTTTTTTTAAGAAAGACAAAAAAAAAAAAAAAAAAAAGAGCCTACGGTTTACCTCGACTGCCTTTGCGCTACCATCGGAGGCCGATGACGACCTCTTGAATGAGAGAGGCATGACAAATGCCGGTGGCGGCGGTGGCGGCGGCGGCGGGGGTGGTGGGGGCGCACCCGCTCCAATGGGGACAAAGGCCTCCTCGGCAACATGGCCAGCGTCGACCGGCTGCTGGCTGCTCATTACCGGCTGGACATTCATTTGAGCGGCATTGCTGCTCGAAACTTCTTCGATGTGTGGGCGGCTCATGATGGTCCGCTAGAAAAGGTCATGAGAAGAGCAAAACAAAAAAAAAGAAGAACATACACGAAGGAAAACAATCTCGTTTCGCTGCGAGTTCTGCGCTCGCTGCAGCAGGTTGATTCTCCTGTTGGCCTCGTTGAGAGCCGCTTGGAGCGCCTTGATCTCGTCGACGATACGCCACGGCCAAAAGACAATACCCAAACCCTCAAGCAACTGGGAGGACCGCACGTTTTAACAGACCTAAACGCCCGGAAGCCAAAGGTACCTTCTTAAGCAGGACGACCAGGCCCAGGTAAAACCACTGTCCAAAGGGGACGCGGACGACCACCGCCGCCGTTGCAGTCTGCTTGCCCATTTTCAACCAGACGAGGAAAACAAAACTGTTCTGTAACCGTCAAATTTTTTTTGAAAAAGCATGAGCGTGGTTTCTCCACCCGCACCGTTGGTGGCGTCTTTGTCCCGGCGCGACCTCCAGGCGCTGGGCAAGTCGCTGGGTGTCAAGGTCAATGGCAAGGTACTGTCCCCCTACCAAGTCCCCTCTGTCGGCACTGAACACGATGACGCCTGAGTAGAACGCAGAGATCATTGCCTTGATCGAAGAAAAGCAAGCCAACAACAGGACAACTGGCGTTACAGCTCCAGCGACGGGAGCCGCCGAGGAGCCGATGGATGTCGACACGGTCGCCACAGATGAGTTTGCCCAGCCAGAGGCAGTGACGAGGACCAGCGATATTTGCACGCGGTTACTGGACAGTCTGCGCCAGGCCAACCCACAGAGCACACGCGAGGCACTCGCTTGGCTTCAGTGGCAACAGCTCGATCTGGCCAGGGCACCCACGGTCAACGACGAGAACAAGCAGGCGCTAGAGGAGCAGCCCGTGTCAATCAAGCAAGCGACAGAGGAACAGCCCGTTTCAATCAAGTACTCGGTTTTTTATCATCTTACGATTTTTCCTAACAAGTCCTGACGATAGACGCAAAGTATCCACCGATGGAGAAGAAGACGACGAGGACAGCAACAAGCCCGATGCTACAGTTTACCATGATGCCAAGTACGTCAACAAAATAAACCAACATTTCATTCCTCCTCCCTCTAGACGCGTCCGATTGTCGACAACGCCGCCACCAAAGCAACCGCAGCGATTACTCGTGGATACAACAGCCCTGCCGCCTGCTTCCTCAGACTCGGCAGTCTCGAGCTGCACGACCAGCAGCAGCGATTCGCCAATGACAGCCTCGACCCCAAAGCAGCGCCGCCTCTGGAAGGACAGTCCGACGCTCCTCAAATTGGCTGTCACCGCCGTTCCGTCAATGTCCACGCCCGCCCGTTTGTTCAGCGGCAACGATGCAGCCTTTTAACGTCCTTGTTCAATTCAGAATTTTTGTGTGTGACAAACATGGAACGTTACGAAAAGGCAGCTGGCACTGCCCAGCAGGCCATGGCGGCCCACGCCCAGAAGCAGACGGCCCTGGCCGCCGACCTGTTTGACCGTGCCGCCATGGAGATGCGCACAGCCCTGCAACTGGTGCCTGCGAGCGAGCAGTCCAGCGTCGCGGCCGTCGTCATCGCGAAAGCAAACGAGTATGAGGCGTTTGCGACGGACCTGCGCAGGTCCGTACCCAGTTCGGCCCCGACGGTCACGACGGTCACGACGACGACGACAACAACAACAACAACCGCCAGCACCACCGCCAGTGTGTCCCTGGGCAGCTCGGCTAGCGTGCTGCTGGCGCTGAGCCAGATTAACGAGCTGTTTGTCAATGCCAAGGAGGCCGAGCGCCGTGGCGACCGCACCCTCGCCAAGGCGACGGCGGTGAAAGCAGCCGACGCGCTGATGCAGCGACGGAAAGGTAACAGTCAGGATGCAACTGGAGTCTTCTCATGCACGACGTTGTGCTGCAGCCAATCTGGTGCCACAGGGCAGCCGCGACTACAAAGCGCTGCTCGACCTGCTCGACCAGGTGTTTTCCTTCCTCGAAAAGCTCAAGGCCCTGGAGAACCCGCCCGCTACCGTGACCTTGGCCGTGGGGACCAAGGCAGGAGCGAGCAGGACGCCCTCACCAGCACCGACACAGCCGGGGACATTGAAGGCATCCGCAAACAAGCTCACGCAGTTTGAACTGGAGCTGCTCAAGGCAAGCTCGGTCGTAAACGGGCACGTGTTTCTCCCGTGGGTCGACGACGCCAGGACGGAAAAGTAAACGAGAGGGCAACCTTTTGGGATTGGCTAAGTTCGAGCAATCGCAGGCTGTTTGGGTTGACCGCGTTCGAGGATCCTGACGGTCTCCTCACCCTGTCCCCAAAGCAAAAGTCCCACTTGAGCTCATGGCGACGGCCGCACGAGGTTTCCAAGAACCCGACGATCATGGACAACGTCTCGAGCTACTCGATCGTCCAGGACATTGTCTCCGACTGCTCGTTTGTGTCGTCCCTGTGCATCGTCGCCATGTTTGAGAAAAAGTTCAACCAGCCCCTGCTGTCCAACTGCATCTACCCACAAGACTCCAAAGGCCGGCCTCTCTACAACGAAAGCGGCAAGTACATGGTCAAGGTGCGTCAACAAACAGAAGAAATGACTGATGTGTTTTTTGCAACTGTTGCGTAGCTCCATTACAACGGCATTTGGCGCAAAGTCATCATCGACGATCTGCTACCGATCGACCGAAGCGGACGTCTGCTGGTAACACATTCAACAAACCCGGACGAGTTTTTCCCTTCCCTGCTGGAAAAGGCGTACCTCAAGCTCATGGGCGGGTACAATTTTCCGGGGTCCAACTCGACCGTCGATCTTCATGCAATGACGGGCTGGATCCCCGAGCAATCGTTCATGCGCGACGACGATTTCAACGCGGATCGCCAGTGGGCACGCTTGGTAACTTGACAGAAAACAGGCGAAGGGTAACACGGTTGTTTTCCAAGCTGGACGGCCAAAAATTCGGCGACGCTCTCATCACAATCGCAACACCCGATATGCCGGACGAGGAGGGGAAACGGCTGGGTCTGGTACCAACGCATGCGTACGCGGTGCTGCAAGTACGAGAGGTCGACGGTGAGCGCCTGATGCTGATCAAGAATCCTTGGGGCAACACCAGGTGGCGCGGCAAGTTTTCGCCATGGGATTCGAAAAGCTGGACTCCGTCACTGAGGCGGCAGCTTGGCTACGACCCAGAGCGAGAGCGTGCCAACGACGACGGCCTATTTTGGATCGACTACGCCTCTGCGATCCAGTAAAAAAGAAACAGGTTTTATTTTATTAATTTATTGACAGGTTTATTTTTTTTTTCTAGAAACTACAACAATATTCACATCAACTGGAACCCTGTCATGTTTTCATATCGAGAAATCGCCCACTCTACGTGGCCTGCCAACATTGGACCAAAGAGGGACTCGTACAACATGGGGCCGAACCCGCAGTTTTGGCTCGACGTGGACAACGCCGCCGCTGCCACTGCCCCGCTGTGGCTTCTTCTCACCAAGCACATCACCAAAACGTTTATGCTCGACGAGAACTCTGCGCAGCCCATCCGTCTGAGCGAAGACTTTATCACGATCCATGTCTTTGCCAAAACCAACGGCAAGCGCGTCTACTATAACGAAAACCAAATCTACCAGGGCACCTACATCAATTCACCCGTACGTTGGAAACAAACTAATTTTATTTGAAAAGTGAAAACTAAAATATAAAATGAATGTAGCATTACCTCGCGAGATTAAACGTACCGACGGGCGCCAACAGGTTTACGGTGGTCATTTCGCAGCACGACGCGAAAAACCGGATTGCGTTCACCCTGCGCGTCTACTCGACAGCCCCCCTTCGCTTTGGAGAGATCCCTCGAGTGGACACCTTTGAGAAAAAGGTCGAGGGCGCCTGGACAGAGGAGTCAGCGGGCGGTTCGTCCAACGACCCGATCGCCTACAGCACCAACCCCGTCTATTATCTAAGGCTCACCCATGGCTCAAATGGTTCGTTCAATAGAAAAAGAAAAGGTTTTTTAAAATAGTTTGTCATGTAGAATCGGTGAAGCCCGTCAACGTCGTCCTTACGTTGGCTGCACCGCGCACGCTGGCGATCAACATCAAGGTCTACACTCGTGTCCTGCCAAGTGGGTCTGTCAGCAGGTACAGCGGTGAAGACATGCTCGTGACCTCGGGCAACTATCGTCACGGTTTTTGCTACGTCGACCTGTCGGGCAAAGTGTCTCGTACGTATATTTCTTTTTTTCTTTTCATTCCGGGGCTGACCAGCAGATTTTCTTTTTTTCCACCAGCCGGACACGACTACTACATTGTCGTGTCAACTTTCCACCCCGGCGACGTCGGCAATTTCATCCTTGTCGCCAACTCGGAGAATCATCCCGTTGATATTTTGCGCCGCTGAGCCCCGGCCACTACACTAAATTATCAAAGAAAAAAAAGTTCCGACGGCAAGAAATAGGGACACGGTTTCAGTAAATATGTCTGCGGCAGAAAAAAGCCACGCGCCGAACCCAACTTAATCCTAACCCAGAATAGAAATGTCTGCTGCTGCTACCCAAAGCCCCATGGCCGCCGCCGGCTGGCCCGACAACGCGTCGCTCAAGCTGCAGGTTTTCACGCGCAAGAACGCCTCGCTCGAGGACGTGAAGACGTCGATCCCGCGCATTAAGAACGCCGTCGAGACGCTGTCGACTGCCGTGGGCAAGGCGACGACCCAGGGCCCCAAGAGCGTCAACAAGAAGGTGCAGGAGCACCTCGACGCTGTCATCAGGGCCCTCGAGGAGGACATTCTCCACCGACAGCTCGAGCTCGACGCGCACGGCTTTGACGCCGACAAGGACACCAAGCTCGAGCGCAAGGACCTCAACAAGCAGCTCAACGCCAAGGTCGCCGAGCTGAGCCAGCTCAAGATCAAGCTCGGCACCAAGGAGGCCCCGAAGGTCGAGCTCACCCCCATCGAGCTGCTCCTGCTCCAGGAGGAGAAGGAGGAGGCCGAGAAGGCCAAGAAGTCGGCCAAGAACGCCCAGAAGAAGAAGGCCGCCAAGGACCGCAAGAAGGCCGCTGCTGAGGGCTCATCGTCTGCCGCCGCCGCCGATCAAGAGTAAAAAACAAAACAAAAAACAATAATTTCATTGCCAGAAAGAGTATGTCACTTGCATGAAGAGGAAAAAAACTGCGGAAAAGAAAAAAACAATACACTCGCGTCTAGGACATGAGGGGATAGCCCCAGTGCTGGCGCGTGTCGCAGAATGAAAAGTCCCTGTTGACACCCTCGATCTCGTCCACTTCGTGGTCGGTCAGCTCAAAGTCAAAGATGCTCGAGTTCTCCTGCAGGCGGTGGGCATGGACTGTCTTGGGGATGGCGGCGCAGTTGCGCTGGAGGAGCCACCGCAGGATTACCTGGGCAGTCGACCTGTTGTGCTTCCTGGCTATCCGCTGGATCGTCCGCTCATTCAGAGGGCCCTTTTTTGCCGCGGAACCTGCGCCTCCCAACGGCGAGTACGCGACCACCTGGATGTTGAATCGCTGGCACTCGTCCACCAGCTCCTTTCGTGCAAAGAACGGGTGGACCTCGATCTGGTTGACGACCGGCGGGATGCGCGCGTACGTCAGCAGGTCCTGCAGTTGGGCTCGTCGTTAGAAGAGGTAGCCGAAGAAAAATGAACTGCGTACCAAGATGTCGATCACACGGTAGTTGGACACGCCGATGGACTTGGTCAGGCCCGCGTCCACCAGCTGCTCCATGGCCCTGTACGTGTCCTGCAGCGGCACTTTTGCAAACTTGATGTACCCCTTGTTGTCCTTGGGGACGCTCAGGGCCGGCGGCAGCGGGATCCCCGTGTGCTCGAACGCGACCGGCCAGTGGATCAGATACAGGTCAATGTAGTCGAGCTGCAGGTCCTTGAGCGTCTGTTCGAGTGCGGGCCGCACATGGTCCGGGTGGTGGTTCGTGTTCCACAGCTTGGAGACGATGAACAGGTCGCTGCGCTTGACCTTGCCCTTTGCGAGCACCTCCTTGAGCGCCGCGCCCACCACGGCCTCGTTGCCGTACACAGGCGCGCAGTCGATGTGGCGATAGCCGTACGTCTCAATGGCCTCCACCACCGCCAGGTGGAGCTCCTTGGCGTCCGTCGCCTGCCACGTTCCCAGGCCCAGCGAAGGCATCTCCTGCCCGTTGGACAAACGCACTGTTTCTCTGGACATGCGCACCCGCTTGGCCGGCATCGACGACGAGGATGACGACGACGACGACGACGACGGTGCCTCGTGCACGACTGCGGCGGCCGGTACGTCGATGGTGGCTGCCGGGGCCGGTGTCGCGATGTCAGCAGTTTGCGGCGGAATCGACATGACGCCTTTTCCCTTTTACCGAGTTTGAAAACAAAAAAGAACGACGCCGACGACTGCTTCTCTATTTTTACTCTGGCACACTGTTGATCCGAGAGACGACAGAGAGGGCAGAGGCGGTGAGGGCGGCGATGAGCTCAGGCGTGTTCATGTCGGCCTGACTGCCCTGGACGACGAGACGCTGGTAGTCGGGGTTGTACTCTTGCAGGCGATCGTGTGTGGGGATGTCCACAGGGAGGTCTAGTTTGTCCCCAATAAGACGCGTGTGAAGCAAAAGAATTAAAGCGAGATACCGATCGAAAGACACTCGGCCGTCAATGTGGTCCAGCAGCGGGCCACGTTGGGCGAGTTGTAGCCGCCACCTCCCAAAAGCAGTAGAGGGACATCCCACGTGAGCACTAGGCGCAGCGTCTCCACAAACGCATCGATCGTCAGGTTGAAAGCCTTCCACGGATCGCCTTGTAGCTAAATATAAAAAAGAATTTTTTTTTTAAAAAATAAATAAATAAAAAAAAGAAATTCACAATCGGTACCCCGTCGCAGCCGCATTGCAGCACGACCGCTTCGGGCTTGAACCTTTCCTTGAGGGGCGGGAGCACGTTGTGTACAAGCTCTGCAAAAGATGATGTGGTTTGTTTAATAAAAACAAATAATTTTATGTTATTTTACGTGTTAGTGAGCGCGATCGCAGACCGTCGCGTAGGGGAATGTTCAGGCTAAAGTTGCGTCCCTGACCCTTGCCAATGTCGTTGGATGCGCCACTCCCCGGGAAGAACCCGTGGGCGTGCTTGTGAAAGGACACAGTCGCGACGCTTGACGTGAACGCAAACGCCTCCTCGACACCGTCACCGTGGTGCAGGTCCACGTCAATGTACATGATGCGGTCGTAGGTCTCTTGCAGCCGCAGGATTGCGAGTACGATATCTACACAGGTGAAGGAAAAAACTTGTATCTCATGCAAGAAGGAATAAAAAGGTACCGTTGACAAAGCAAAACCCGCTGGCCGCCTCCCGGTGCGCATGATGACGTCCGCCTGGCCAGTGGATCACGACGTCGGCCTCGCTATTGCGCAGGGCGTCTGCAGCAGCGATGGATCCGCCGGCGATCCATTGCACATGGTCGTACAGGCCCTTGAACGGCGCGCAGTCATCCACCAGCCCGTACTCGTCCAGCTCGTCGATTAACGCGCGCGGAAGCTTCTCCTCCCTCCTCAAGGTCGCATCGGTGCTCTCGATCAGGTCCAGGTACGCCTCGTCGTGGAACTCGGCCATCTCGTCCTTGGTCGCCTTGCGGGGCGGGATGAGGACCAGCTTGTCCACGAGGCCGTACGCCGCAATGAGATCGTGCACCAGCGACGCCTTGTTATGCAAATCGTGTTAGGCCTTCATGTTGGTGGGTTCACGAGTAAAGTACACGGCCTCGGTTGGCGGGCAGTCGATCGGATGCGGCCAAGTGCGCAGTCACAAGTCGGGCATTCTGGTCATCGTCTTTGTCGTTTGCTTGTTGATCGTCGATCGCGTCCTGTCGTGCTTGCAGCTCGCCTCCGTGCACGTAGCCCACTCTCCTCCCCTTTTCATGTCTCTTTTGCGGTGGCAGCGCTGTTGGCTCGTCGCTGTCTGCCGTCCGCTTGTTGGGAGGGTCGTCCGAGTCCATTTTGTGAATGGCGATTCCTATCACTGTCCTCACAGGCTACCTCGGCGCGGGCAAGACCAGCCTGATCCTCTCGTAATGCACCCGCCCTCCTCATCCCTCTAATCTGTCCACTAAGGATCCTGCCCAAGGTGCCGCCCACGTACAAGATCGCCCTGCTCAAGAACGAGTTTGGCGACGTTGCCGTGGACTCGCTGCTGGTGCAACAGGGGTCCTCGTCCATCGCCACGGTCAAGGAGATGCTGAACGGGTGCGTGTGCTGCGTGCTCGTGGGCCAGATGAGCAACGCGCTCAAGGAGATCCGTGACGTGCACAGGCCAGACAGGATCATCGTCGAGACGTCGGGCTCGGCCTTCCCCGCGCCCATTGCGTGGCAGATCCGCCAGCTCGCGCCCGAGGGGTTCAAGCTGGACGCGATCGTGACCGTGGTCGACTGTGCCAACTTTCGCGGCTACGAGGACCGGTCGTACACGGCCAAGATGCAGGCGCAGTACACGGACCTGATCCTGCTCAACAAGCACGAGCAAGTGGCCGAGCGCGACCTGGACGAGGTCATTGACCGCATCAACGACCTCAATACGGACACGCCGCGGATCAAGGTCAACGTCAAGAACGGAGACGTCCAGCCCGACCTGCTCTTTGGGCTCGACACGAGGCTCTTTGAGACGATGGGGCACAGCCACTACGACAGCGGTCACCACGAGCGCGAGGTTGACCTGATCTCGGTCCGTCTGGTCGTCGCCCCTTCAACCGTGGTGGACGTGAGCGCCCTCGCAGCTCTGCCAAAGGAAAACGTCTTTAGAATAAAGGGCACCATTCCTGGCAGCAACGGACTCGCCATCGTCAACATTGCGTTTGGGCGGTACGAGGAGCCGACGGCCGTGGGAAGCAACCACACTGCGAACACGGCAAGCGTCAACCTGACCTTCATGGGGGATAATCTGCGTGACGTCCTGCCAGGCGTGCATCGCATCTTTGGCAATCCGTCCTCGGGCATTTCACTGCACGAACGTCACGACCATTAAAGATTGTATCCGTTGACGTTGTTATTAAATTTTTTTTTATTTTTATTTTTTTCATGACAATGGGGGGAAGAAAATTGATTTAGGCGAGAGCAGCGTTCGGGCCGTAAAAGGCGCGGAAGTACTCGACAGTTTCGTCGATGCCCTGCTTAACGCTAAATGTGGGTGCCCATCCGATGAGCTCCTTGGCACGGGTGATGTCTGGGCGACGCTTGCGGGGGTCGTCAGAGACGGCCTCCTGATGGACGATCTTGACGTTGGGGTTGACGCTGTCGCGGATGTACTTGGCAAACTAGGAAGAGGGTTCAAAAAACAAAATATAAATACCACAAAGTCTTTACGTACGTCGAGGACCGTGTACTCCTCGGGGTTGCCAATGTTGACGGGCTGGGTCACGTTGGACTCCATCAGCGAGATGAGCCCCGTGACGAGATCGTGCACGTACTGGAACGAACGCGTTTGAGAGCCGTCGCCGTAGATGGTGATATCCTGCAGAACCAAAACTGCGAGTCAGCGCGCTTCGCCCCTTTTTCTGCAGTACCTTGCCCTCGAGGGCCTGGACGATAAAGTTGGAGACGACACGGCCATCGTTGCCCGACATGCGCGGACCGTAGGTGTTGAAGATGCGCGCAACACGGATGTCGACGCCGTTCTGGCGTTGGTAGCAGTACGACAGGGTTTCTGTGGCCGCGACGAGTTGAAATAGAAAACTATCAAAAGACGCGTACCTCCAATGCGCTTGCCCTCGTCGTAGCAAGCACGGATGCCAATCGGGTTGACGTTGCCCCAGTAGTCCTCCTGCTGGGGGTGGATATCGGGGTCACCGTAGATCTCCGAGGTGGACGTGAGCAGGAAGCGCGCCTTGACACGTTTGGCCAGACCGAGCATATTAATCGTGCCCATAAAGGCGGTCTTGACGGTCTTGATCGAGTTGTACTGGTAGTGCGGCGGCGAGGCGGGACAGGCCAGGTGATAGATGCGGTCGCACTCGATCATGATCGGATCGACTGTGTGAAAAAACAGTGCTTTAGCACGGCGAGTACGAAAGGAAGGTGGGGGTTACCGACGTCGTGGCGGATGAGCTCAAAGTTGGGGTGGCCGAACCAGTGCACGAGGTTGCTCTTGGAGCCGGTGAAAAAGTTGTCGATGACAACGACGTCGTGGCCCTGTCGTATGCTACTTTTAAGACGTGTTGTGTCCGGGTGTCCAGCAAAGGTACCATGAGCATGAGACGGTCAACCAAGTGCGACCCGACGAAACCAGCACCGCCAGACACGAGCACGCGCTTCTTGCTCTCCTTGGGCAGCACGCGGACAACAGGGTAGCGCTTGTGCTCGCTCCAGTTGAGCGTGGCGTTGATGGCCACATACGAGTCCTTCTCCTTGGGCAGGTAAAGCTGCTTGAGCTGCTGCAGCGGCACCTGTCCAAGAGGTCAGCACGTTTTTGTGGGGATAGGGGCGGGGTTGTGCAGGGTGCGGCGTACCTCAAAGTCAAGCACCTTGACGTTGGCGACGACTGGCTTTTCCGCAGTGCTCATTGACTTGGTACGCGGGAAATGGTCTGGGTCCATCAGTCATCCACATGGCCGCCATGTTAACTCTTTCGTTCGTCAGTCCGTCACTGGTAGGATGGCAACGTCGGTCGCGACGCGCGCGTGGCAAGTCCTCAAGGTGCAGGCGCTGCCCGGCCATGTGCTGCACGTCGCCCTCAACCGTCCTGAGAAGATGAACTCGTTCGATGCGAGGTAAATGGACACGTGCGGAATGGTGATGCTGACGAGTGCGTCCCTGTTTGGTTGTCTTGTTTTGCGGTGCGTCAAATGGCTGCAGGATGTGGGAGGAGCTGCGCGAGTGCTTCCACTTGATCAAGAACGACACCAACTACCGTGCGATCGTCGTCTCGGGCGAGGGCAAGTGCTTCTCGGCCGGCATTGACCGTACCATTTTATTTAACCTTCATGCTTGAGTACTCAACATCACCACCTCGCCATCTGCAGTGAACTCGTTTACGAGCTTGTCCGGTGGTGGGGAGGAGTCGATCGATCCTGCGCGCAAGTCGTACCATCTCCGCAAGACCATTCTTGTATGCAGTATTCCATTGTGAGAATTTTGTTTGTTGACAAAAACAAAAACAAAATTTACTACAGGACCTGCAAGCGTCGTTCACCGCTATGGAAGACGTGGACCAGCCCGTGATCTCTGCCATCCACGGTGCCTGCATTGGCGCGGGCATCGACATGATCACGGCGGCCGACATCCGCTACTGCTCCAAGGACGCGTACTTTTCGGTCAAGGAGGTCGATGTCGGCTTGGCTGCGGACGTGGGCACGCTGCAGCGCCTTCCCAAGGTCGTGGGCAACCAGAGTCTCGTGCGCGAGCTCGTCTTTACAGCACGCAAGTTCTTGGCCGACGAGGCGCTTTCGATGGGTCTTGTTTCCCGTGTTCTCCCCGACAAGGAATCCACGCTTGGTAACCCTTATTTCTGTTAGCTCCCATGACTGAAAAAGGAACCAAAATAAATAATAATAATAAAATCCAGAGGCTGCCATCACCCTGGCCAAATCGATCGCCTCCAAGAGCCCGGTCGCGGTTGCCGGATCAAAACGCTCGCTTGTCTACTCGCGCGACCATAGCGTCCCCGAGGGCCTTCAGCACGTCTC
>Ga0302227_10002064_pt1 | contig 14254 bp, 9 predicted proteins | sample II_Palsa_N1_1_FD_193525 | JGI IMG/M metagenome (GOLD analysis project Ga0302227, IMG submission 193525) | Peat permafrost microbial communities from Stordalen Mire near Abisko, Sweden - II_Palsa_N1_1 | ecosystem: Environmental > Terrestrial > Soil > Palsa > Peat permafrost | place: Sweden...
GAGGCGACCACCTGGTGACCGCCGCGTTCCACGTCCACTTCCGGCAGGCGCCACGACAGCTCGCCATGGACGGCGGCGGCATGACGAACCGGTGCGGCAACTGGCTGACGATGACAACGATGTCTTTGCGAAGACATCGGCTTTGCGTGCGCGTAGATCTGATGCATCTGCCCGTTTCTCCCGAGTGGACAATCATCTAACCCCCTGCCTGTCCCTACATTGAATGGATAATGTAGCGAAAGTGGCGGAATAGTATGCATACAATTCTGACCTGTCAAGCACTTTTATTCGCTGTACAAGCTTGATACTGGCCTTTCCGTACGTTCACGTATCGCATAGGACGGTCGTTTAGATCGATTTGTACAGGGCGGCCGCCGTCACACACCGATGGCATGCGAATTGTATGGATCATAGGGCCTGGACCTTAAGCCTCCTGTGTGGATGCGCTTTCGCTCAGCGCGAAATGCGCCTGGTCGGATACCCGGCTTGGCGCGCCCAAGGCAGCGTGCCCGTGACGGAGCCTTTATTCGCATCGAATCGTTCGATTCGCAACGAATCATGCGCGGTGGAAAAAGTGGGTGCGTATCAGGAAAGGCGTCGACGGCGCAGCTGAAAAACTGCGCTCCCTCTTTACCGGCCCGGCTCGCTACCACTAGAGGCTGTAGTGCGCGGCCGCGGAAGAACCGTCAAACTTTTCCGGAGCGGTCCATGACCATCAACAGCACAACTTTTTCTTTCCGCCGTACGGAACGCATCAGCTTGCCCGCGGCTTGCGATCTGGCCATGGCGACCGGTGCCTGCCTGTGGTTGATGCTGCCCAGTCAGGCGATGGCGCAGTCCACCCAAGGATACTTCGGTGGTCCAGAACAGTCCGGACAGGCCCTGGTCGATGCCGTTCGTAACGGCGACAACGCCATAGTGGCCGTCATCGTCGGAACGCCAGTGATCGAGCGGAGAAGCTGAGGCGGAAAAAAGCCTTCGTGCGCAAATGCGACACAATGCACTGTAGAAGTCAGCCCCGTTGAAGCACCGTACCCGACACATAACGGTTGCCGGGTACGCTCCATCGCCATGGCAGATCTTTGCCGAGGCTGATGCCAATGCGAGGCCCTCCCGCCAGATCATCGGGCGCAGCCATACCGTCATCGATGACGGCAAAGCCATCCTGGGCGTCAACCAGATCAATTCCGTTCTGGGCACCGTTGATGCCCATCGCTTGAGTCAGGCGCGCTGGTCCGCGACACAAATCGCGATCACTTGTCACCCTTGGGCGGGCCGCACGCATCTGCTCTATTCCTCGCAAGGGCTCCAGTGCGCGGATCAGCACGCCGCTGCCAACGCCCTCGCTGTCGCACACGCAGTTGCAGCACCAATGCATGCCATAGGTGAAATAGACATACATATGGCCCGGCGGTCCAAACATGATCGCATTGCGTGGTGTCCTTCCCCGGTACGTATGCGCTGCAGGATCGACAGCGCCAACATACGCCTCGACTTCCACAATACGACCCGCTCGTCCATCCGCGGAGGCCAGGATTTTATTGAGCAGCTGGGGTGCCACGGTAGGAGCGGGCCGATCGAAAAAGGCGCGTGACAACGGCGTGCCGGGCCAGGGGTTCGATGGTGTTTTTCTTTTACCCAACTGAGCTCTCCCAAGATGCGTTGGCCAAGGTATCACCGACGCTTGGGCATGGCACCAAAGTCTGTGCAGTTTTGGAGACCAAAGTGTGTGCGGTGGAGACGTCTTGTGTACGTACTTTGCTGACTGTTGAATAGCAAAGTATGTGCGGGGCTAATTGAAACAAATGCTTAGATGATCCTGCTTACCGGATACATTTGCGATTTGACAACCAAAGTATGTGCCGGACGGGCCACCAGAACGCCTCATGCGTCTTGCCACCGAGAAGGCAAAGTGACGATAAGGTCGAAGTCAGTCGCCGTCTTACCCGGCATGTTCGCGTGGTGCTTCATTTTTTCCGGAGTCGTTTGCTATTCACGTAAGTGGTGATGTCGGCCACCGCGTCGAGAATCTTCACTGTAAGTGTGTTCGGATGCCTGCTTCTGGACTCGTCGTCATAGTACTGCGTGATGTCTATCAACTTGTCGTTTTGCTCTTTTTCGTATTCAGGGCTATTGATTGTCTGAGGTGGGCCATCGCTCCGTTCTTTCGCCATGCGAAGCGCGAAGCTCATTGCGCCATAGAGTTCATGGCAGCAGTCGAGTAGCTTTTTTATCTTTGGAACGATGTCGCTGTCCCAATGCGCTTCCGCCTCGCTGCTGAGAACTTCAAGCTCCGTCGCGGATGTTGACACAGGACTCCATCTCGCATTGATGATGTGCTCAAAGGCCTCAAAGCGCCCTTTGTCGTCATCGAGATTGAACCCGTTAGGTATCTCGTATGTATAGCTAGGTCGGCGTGCGTCACGGAGATTGTTACGCAGTCGAAAGACGGTTTTGCTCAATCTGACGGACAAATCAGCGTCTGACTGCGCGATTTGTTGACGCTTCCATGCGTTTACGCCGTAAACGGCTAGCCCCGTAGCAATCACGCCCGACGCGGCGAGCAGTAGTTCCGTGAAGCTTTTAAGAGTGGTGGGCCAATCAATGGAGCATGATATTTGCGGAAGCATCGGTCTCTCGTTTGCTTAGTCATTTGGTCTACTTTTGCGCCGATACGAGATCTTCTTGTACGGTCGCCATGCAGATAATGATGTCTGCTGTGTCCACTGCGTCTCAACAAGGTTGCTGGACCTTGGTCGACTACATTGAACGGGCACAGCGAACTATCGTAGCTTCTACATTGGAATAAATAGCCCAGCCTTACTTAGGCGTGACTGTAATCACGACCGTCGGCCTCAGCGAATTGCTTAGCGAAAATACAAAGCTGATTGCTCAGTTCTTGTTCGCCGAACGCGATACAAGCCTCGGCCATTAACAGGATCCCGCGATAAAACTGGTTCCACAGGTCTTCGTCATGCTCCTCTTGCCGAATAGTTCCCGGGAGTCCGTCAGTGTGAAAGGACGGCGGATTACCGCCATAAAGATCCATGATGTGGCCGGCGGCCCCGTGGACGAAGCCCGAGTAGAACGAGCTGACCGTTCGAACCACGTCGATGGTGGTGCTCGGATCCGGATTGATCCCGTTGGGGTTCGCGTTGTAAGCCCTGATCTTTGAGCGTGGGACCATATCGCGGGGCACGGAGGTTGGCCTTGGACCCGAGGTATCGAATTCCTCCTGCCAGAACGAATCCAGGAGCCGGGTGTGATTGTCGGTTGGCTTGTTGAGAATGATGGACAGGGACAAAAACGTGACGTCTTCTTCGATGTCTTGAACAGCACGCTGGACGGTGCCGAGTTCTTGGACGAAGCCGTGCTCCAACAGCAGCAGGCAGGCACGAAGTCCGCTGACGTAGCGAACCAGCTTCAAGACGATCGCTTGTTCGATCGTCTGTTCCGCGCAGCGGTATGCTGGATGCCCGTGTCGAAGGACTTCCTGGGGGGGCGGGACGGCGTTGATCAATTCCTTCAACACCACCTCTAAATTAGAGAGCGCGATTCCGTAGGTTGGGTTCGTCATCGGATTCCTCCTGCCATAGTCCAGAACCAGAGTCCATCAGGACCCAGCGCGAGGCGGCCTTTTGACACTCTATGGAAGATGCGATGGCTCAGGACCAGACCTTTGCGAACTATGGGGAAGTGAGTGGGCGTGGACCTGGGAGCAGACCATCGAAAGTCCAATTTCTTGACGCAACAGTATTCAACTAAACAAGTTGTCACTTGCCGCAATTCGCAGATCTATTCCCTCTTTCGCTTTGGCATGCGAGCGAGTTCCGGAATGTCCTTGGTTTTCACGATGAAATCATCGCGCAAAAGACCGTTGTGGTCGAAGGACTTTGTCGGGATCTCTGAAACGACGTCGTTGTGGTACGTTGCTAACCAAAGAATTTTGTCTAAATACGCAGTCCGACCTGGACCTTGGTAGCGCTTTTGAATGAGTTCTTGATGATTAGCCAGAAGGACATGCCAGTCTTCAGGTTCATCAAGCTCTGCAAACGAAGCGCGTAGGTAGTCCACAAACCAAGCGCCGCTCTCGCCTCGTCGAATTAAATTCCGTATGGCCTGCAGCTCATAATCCACGCTATTGTCAGCGGCTCTCAAGCGATGGTCGACGCGAACGGAATTGAGCAAAACTGGATCGATGACGATACGCGGGTAGATCGCGGATCTTGATTCGAGTTCGTAAGCCGTAACCATCGCTGGACCGAATACCGTCGAACCGGTTGCACAAATATCTCCCATTGTCATTCCTACGCGGATAAGAATGCGGTGGGGAACGAGCTCACCTTGGATATGGACCAGATCGAGGATCTCGTGAAACAGATGGCCGATTGGTTGTTGTTGATTGATGCCATCTAAGAAGCGAATGCGAATAATGCAATCTGAAAAATTTAATGAAATAGCATCTGTATCGTCAGGCTCTTTGAATTGCTTACTTTCTGCGAATCTGCGCAGCGTGCTAAGAACCTTGGCGACTTCTTCAGCCGTGCCGTTCTTGACTAGGCTGCTGAACCCTAAAATGTCCAAGAATGTCACGACGGCCGGTCGGTAAACCGGTCGGGTTGGGGTCTCCGGTTGTTGCTCGGCCTTTGTTTGGTCTTTCACATTCCCACCCTGTCGCTACTTCCCGATATCTCGAAAGCCAATGTATAGAAAAGCCAATGTATAGAGGCCATGAGCTTCCGTATAGCGAGCTGCTTGGCGCGAACGATTGCCACAGCCTTTGCAGTCGCGTTCTGATGTCTGACTAAGGTGCCTTCGCGAGGAGAGAAAAATACATCAATCTATTGCGTTGACCGGCTGAAACCGCCGTCGCTGCGAGACCCTACTGACCTCGCCTGCTACATAGTTCACGATTCGGATTGTGAGGCCGACTACGACTGGCGCGCGCCGCCGAAAATATCTTTCCGCCCATCCGGCAAGAGACGGCCCTGCAGCTAAGTGCGTCGCGAGGCCAAAACTCTGTATCTGGCCGGAGAACGGAGGACTCGCCGATCATTTGCAGTAAGGCTAGGGAGTCGGTTACTCAAAATCTCATAGTCAACTGCGGCGGCTGATATCGAGCTTATGCCGTTTTGAACACCGAAGTGCGGACACCGCGGCTAGCAATACGCACAAAAAACGGGAGCTGAGCTCCCGTTCTTGGAGGCGCGACGCGCACTCTGAGTAGATGGAGGGATTCGAACCCTCGCGACCCTTGCGGGTCCTGTCCGCTCCGTAGGCGGATGCCTTCAACCACTTGGCGACATCTTCAAGACGAACTATAGCAAAAAAACCTATTGTTGTCAATAGATTGCGCCGGCCGGCGTCTTTTGTTTGACGGCGGGGGTTTTTGGTTCCCAAGTCTACGTGCAGCGCCCGAGGCAAGAATGCGGCTGCGTATTGCGTAGCGCTACACAATACAGTACCGTTTAAGGTGAAGGTTGGCTTTTTCGCCCAATCGCTCTGGAGAAATTGCATGGGATCCATTGACGTTTCGCATCCTGGAGAGCGAATCAGGGCAGAGGTCATTCCTCAGAAGATGTCTGTTACAAGAGCTGCGCAACTCATCGGTGTTGGTCGCCCTGCCTTGTCGAACCTGCTCAATGGTAATGCGTCGTTGTCTGCAGACATGGCGATGCGCCTCGAGAAGGCATTCAACTATCCGCGCAATAACCTAATGGAGATGCAGGTGCGGTACGACGCGGCGCAAGCCAAACAAAAAAGTGCCCCTGCGAACACCAAGGCCTACGTGCCACCATTCCTCGCGATCAAGGCAAACGACGTTGAGGGCTGGGTTTCGCATAACATCTCGGCGCGCAGCCGCCTGTCGGTATTTTTGAGGACTCTCGTCCATTCGACAGGTAGCGGCCTGGCAAAAGTGGACTTTCCCGGTAACGATGATGCGGAGCGTCCCGGCTGGGACGGGTGGATTGAAGCAAGTGAAGGAACGCCTTGGATACCTTCCGGGCGCTCAGGCTGGGAGTTTGGTACTAACGAGGACGTTAAAGCGAAGGCAGACAAAGACTTCGATAAGAGTGTCATTGCGGTCGACAAGAAGGATCGTGCAGACACGACGTTCGCATTCGTCACGCCTCGTCGATGGTCAGGGAAGGCTGCGTGGCTCGCCGCAAAGCAAGCGAAAGGACTCTGGAAAGACGTGCGGGTGTATGACGCGAGTGATCTCGAGCAGTGGCTTGAGCAATCGTTGTCCGCGCAGACGTGGTTCGCAAACGAAACGCGGAGGCCAGCCCAAGGCGTTCGCTCGCTCGACCAGTGCTGGGCGGACTGGGCCAATGTGTCCTCGCCGCCGTTGGTCGGTGGGCTGTTTAACTCCGCCATTGACGCTGCCAAGCGCATCATGCTTTCGCGTCTTTCCAAGCCTTCAGATGGACCTACCATAATTGCGGCTGATTCGACCGGAGAGGCACTGGCTTTCATCGCCCAGCTTCTCGGCGATCGTGGCGACGAAGCTTTGGCTTCATACCGGGATCGGGTTCTCGTGTTTGATAAGCCGGGCGTTCTGCCGCGCTTGGTCGGAGGGGCTCAGACCTTCATCCCGGTTGCCTACACACGTGAAGTTGAACTTGAGCTCGCGCCCTACGCCAAGTCGGCCCACTCGATCGTCGTCTATCCGCGTAATGCTGCGAATACGCAACCTCATATTGTTCTGGAGCCGGCGTCATATGGGACGTTTAACAAGGCCCTAGAGGAGATGGGTAAGGATCGTGACGAGATCTCCCGTCTTGCGAATGCTTCGGGTAGGTCGCTGACTGTTCTTCGCCGTCAGCTTGCAGCGGTTCCTGTGGTACGGACGCCAGAATGGGCAGCAGACCGCAACACTGCGGAGAGCCTTGTGCCGTTCATGTTTGTTGGCGCGTGGCACAGCGCGAACGAAGCCGACAAGGTCGGCCTCTCATTGCTGGCCGGAGAGCGCCCTTATGCGGAGCTCGAGAAGGCATGCCAAAGTCTCGCTAGGTTGAACGATGCGCCTGTGTGGTCTATTGGCACCTATCGCGGCGTAATCTCGAAGATTGACCTGCTTTACGCCGTTGCTGGTGCCGTGACATCGGAGGATTTGAAACAATACTTCGCGATGGCGCGCCTAGTGCTTGGTGAAGATGACCCGAGTCTCGATCTCGCGGAAGATCAACGCTGGGCGGCTTCAATCCACGGCAAGACACGTGAGTTCTCTGGCGCCTTCCGAAAAGGCATTTCAGAAACTTTGGTTTTGTTGGCCGTTCACGGCGGTCCACTTTTCAAGAATCGCCTTGGGATTGACGCTGAAGAAGAAGTCTTGAAGGTCATGCGTGAGCTGCTTCCAACGCCACTGACTACACGGATGCTCGAAGCCAATGACCGTGACCTTCCCACTTATGCGGAAGCGGCACCGGAAGAGTTCTTGTCGATCCTAGAGCGTGATCTAAAGAGCGATGAACCCGCGGTTTTAGAGCTCTTACGCCCTGTGGACCCCGGCGTTTTCGGGGGAAGTCCCAGTCGCACCGGCTTACTCTGGGCGTTGGAAGGTCTCTCGTGGAACCCAGTTACGTTGCCACGTGCTGTTTTCATTCTCGCCCGGCTTGCACAGGTCGAGATCAAGGATAACTGGGTCAACAAACCAGCACATTCTCTGGGGACAATCTTTCGGGCGTGGATGCCGCAGACGGCGGCTAGCCTTGAGGAACGCGTGGCCTTAATCAAGAGTTTGGCGAAAAAGTTTCCAGACGTTGCTTGGAAACTCTGCGTGGGTCAATTCGGAAACTTCAATGACGTGGGTGACTACAGTCACAAGCCGCGTTGGCGGCCGGATGGTTATGGATTTGGCGAGCCTTTGCCAACTTGGGGGCCGATCAACTCGTTCGTACGAGAAATGGTCGAAATGGCTTTGACCTGGAAGATGTATTCGCTTTCCATGTTGTGTGATCTTGTTGGGCGCGTTCACAATCTGGCGGACTCGGATCGAGATCGCGTTTGGGCATTGATCGAGGCTTGGGCAAATAATAATGCTAGTGACGGCGATAAAGCGGCGATGCGCGAAAAGATTCGCGTGTCTACGCTCTCGCGACACGCGGCCATGCATGCAAAGAAAAATGGGAGGGTGTCAGATCTGGCAAGCGCCGCCAGAGCAGCTTACGCCGCGCTTGAACCAAGCGACCTTCTCAATAAGCACGCTTGGCTATTTCGTGACGGATGGGTGGATGAGTCCGTGGACGAGATAGACGATATCGAAAATTTCGATTTCAAGAAACGTGAAGAACGCACCCAAAACCTAAGGATTGAGGCGCTGAGAGAAATCCGTGAGCGACGCGGTCTGGACGGTATATTAGAGTTGTCTTGCCGTACAAAGGCCTCAAGAGTGATCGGGTGGCTTTCGGCCAGCGATGTGCTGGCTGAGGGCGAACTTCAGCAGCTTCTGCGGCGAGCTCTTGAGCCAATACTTGCTGAGCAAGAGGAGGTTCACCCGCACAAGAATTTCATTGAAGGTGCAATCCGTGCGATCGCTGACGACCATGAGCGCGAAGCCATTCTCAAAGGTGTGGCGGCAGGCCTATCTGAAGAGGAAGCGGTGAAGTTGCTTTTGCTCTTTCCGTTTAGAAAGAACATCTGGGCCTTGGTCGATACGCTCGGCGGCGAAGCCCAAGATAAATATTGGCGTGAAGTGTCGCCAGATTGGATTCATGGCTCCGACGAAGAAAACAACGAGAGTGTTGAGCGGTTACTGAAGGCTGAGCGGCCACGTGCTGCGTTTTTTTGTATCCAGTATCACCCAGAGAGGCTCGATGCACGGGTGCTGTACCGTCTGCTTTCGGAAATGGCGAAGGGCGGCAACGATAAGCAGGGCCAATACATGCTCGATCACTATCATCTCGAGCAGGCGTTTAAGTATCTAGACAGTAGCTCGGTCTTGACGGCGGAACAGAAGGCGGGTCTTGAGCTTGCTTATATCGAGGCATTGGCTCGCCCCTGGGAACGCAGAGAAAGCTATGGCATTCCGAACCTCGAACGGTACATTGAGACGCATCCAGAGGTCTTTGTGCAGGCCGTCACGTGGGTGTACAGGCGCAAGGACGGAGCGATGGACCCCGCTGAATTCCAGGTCCCGTCAGAGCTAGTTCAAAGCTCAGCGGAGCGGGGTTATAAGTTGCTAGAGGCCTTTGAGCGAATACCTGGCCATAACGATCTCGGCGAGTTGGAAACAGAGCGTCTTGCAAAGTGGATCGCAATGGTGCGCCAATCTTGCGCTGAATTGAGTCGTGAAGACATTGCTGATCTTTCCATCGGCAAGCTACTGTCACACGCGTCGGCCGGCAAGGATGGGGTGTGGCCGTGTGAGGAGGTTCGGGACGTGATGGAAGAAATCCAATCCGAGCACATGATGAGCGGCGTGCACACCGGCGTCTATAACTCACGCGGTGCTCACTGGCGTGGGGACGGTGGTAGTCAGGAGCGGGAACTGGCGGAGAAATATCGCAAGTGGGGTCAGGCGCTTCAATCGTCGCATCCTTTCGTCGCCTCAAAGCTTCTGCTAGAGCTTGCTAAGACCTACGAACAGGAGGCTGGCCGAGAAGATACTGCGGCGGACATCCGGCGCCGCCTACATTAAAACCGCTGATGATTTCTATGGTTCGAAGCCGGCGAAGCAGCCTGTTGAGATCCTCGGCGAGCTTTTTGTTACTTCCCATAGCGTCATGCCATCTATGCGCTGCACAGTTGTGATGTTTACGGAAACGGGAACGACGCCAATATGACAGGAGAGTCAATGAGCGATTTAGACTTTTGACCTCCTCCCCGCCAGTTGTAGCGTTTGGAAGTAGAGTTTTTCGGTAAAATTGACCCCATCCCCAAATACGTAGCACCTTAAAGTAGAGCTATCGGTGGTTTGGGAGTCTTGCAAAAGGCCTTCGCGAACTGAGCTGGGGGGATATCTGCCAGCGATGAATGTGGGCGGAAATCATTATAGTCCGCCCTCCAAGATTCAATCTTTTCCTTGGCATCTGCAAGTGTCAGAAACCAGTGCGTGTTCAGACATTCGTCGCGAAACGAGCCATTGAAAGACTCGATGAAAGGGTTGTCCGTTGGCTTGCCAGGGCGAGAGTAGTCGAGCGTGATGCCGTGCTCGTACGCATAGCGGTCCAATGCCATCGAGATAAATTCAGGACCGTTGTCGACCTGTATACGACACGGCAGGTCGCGACATTGCCGCAGGCCTTCCAGCGCGGTCACCACATCCTCGCCGCGCAGACTGGGAGCGACGTCGATAGCCAGGCATTCTCGTGTGAAGTTGTCGACGATCGTCAGTGCGCGAAAGCGGCGACTGTCGAACAGTGCATCGGAAACAAAGTCCATGCTCCATAACTGGTTCGGCCCCGTCAGCACGGGCCGATCAAGCCGTGTCGCTGCCGCTTTACGCCGGCGGGGTCTCTTGGAACGCAGGCTAAGCCCTGCTTGCACGTAAATTCGATGTACCCGTTTGTGATTCACAGCCCATCCCTCGCGACGAAGCAAGATGTGTATGCGGCGCGCTCCGTAGCGAACGCGAACCTCAGCGATCTCGCGCATTCGTGTGAGTAGCGGAGCGTCGAGAAGCAGACGAGTGTGTCGGTAGTACCAACCCGTCAACGACAGCCGCATGAGCGAACACGAGCGACGAATGCTTATGCCGTAGGTGTGCTGAAGCTTGCCGGCCAGCGCTTTGCGCTGGGCCGGCCTCAGAGCTTTTTTTGCAGAACATCCTGCAACATGGCTTTATCTAGGCTGAGATCCGCGACTAGCTGTTTAAGCTTCCGATTTTCCTCTTCCAGCTGCCGGAGGCGTCGGAGCTCGGACACGCCGAGGCCACCGTACTTCTTCTTCCAGTTGAAATAGGTCGCTTCACAGATACCCATTTTTCGGCAAACGTCAGCGACACTCGTACCGCTCTCGGCTTGGCGCAGGGCGAAGGCAATCTGTTCTTCGGTGTACTTGGTTTTCTTCATGGCAAAACAGTCTCCTCGGGAGGGGCGTTTTTACCGAAAAACTCTACTTCCAAACGCTACAACTGGCGGGGAGGAGGTCAAATGGCGCCGCAGCGTCTCTTGCAAATCGAACAATATCGAAAGGAGCTCCCTGTTAGAGAGAGCCTGGAATGGCTCTTGGAGAGGCGATCAAAGCTTACGTATAAGGGTTGATCAAGAACTCTCGTTTGTGTGGCGCACTACGCTTTCCGGTATTCGAGTGCGATCTGAGACCAATGGACTGGACGAGCCGTGATGCGCGTGTCTGGCTAGGTCTCATTCGGTCTAGGAGGCGGCAGGATGGTACTTGGTCCGGCGATTGTTGAAGGCAGGCATCGTCCCTTCAAGCACGTTCACCACATGTCCATTGATAGCGGGATTCTCGATTGCTCCGGCCACATAGGAGATCTTGGAACCCTGCCTGCGATCAAAGGTTGACCAGATAACTTGCTCTGCGTCACAGACGACGGCGAGATTTGGGTTATGCGTGACCATGATGATTTGCCGCCGCTTCTTCGCCTCGGTGAGCACGGGTACAAGCAGGCTCACTACCGTCTCGTTGTCCAGGTTTTCCTCGGGCTGGTCGAGAATGATCGGGTTGCGTCCCTTGTCCACCAGGAGATAGAAAATCAGCAGCAGTGCGCCGCGTTGTCCGGGCGAAAGCTGTTCAATCTGCGTCTCTTGAAACAGTAATGAGTAACGTGGCTCAAGGAACGAAAGGCCGAAGAGAAGGTCGTAAACGTCGGTCGCAGTCTTGTCTTTCCGTAGCAGTGACGTTATGCCAATGGCAGACTTTCCCCCGGCAGCGGTCGTCGCGATTTTCGCATGCAGCTCAGCGACAAAGCCCAGGACATCGGCACGCTTGTTGAAGTCGTATTTGTCCACCAGAGCGCGAATGACCGCATAGCCTTCATCGGTTCCTCGGAATTCGCCGGTATTTTGCTTGATGAGTTCAAACAGGGCGGTAGCGACTACATCGGCCGATCCGCCAAGGGTAGCCTGAAATTGAAGTTTGTAATCCTCACGAATCAGGCTATTGCCCTGAATCAGATCTTGGACAGGTTTGAACAGATCTTCACGAGCTTTGCGCTGTGCGTCAAGAACATCAAAGATTTCTGCGGTTAGCTTTTGGCGAAATTCACGATGAGCGTCCAGGCGCGTGGGAAGCAAGTCAAGTTGCTTGATGCGTGCTTGTAGACCAAGTAGCGCATCGGGAGCGTCAGGTGTTCCGGTCAACTCGCCGAGCTTTGAACTCCAGGTTTCGAGGGCTTGGAGGTTTTGTTGATATACCAATTGGGGCGCATTCAGCTTCGCGTTTAGGGCAGCCTGATTACTCAGTAACTTCGCCCTTTGTTCAGTGGCTGCGTCGGCATCCGTCTTCAGTATTGCCTGTTTACCGGGAATCGCAAGCGCGATTTCGTCCAACGCCTGCACACTTACCGTGAGGGTAACCAACTGTTCCGGCTTCATGCCGAGTACATCCAGATCTTTGGTGGTGTCGTCGAAGAATTGTTTGCGTGCGCGCTCCAGGACACGGAGTCGTTCGCGAACATTTTGGATAGCCTTGAGTTTTCCGGCTAGCGTTAGCTCGTTAGCGATGTTTGCTGTGAGCGCTTCTTCGAGCGTTTTTAACTTGCCAGCAATGGACTCGAGCTGCGTCGCGGCATCTTGCTGTTCGGGCGTCAATTCGGCTGCCGGTTTTGGCAGAACGGTCGGCTTAATCTTGTTGTGCTCTTCGATTTGGCGAATCTTCACTAGGAGGAGTTCTTGCAAGGAGCTTTTGACGTTTGGCTGAAGCTGCTCCTCAAAGGCTGTGATCTCCTGGTTGATCCGGTGCAGGTCCTTACGAAAATCGTTCAGCTGGATACGAAAACCACTCTCCTGCTGATCGATCAGCTGATCGAAGTCAAGTGCACCGAGTCGAATGGCTTCGCCAGCGTGTGAGAAAATGACAGCACGAAGCTCTCTTTCGAAAGCGTCCGAACTGCCAGTCACGTGGGCGTTGCAGAGATCTTCAAAGTGGCCCTGCGGGATGTAGCGGACCATTTCCACTTTGTCGATTGGTGGATCGTCGTTCAGATTACGGGTCTCTTCCGAAGAGTCGAGCCATGCCAGCTTCCCTTCGAAGTTTTTTGCAGGATCGCCCGACTTGCCGCGGAAGCGGTTCTTCTGCAAGAACGAAAAGTGGAGTTTTTGACGGGAGTTTCCAAGAAGCGCAATCACGTCAGCAAGTGCGCTCTTGCCGCTCCCCTTGTTGCCAATGATGGCTACGAGATCGGGATTGAGTGGCAAGTCGGTGTCGTCGAGCCACGTGCCGGGAGCCGTCAACACATGTTTGCTGACCGACACTCGATCGATGAAGAATGTCTTGTTGGCTTCGATTTCGAGCTGCTTCGGTGGACGGTCGCCTATGAAGGAACGTTTGGCAGGTTCTAAAATGGCCTGTTGCAGCCCATGAAAGGTCGGGTCGGCCTTGACCCAGGTGACCTTGCCGGACGGGAAGTCACCATAGCCGCGCTTGTCGTTGTTGCCTTTAACACCAACGAAACAATGGGCGTCACTACCAGAAACAACGAGGCGTGGAACGTTACCGAGACCTTCCTGGAATTTCTTCAGAAAGGCTTTGTTCTTGTCGGTCTCTTCTCCGATGAAACAGCTACGAAGGTGCGGGTCACGAGATTCGAAGATCGGCGATGACTTAAAGAGGTTGATGAAGTAGGCGTAATGGTCTTGCCATTTGACTTCGGCGAGACCGTCGCTCGTGTCGTACGGCATGAAGCCGATCGCCAATCCATCATCTACTTGTTGAATCGCTTTGCGGTAGCTCTCGGCTGTGATCTCTGCCATCGAGGCTCCGGCGTGGAGTGCCTTGGCTTGATCCGTCATGTCGGCCTTCTTGAAGGAATGGACCTTCAGAATGTCCTCTGATGAGCTTTGAGCCAGAGTGACAAGTGCGGCGTTCGAGAGGGGGCGGTCCACGATCGCGACACGAAGGTCGGCCTTGAAGTCGTGAAGTGTTTGATCCGGGATCAGATCTGAAAACACGACGTGCGCGTTGAGACGTCCGTTTGGCGTATTCATCGGTGCCATAAGGCGCAGTTCGATTCCCGGAAAGACTTTCTTGTGAAGCTGCGGCGCTCCGGCCTCCTGGAGTCGACGCTTCAACGCGAACCAGCCATCAAAGGTCCAGTAGTCCATCAATGCAAAGACAGCCGGCTCCGCTG
>Ga0302227_10002067_pt1 | contig 14202 bp, 11 predicted proteins | sample II_Palsa_N1_1_FD_193525 | JGI IMG/M metagenome (GOLD analysis project Ga0302227, IMG submission 193525) | Peat permafrost microbial communities from Stordalen Mire near Abisko, Sweden - II_Palsa_N1_1 | ecosystem: Environmental > Terrestrial > Soil > Palsa > Peat permafrost | place: Sweden...
CGGGTATGAAATAGGTTTTCGGGATATTTTTTAGGGTTATTTTTGATAGCAACGGCTTAGAATACATTTGTTCCATCTTGAATCATCTTGTATGGCTTTGTTAAACCGGTATTAATAATACCGCCGTATTTTTGACCAGAGGTTTAGAAAATAAGCGCGCTGCGCCATATTAGTATTGGCGGGGACACTGTAAGTAAAGCGGGGCACAAATTTTACTTAGTGTTTATTGTTCAACCCACCAACAGGGTAGTCTGCAAAGGCTCCCTGTTTTTTTTTGAGGGTTTTTAGGCCGGTAAGCCGAAGCCTGGCTACCATTTGAGTAGCCAACTACACCCCTCTAATTCGCTTTGCTTATGGTGCCCGATCCATCGATTTTGCTCTCCGTAACCGTGGCATCGCCCGAATAAACTACACCGCCAGAGCCTGCGATATGGGCCGAAACTGTTTTATCAGCACCGAAATAGGCGCTTCCCGCCCCGGTGATCATCACCGAAGCATCTTTGGTTTTAAGATCGCGGCCGTTCATTGTGCCCGGGCCGTTGATAGTTACTTCAGCCTTATCCGCAGCGCCGCTCAGGCCCACGTTGCTTGGGCCATTGATAGTAACCTTAAAATTTCCCGATTCGACAGACGCCCGGACGATGCCCGAGCCGTTCGAAATTATACTTACATCGCCCCCGGTAAGCGGGCCGTCAACAGTGAGATACCCTGAGCCCTCCTTGACGAGGGAGGAAAGCGATTTGGCGGTTACGTAAATGTCAATAGGGCCATCGGAATCTCCCTCTCCCGATTTTAAATTGTCTTTAAACTTAATCTTCAGTGTACCATTTTCAACTACGGTCTCAATAACTTTAATGATATCGGCGCTGGCTGAAATTTTAAGGCTTTCGGTACCATCGATCTTCACATGTACACTAAGGACCTCACCCGAGACAATGCTGTTGAAGTCGGAAACCTGCCTGATTTCTTCCGATTGTGCTAAAGCCGGCGATTTTATCGCTGAAACTAACATCATTACAGCCAGCACTGTATAGGCTAATCTTTTCATATTTATTGTTTTTTAAACTTCAGGTATTCCGTATACAAATGTTGCATGAAGGCCAATTTGCGGCGAATTGATTTAATATGACTCCGCCCCGCAAACGGTGTTCTTTATTCGACCATTCTTCTGCAATTTGCTAAAAATTTCCCGGGTTTATACCGAGATAATTTTATTTCATCCGCCCCGGGTAACTACAAACCCTATGCTCCTGTGTGGCGAGGAACAAACGAAGTCCCAACGATATTTTTGAAGACTATTTATTTATTACACGCCAGGTGGCAAGTTGTTTTTTTACGGGAACGACGGCATGTACCTCTCGACCGACAAGGGAATGACTTATTCGCAGGTTTATAGCGGCATATACGATATTCTCGACCTGTGCGAACAACCCGGTGGCTACGATTAGCTGAATTTATCGGCTTCGGGCTAAATGGTTCGAGCGTGGTTGAAGTGAACAGCGGTTTCGATGCTAACCACCACGTTGGCTTCGTATTTGCTGACGACAACGGCGACCTATATGTCGCCTCAGTTAGTTTCGATGCGGAAATTAACCGTAGCACCGATAATGGTGCAACCTTTACCCCCGTTTTTACGCGGGCCGCAATCAACGGTTTTACCTATGGCGCCACCCAGATCCAAAAGCACAATGGTATTTATTCGTTCTATATTGTATCAAAGGGGCTGGAACAGACGACCAATTTCGTCACTTACACCTTTATACACAACCCATTTCCGTATGACTGGACCACTCATCAGTTTGCCGGTAACAATGCAGTGGTCGCCGGTGGCGATGGCATAATTGGCATTAATTACTGTTTGCCGTAGCAGACAAAGGGCGGTTGCCCCGCTGCCCTGGGTTTTCAACTTTGCACGTCTTTACACAGTGGAGTTATCCGCCGGCGGCCGTTGAGAGTTGACAACGCTTTTTAAGTGATCTATAACCCGGCAACCAATTCGGCTATCCTGTTAGAGATCCCCACTTCGTTGTCATACCAGGCAACAACTTTCACCAATTTACCTATCGCCCTGGTAAGGCTGCCGTCCACAATGGAGGAGTGCGTATTGCCGAGGATGTCCGATGAAACCAAAGGTTCTTCCGTATACTCCAGGATGCCCTCAAGCGAGTTTTCTGCGTAGTGTTTCAACAGGTTGTTCAAATCGGCGACGGCAACTTCCTTTTTGAGGTTGATTGACAGATCCACGATCGACGCATCGATAACCGGGACGCGGTAGGAATGCCCGTCTAATTTTCCCTTTAAGGTTGGCAGCACATCGCCTATCGCCTTAGCCGCGCCGGTGGATGTTGGAATGATGGAATAGGTTGCGGCCCGGGCCCTTCGCAGGTCTTTATGGGGTGCGTCCTGCAGGTTTTGATCGGCGGTGAATGCATGCACTGTAGCCATGTAGCCTGATTCGACACCGAATTCCTTGTCGAGGATAAAGAGTATCGGTGCGATGCTGCCGGTTGTGCAGGATGCCGTTGAGTAGATCACGTCATCTCCTATCAGTTGATTATTGACGCCATGGACGATGGTTTTTACGCCGCCCGTAGCAGGAGCGGTGATCAACACCTTTTTTGCACCCGCATTGATATGTGCGGCTGCGGTAGCCTTATCCGTGAAGCGCCCCGTCGACTCAATTACTACGTCAATATCCAAATCCTTCCAGGGGAGTTTTGAGGGGTCGCGTTCGCTTAACAGCAATATCCGCTTTCCATTTACCACCATCGCTTCGGCTTCGGCAACTACCTCGCCGGGAAAGCGCCCATGGGCGGTGTCATATTTGAGCAGGTGTGCGAGAGTTTTAATATCGGTGAGGTCGTTGATGGCCACCACTTCTATTTCTGGTTTGTTTTGTAAAGCCCTAAGGGTCATCCGGCCGATACGGCCGAATCCATTGATTGCAATTTTCATGTTGTTTATATTAAGTCATTAAAGGAATAGAAAGCTTTTGCCACTTTACCCCTCCCGACGTCCCCAAATTTAGGGGAGCAGTTTTTTTTAAATATTGGGTGCATAACTAAATTGCGTGCTGCAAACCTTGTCGAACCACGTCACCAATACCGGCTACCTTGAGCGATGTTCGGAAGGCCCGGCGATAATCGGACGGCGTAGTCATTAAATGCCGCAGGAAGGTTCGCCTCATCGAAACCAAACCACCCAGGCCGCATTTTTCGGCGATGCTTTCCAGGGGCATATCCGTGTCTTCGAGGTATTTCCTCGCCGTTTCAACCCTAAGCTTTTCGATAAATTTGGCAGGAGGAACGCCGGTTTGTTTATGAAACACACGCGTAAAATTCCTTGGACTCATGTTGACATGTTCGGCTATCCGCACCACGTCCAAAGGTTCATGAAGGTTTTCGCTAAACCAGGCGTGCAATTTCCCGGCAATATTGGAGCTTTCATAAACCGGCAGCAAGTTGCCAAATTGTACCTGGAAACCGGGCCTGCTTAAATAGAAAACCAATTTGCGGGCCACCTGGATGGCAATATCTTTCCCGTGGTCTTCCTCAACCAAAGCAAGCGCCAAATCAATTCCGGACGACACGCCACCCGAAGTATAGATATGCCCGTCACTGGTATAAAAGGCCGTGGTGTTCACATCAACCATCGGGTATTCCTTTTGCAGCCTGTCGCTCAATTGCCAATGCGTGGTTGCTTTTTTTCCGTTCAGTAAGCCGGCCTTAGCCAATGTGAATGCGCCTCCGCAAACTGACCCGATACGGCGTGTATTATTTTGATTGACGGCCGCTAACCAATTAAAGAAATCGGCGTATTCGGGCATTTTTAAATTTGGAAAGTCGTTACCGGCAACGATCAGCGTATCAATGGGCCAGGTAATTTCCATTGCGCAGTATTTGCAAAGCACATCCATCCCGGTTGTTGTGCTCACTTTTTTGTCAGGGGTGGGCGAGGCGATCAAAACGTCGTAACCTGCTTTTGAACCGGATAAGCTCAAACATTTATCGGCGTTTGTGAAAACATCGGCCGGGCCGGCAAAATTAAGCAGCATATTACCCGACATGGCTACGATTACGACTTGCTTGCGGTGTTGGTTATTGGCGGTGATTAAGCTATCATCCTTCATACAGCAAAGCTAAGCCATAAATTTATTGGCTCAAAGGACATAAATTATACAATTTGGGCCAAAAATGAGCGGTAATATGCTTGGGTCCTGGATTTAAGCCATTCAGGAAAGGCCGGCGTTTAACTTTTGGGCAACCTCGCGTGCGTAGGTACTGCCGATGGGAATTGCGGTGGCGCCGATATTGATCTCAATGGCCGAGAACGAGCTGATATGGCTTATGGCAACAATAAATGACCGGTGAACCCGCATAAAATGATCTGCCGGCAGCCTTTCGGCGAACCAGGTTAAGGTTTGATAGGTGATCACCCGGCCCTGCAGGGTGTGGATCTTAATATAGTCTTTGAGCCCTTCCATGTACAGGATGTCCTTCAACAGTATTTTAACCATTTTTTTATCCGCCTTAACGTAAATAAAGGGATCGATACGGCCGATGCTTTCGCGTTCGGTGGCCGGGCTGGTATGGTTATGGCCCGGATTGATCCATGATTCGTATTTATCGATCGCTTTCAGGAAACGCCCGAAGGAGATAGGTTTCAATAAATAGTCTATCACATTGAGTTCGTAGCCTTCCAGGGCAAATTCGGGAAAGGCGGTGGTAATGATGACTGCCGGGGGATTTTTGACGGTACGCAGCAGGTCGATACCCGTTAGTTGCGGCATTTGAATATCCAGGAAAAGGAGGTCGGCCTGGGTGTTCCTGATAGCGGAAAACACCTCGATGCCGTTAGCACAAACAGCGACGACATTCAGCCGCTCCAGCTGACTAACATGGCGTTTGATCACATCCCGGGCAAGGCCCTCATCATCGGCTATAATGCAATTGATCTTTTTCAAAGCTGCAGCGTTAAATCTACCGAATAAACATCATCGTTCTGCCTGTTGTTGAGCACATACCTGCCGGGATAGGCTAGTTCGAGCCGGCGTTGCACATTGGCCAGCCCCAGGCCGGTGGCTTTCACTTTGGCTGGCAGGGTATAACTATTTTCAACCTTCAGGTACAGGCTGCGGCTAACGACTTTCAAGTCGATGGTGATCCAGCCCGCACTGTCTTCAATGCCATGTTTGAAAGCATTTTCTACAAAAGGCAGCAACAACAAGGGCGATATGGAATTGCCGGCAATATCGCCTGAATACTGAAACGACAGTTCTAAGCGGTCGGCAAATCGCATTTGCTCAATCCCAATATAATTTTCAAGGTAAGCGATTTCGTCCTTTAGCGAAACCGTATTTGCGTTCGCCTCGTACAGCATGTAACGCATCAGTTCTGACAGACGGAGTACCACGGCCGCTGATCTTTCAGAGCGCGCCAGGGACAGGGAATAGAGGCTGTTCAACGTATTGAAGAAAAAATGGGGATTGATCTGCGCTTTGAGCAGGCCCATTTCGGCAGTGAATTTTTCCTTTTCGATTTCCCTTAATTTTTTTTCGCGCGCATTGGAATCGAGCATCGTTTTTATCAACACAGAAATCGCCAGCACAGGAAAAATACTGAAGCCATTGCTGATTATTCGCCCCCAAATCCAAAAATTTGTGGGTTCGTCGCTGGTTGGGTCGGCTAAGCGCTCCCTTGGCAGCCATATTTGCCACGAAAAAAACCTGCTGAACAAACCTCCGGCGAGTAAGAGCAATAGCAGGGTGATAAAATAGGGCAAGTATTTCTCTTTGGCATAAAAAAACGGCATCAGGATGTAAAGATTAGCGTACACCACGAGCATGACTACCAGGATATCCGAAAAATCTTCGCCCTGCAAGCTAAACGACCAGTGGTCGTGGTGGTGGCGGCCATCGTCAAGGGCGGTAAACCCTATAAATGCCAGCCAAAACAGCACATGGCCGGCGATTACTTTATAGGTGTTGCTTTTGAGATGGTTCATCTTTTACAAATGTGTCTATTAATCCTAAATGTACCTGCTTTTTTCGACCAATGACGATTTAGAAACCGTTAATACAAGAAAAACGATCCTGACCGTGACGGGCCATGAAGCCTATTCCGATAGAGGCGGCGGAACATTATCCTCGTCTTTATCGTTCTCTTCTACTTTAAGTTTACCGAATTTATAGCCGATACTTATGCCGAACGAGCGCAACGGGATCTGTCGTAAATTATTTTGACTGAAGCCCGTGCCGTATTGGGTAGTGAGCTGATTGACGTAAGGGCTGAAAGGATTGGTTGCGACCAGGCCAAAGCTAAGTTTCTTGTCCAGCAATTGTTTCCGTAGTGCAAACGTATAAAAGAAAAATGCCGGCCTGATGTGATCGTACCCTTGCCTTCGCGACAGGTAGCTGCCAAACGCCTCCAGCACCAGGTTTTGGGGTAACAGGTAGCTGGCATTCAGGCTCACTTTATAGCTTAACGCCGATTGGGTGGCCGACCCGGGCATGTAACTCACAAATTCCTTGAACAATACGTCGTTTCGTACATTCAGTTGGCTGGTGATCGGCACTGACGCGGAAATAGTCGGCCCATACGTAACCTGTTTAGCAATATTGAAGGGTTCGGTGAGCGAAACGTTATCATAGGTTACATCATCAACCGTATAAACAGGGTAAAAAAATGTCACCATTTCCGAATTGTTGATGGCATAGTCGTAAAATCCGCCGACAGAAATATTCGCTCCATCATTAAAGGATCTGTTGTAACCCAGCTCAAACTTGTGGTTGAGCTCGTTTTTCAATAATGGATTGCCCGTGCTGATGTTGCTGGGGTCGCTGACGTTTACAAAAGGGTTTAAATCATCGTAGTCCGGCCTGTAAACCCGGTAGGTATAGGCGAATTTAATCGACTCCGTTTTATTAAATTTATGCTGTACCAACAACGATGGCGCCCACAGTTGGTTATCCGGAATAGCGATGCCTGCAAAGTCAGCCACCGAATGCGTTCCTTCAAAGCGAATACCGGCCTTGCCATTTATAAAGTCATTAAACAAGGAGAAGGAAGCCGACACATAAGCCGCGTAAATATCGCGGGTAAAGTTAAAGCTATAGGTCTGCGCCATATCCTGCCCGTAGTTACCGCCCGTTAAAAGTGTATCTGTACCGGTATATGTATGAATACTTTCCAGCACCGCTTTTACGCCTGTTTCCAGGGTGAAGCCCCTGGCAAGCGGCTGGGAATAATCGATGGACATATCTGTTTCGCGATTGGTGCCCGGATTAACGCTTTCCTGGCCGTTAGGTGGGTAGGTATTATTGGCATAGTTGGTTACCTGAGAGGCGTCCGTGTTATTATTGCCGTAACTTGATGTATATAAAAAATCGAGCTCCTGCCCGTCCTTCCCCAAGGTTTTCTTATAGGCCAGGCTCCATTCAAGGGAACTCTCGGTAAAGCGGCTGATCGTATTGCGGGTACTCAGGATATCCGACAAAAGCGCACCGGATGACAGTGCCGACTGCTCATCCTGGGCGATAAGGCCCGTGCTGTGATTTCCCGCAGCGTCATAGCCCAAAGTCCCTGTCAATTCATCCTTCGGGCTTATTCTCCAATCCAGGCTAAAGCCCGATTGATAACCGTGGCGGACGAAAGGGTTTGTTCCTTTTTGATAAAGCTTGCCGACGGTATCGCCCGTGGTGCTGTATGAGGTGCGGTTGACGCTGGTACGCGTTGTTGAGTTCACCTGGTCGTTGCCGCTAAAGAAGGCGTTGAATCCCAAATTGCCTTTTCGTGCATTCAGGTTAAGTGACGCATTTTCGAGGCGAGTACCGGCTGACAGGTTTATGCTGCCGTTCACACCTTCCATTTTGCTGTCCTTTAACACAATATTGATGATGCCTGCGGTGCCTTCCGCGTCATATTTGGCGCCGGGGCTTGTGATCACTTCAATACTTTTTATCTGGCTTGCCGGTATGGCTTGTAAAGCCTCTGCGACGTTCGACCCAAAAATAGTTGAGGGCTTACCGTTGATGAGGAAGCGGACATTGGCGTCGCCCTGCAGCTCTACGTTCCCATCGATATCTACCGAAACCATCGGCACCTTCCGCAACAGATCAAGCGCGACGCCGCCCTGCGAACTAATGTCGGCGGCGGCATTATAAACCAGTTTGTCGGCCGTGTTTTGTACTACAGGTTCGCTTGCGCTTATCGTTACGGCGTTCAGCTCACGCTGAGCCGGCGGCAGGAGTACGGTGCCAACGGCGATAGCTTTCATTTTATCGGTGATGACGATATTGCCAATCGTTTTAGACCGATAGCCCAGGAATTCAACCTTCAAACGATATTCGCCTGGCGGAATATTCTCAATTTTAAAGGCCCCTGTCTCGTTAGCGCTGGCGCCGTTAAAAGGGCTCTGCGCTCCCGGTTTAAACAGGCTAATGGTAGCAAAGTCGACACCTGTTTTGGTTACCGAATCCACCACCCTTCCGGTGATGTTACCGGTCGACTGGCAAATACCGGCTGTGCTGAAACCGACTAAAAATGTTATAAAAGCCAGCGTCCTGTTTGTTTTTCGGCGGTGAAAGGTAGCGTATTTCAGGATGCACGATAGCAGCATTAATTTTTTCATGCCGCAAATAAATGAGCTTATTTTCCTGCTTTTTTAGCATTTAGACGAGGGGATTTCCCGCAATCCTCAACAGTATTTTATCGGCCCCGGCCGGGCTTAAAGGCTGTTGTTAAAATGTTGAGGGTGGCAAAACGGGGATTGGTCGAAAAAGGCCTTGTCAAGGTTTTAAATCACGGCGGCGGGCAAGCGGCGGCATTAGTGAAAATAGGATATACCAGTTTGAGCCGCCGGGCTCAAGCGATATTTGACAGAACGGAAAATTTAATGGGCATTCGTTTCCTTATGATCAGCCTAAAAACGACGGGCTCTCTCTTTTAGCAAGACAATGACATCCGCATCCGATTGAAACCGGTCGCCGATATTTACAAAGTTTTTGGCCAGCAGATCGTACCGCTTGAATAGCAGGAGTACGGAAACCATCATAAAATCAATTTTACTGAACACGACGGCGTTATTTGCGCTGTAATTCGCGATCGTATTCCGGAACATTACCGGGTGTTCGGTCCAATGCATGGTTTGTTTGATGTGGTGAGTGATGTGATAACCGTCATTCCAGCATTGCCAGTTATACCTGCTGTTTATGCAGGTAATGCTGTTCTTGTAGGCGTTGCCTGGATCAACCGGGTCGATAAATGCGTGCTGCGCCCAGTTGCCGAGCATGGCGAGAAGGCGGTATAGAAAATAGGGGAACACAAATACACACAGCGTCGCCTTCCAGTTAAAAAAACACAACACCACAATAAAGAGGATAATCAGTACTTGCCCCTGAACGGCGCTATACATCAGCTTTTTCCGGTTCCGGGCCTTAAAGTAGCAAGCCAATTTGTAGATGCCCGAGACGATAAACCGGCCCAGGTATAGCGAAAAATCTTTAAGCGAATCGCGTTGATAGGGCATAGTAGAGCTTTCATCATCCTCCAGGTTATTTTCGGCATGGTGCATGCCAACATGATGCGCATAATAGGTTTCGGCCATATGGCCGAAAAGTGGCGCCATCAGGTATGGCAGGAAATAATTTAGATAATTGAACTTCTTCTTGAACAAAGTGCGATGCGCCGTGCAGTGAAACATGAGGGCAAACTTGCCCATAAATAGGGTGCCGTTGATAACCGTGTATATGACCGCCGCAAGCAGCCATAACCATCCGGAAAGCAGGTTGGTGAAGAGCAAGACCGCAAAGGGCACGATAAAAAGCCCTATCTTAAAGATAAAGTAAATAAAGGGAAGATCGCGCTCATCGCGGAGGAGCTTAATAAAAAAGCGATCGGCCTTGTTATACCGGCTGGGTACTACGAATACCGGGTCGGTAGAAATAACGGGTAACTGCTGCATAAATACGTTAGTTGCTTCTGAACGGTACTGCTAACACGAATGGAGGGGTATTTTTTATAGCGCTAATATACAACTATATGTTGGAGGAATACTGTAGCCATACGAATTACCGGGGGCTTTTTTGATTTGTGCAATATTCGCAATAAAAGCTGCCCGATTCATCAAGAGAGGACCTCTTGACAAGGACGCTTCGACCACGATTGCATTTCCGGAGACCATTTAAGAACTTCGTTGCGTTTGTGCTCAAGACTCCCGATAGCTACTGGGGCTTTCCGGAGGACTCACGACTAAATCACATAATCATTTATTCCATTTTGGACATTTCCGCGTCTGCGAATGGCTCAATTTTACCGTTTTCATCGCTCTCCATTTTCCAGTGCCAGCTGTTTTCGGTTGGGTTAAAGATGAATGTGGTGTGGAAATAGCTTTTGTCGCTAAATTTAAATAGCAGGGCAAGGGTATTGGCTTTGAATTTTGTATGTGCGATGACGCCGTTGGATAGACCGCCATTGCTGGTATTATCCAGCCAGAGGCAATCGTATTGCATCAACTTGTTATTCAGGACTATAGCATCATAAGATGGGTCGCCATTCGGCGTTTTCTCATCCGATGTTTCTTTAAGCTGCAAATATTGAAGGCCCAGCACCCATTCAGCAATAATGTCATGTTGGATGTTTTTGCCGTCGATAACCCCCTTAAGTATCCATTTTCCCGTCAGGCGGTTGAGCAGCGCGTCGGCAGGCGCAGGTTGTTGAGCGAACACAAGCATGGGAACAATTACCAACACAACCGCGGCCAATATTTTTATCATCTTCATACACCAATGATTAAATCAATATTTAATATCAAATATACAAGGTGCTGGAATAACTATTTACACGGTTTTGTTCCCGTGGACCGGTTGATGCGGCCTCACTAAATTTTACTTAAGGGGAGGCTGAAATAAAATGAAGAGCCTTTGCCAAACTCGCTTTCAGCCCATATTAATCCGCCGTGAGACCGGATGATCTCCGCGGAAAGGTACAGACCAATGCCAAACCCGGAAATGTGCGCCATATTGAGGGCTTCGGCCCTGTAATAACGATTGAATACTTTTTCGAGGTCCCCGGGTTTTATCCCAATTCCCTCGTCCTTAACGGCCACTGTTACAAAGTTATCGCGCGCCAGGCATTTAATATGGATGGGCTTGCCGGCCGGCGAATATTTAATCGCGTTGCCGATAATGTTGGTGACCACTGAACTTATTTTATCGCGGTCGGCAATTACATTTACAGGGCCGGAATGGGCCAGTACCAACTGGTGAGTAGTAACGATCAGCCCGGTCTCGTCGACCACCTCGCGCAGCAGTTCATCGAGCATAAAAGGCTCCTTTTCAATCTGCATTTTCCCTGCCTCCAGGCGCGATACGTTCAAAAAACCGTTTATCATGGCGCTCATCCTTTTTACCTGCACATTAGCCCGCTCCATAGCGCTTACCAAAAACGGGTCGGCGCTTTGCCTGAGTTTTGCGCTGGTAACCTGCATAATGGCATTCAACGAGGTAAGCGGCGTTTTGAGCTCGTGGCTTACCATACCGATAAAGTCGTTTTTTCGCTGTTCTTCCTGTTTTTTTTCGGTTATATCCCTGGCTATTTTTGAAAGGCCGATAATAGTGCCCTGCAGGTCCCTGACCGGGGAAACCGTGATCGATACATCCAACAATCTCCCGCTTTTGGTGAGCCGCTTTGTTTCGAAGTGTTCAACCCGTTCGCCTTTTTTTAAGCGTTCCAATATGCGGGGCTCCTCGTCCTGCCTGTCGGGCGGTATGATCTTATAAATGGTTTGCCCGATCATCTCTGTGGAAGAATATTCGAACATCCGTTCAGCAGCCTCGTTCCAGCTGGTGATCACGCTTTCGAGCGTTTTGCTTACAATGGCATCGTCGGATGAGTCGACGATAGCTGCAAGTTTGGCGCTCCTTTCCTCGGCCTGCCTGACGCTGGTAGCGTCGAGCATTGTTCCAATATAGCGGCTGATCCGGCCATCAAGACCATACAATGTCATGCCCTGTACTTTTATCCAGCGTGTGCTGTCATCGTCAAAACGCGCTATCCTGCAGGTTACATCATAGCGCCTGTTGTGCTTTTGGGCTGACTCGTTAAAAATCCGTTCCGCAGCGTGGCGGTCATCCGGATCTACCCGGTTTACAATGTCCCTGAAGGTGACGGCATCACCGGCAGCAAGGCCAATGATCTCCCTGCATTCGTCCGAGCAATAAAATTCGCCGCTCAAAATGTCGTATTCCCAGGTTCCTAAATTGGTGGCATCTATAGCCAGGCGGAGGCGCGACTCACCTTTAGCCAGGTCGGCATTCATTTGTTCAAGCTTTTGCCTCGCTTTCACTTGCTCCGTTACTTCAATTGCTACCACCACAACCCCTACGATCATTCCATCGCTGTTACGAAAAGCCTGGTTGATGAAATTGTAATAGCCTTCGTCAAGCCTGCCGTTCCGATGCAGAAAAACTTTTGCCTCATTGGCCTGGTAAAGCTTGCCCGAATTGAACACATCACGCATGATTTGCGGGTATGGCTGATTCTCCAGTTCAGGAAGGGCCGCGGTGACCGGCAAACCCACTACCGATCGGTCTTTATCCCATAAAGCGAGAAAAGCATCGTTGATGACTTCGATAACCATTTCTTTGGTGAGGAACAAGCCCATGGCCACGGGCGCCTGCAAAATTAAGTTGCGAAAACTTTCGTTTGCCAGCGATAGCTCCCGGTTAATGCGCTGTTGTTCTTTTTTGGCAAGCACCTGCTCTGTCACATCGGTGGTAATGGCAATTACTCCTAAGATATTGCCATTGGTATCCCGGTAAGGTTCGTAAACAAAATTCTGGTAAACAATTTCCGACCTGCCGTTGCGTACCAAATCAATGGGCATTTCATGGGCGTTAAACGATTCGCCGGTGTTGTACACCTTTGCCATTAATTCTTCAAGGCCCTGCCCCCGTGCATCAGGCAGCGCATCAAAAACGGGGTGGCCCAACACAGCTGATTCCGGTTTGCCCCATAATCTGATCATTTGCTGGTTGGCAACTTCAATTAAATGATATGGTCCGGTTAGCATACACATCGCTACCGGCGCCTGCAGGATCATGTTGTGCAGGTTTTTAGCGCTTTGAACCAATCGTTCATTAGCCAGCACCTTGCCGGTAGTTTCAGTACAGACAACCAAAACACCATTTACGCCGGGGGATTCGCCCCATACCGGGCTGTAACTAAAAGTCCAGTACACATCTTCGATCCGGCCATTACGGTAAATAGGCACTAACTGGTCTTCGCTCCAGGTTGCATCGCCGGTGGTCTGTACTTGTTTTATCAAAGGATATATCACCTCCCATACTTCCGGCCAGGACTCGCTGCCCCGTTGACCCAATGCATAGGGATGCTTGCCGTTATTGCCGAGGCTTGGCCGGTAGGCGTCGTTATAAAACTGGATCATTTCGGAGCCCCACCATAAAAACATGGGGAACTTGGAGGCGAGGATAATGCCTACGGTCACCTTTAGGCTTTGGGGCCATTCTTTCGGAGGACCGAGCGGTGTGGCCGCCCAGTCGAAATTCCGGGTTAATTCGCCCATTTCCCCCCCGCCTTGCAGAAACGAAAAATCAAAGGATTGTAAGGGGTAATTTTTGGTCATTGATTCCAAAGGGGGGGCAAATAAAATTAACCAATTAACTGAAGATTTGTTTTTTTTGCAGCGTAAACAAATCCGGGGGCGAAAATTGTTTATTTGCTCAAAACAAAATAGGGTAACCGGTCAATCGGAACGTCAATCGTATAGATTTTACCGCCCTGGTAGGTTTTTCCATCATCACTTACCCATTTCCCCTTTGGCAGTACAACCTCGCGGCTTGTTGACTGGCTATCAACCGGCGCAACCAATATATTTTCCCCGAGCATGAACTGATCTTTGATAGTTTCGAACCCCCGGTTTGGGAAATAATATTCCAATGAACTGATAATGGGATCGCCGGTTTTGGCCGATTCCCGGGCCAGTTCCAATATCGTTGACGTAAATTTTTCGCGGATGGCTATCGCTTTCTTAACAGCAGCAAGGTGCACGGCATCCAGAACTCTCCATGGCGCCACCGAAAATTGCATCATCGGCATCAACGCGTGAATTTGGGCAGACCGGACTACGATATCCTGGTTAAATGTTTTGGGGTCGAGGAAACTTGTCCAATTGCCCCCGCCAACC
>Ga0302227_10002068_pt1 | contig 14201 bp, 7 predicted proteins | sample II_Palsa_N1_1_FD_193525 | JGI IMG/M metagenome (GOLD analysis project Ga0302227, IMG submission 193525) | Peat permafrost microbial communities from Stordalen Mire near Abisko, Sweden - II_Palsa_N1_1 | ecosystem: Environmental > Terrestrial > Soil > Palsa > Peat permafrost | place: Sweden...
CCAATTTATTTATACGCAGCCGGCGAACGGGACAACTGGATCGAGTAACGCCAGCGTCGGCTCGCCTGCAGTCAGTTCAAATCCGAGGTTTATTGGCAATAATGCCGTCCACGAGTACGTGAGCCAAGGCAACGTCACCGAAACCATTGGGCTACAGCAGATTACTGCTGTAACCCGTGCCTCCGCCGCTGCAGCTGTAGCATTTTCCGAGTTGGAGGTAGCCCGTCGAGGGTTGGTGTCTGCGGTGATTGGACTCTTTTATGGTTCTCTTGCAGCGGACCACAAACTAGCCATCGCTCAGAGAGCTTCGCAGGAAGCTTCGAGCTTTACGACACTCACGGAGCAGCGAGAGTCTGCACGTGAAGCGGCCCACGCGGATGTAGTTAAAGCGCAACTACAACAGCAGCAGCGAGAACGAGATGTCGCCGACGCGGCGCTGCAGGTCCAAAAAACACGGCTGGAACTTGCTGTTCTACTGTTCCCGGACCCGAGAGCTCCCTTCACCCTGACCGCACCGTCTGTGCCGCCCCTTCTTGCGAGCCGATCCGACGTAGAAAGTGCCGCGACCTATTCGAACCCTGAACTTCAGAGCGTAATCAGCTCGCTTCGCGTAAGCGACCTAGACGTAACCGCAGCTCGCGCTGCTTACTTCCCGGATCTAGGCCTTAGCTTTGCCTATGGTATTGATGCAGCCCAGTTCGCGGCTCACGGAAATGATGGCGTCCGTAATCTGGGTTATTCGGCTACAGCAACTCTTGATATTCCAGTCTGGAATTGGCTCTCAACACAACATAAAACCCGGCAAGCTCAGATTCTGCGCGACGCGGCGAAGACCGCACTCAACTCGACTCAACGCCACCTTGTCGCACAGCTTGAGGAGTTTTATGCAGAAGCGTCTGTTGCACGAGATCAATTGCAGTCACTCGAATTGAGCGCTGATACGGCAAGAGAGAGCCTTCGTTTGACACGGCTACGTTACACCGCTGGGGAAGCGACTGTGCTCGAAGTCGTAGACGCAGAAAGTTCGCTAACCAGCGCTGAAATTGCACATGAAGATGGAATCATTCGCTACCATACGGCGCTTGCCAACCTACAAATCTTGACGGGAACGATCTAACCATGACCGGTAATCAAACTGTTCGAATCTCGTACATGCCGGTCGTATTTATTCTCGGTGCTATTCTTTCGTTTGGAATCGGCTGTAAAAAGGATGAGAAATCGCCAGAGCCGGAGGTTAGCGTCCAGGCTCTTCATCCTCGGATCGGAAGTATCTCGGAGCAGATTGTTGCCGACGCAACGCTGGCACCGCTTGCTCAGGCGGCAATCTCGCCTAAGATCACCGCGCCAGTAAAGAAGTTTTTCGTACAACGGGGATCGCGCGTAAGAGCAGCACAGCTACTGGCAACGCTGGAGAATAGTGATCTTGAAGCGGCTGCGCTCGATAACAAAGGGTCGTACACCTCTGCTCAAGCCGTCTATGAAACGGCAACACAAGCCACCGCGCCAGAGGACTACACAAAAGCGCAACTGGACGTAGCCCAAGCTAAGGCCACGCTCGAGCTCAACCAGAGTGTTGTGACGGCACGGAGTCAACTTCTCGCTCAAGGAGCAATCCCGGGAAGGGACCTCGACACAGCGAAGGCGACTCTTGTGCAAGCACAAGCAACCTACGATATAGCCAAACAGCATCTTGAGGCCGTGCAACAGGTGAGCCACAAGGCTGCCTTAGAAAATGCTCAAGGACAACTGGTCTCTGCCAAAGGAAAATACCTTAACGCTCAAGCACAGCTGAGCTACACAGAAATACGAAGTCCTATTGACGGGATCGTTACAGATCGTCCGTTGTTTGCAGGCGAGACCGCTGGAGCTGGGACGCCAGTGCTTACGGTAATGGACGTATCGGCGTTGCTTGCTAAACTGCACATCGCCCAGATGCAGGCACAGCAACTGACCGTGGGAGCTCCCGCTGAGGTCATGATCCCTGGCGTTACTGATTCTGTCGCAGCCAAAGTTTCACTTATTAGCCCGGCGCTTGATCCGGGCAGCACTACTGTTGAGGTATGGCTTCGAGTAGAAAACCCGAAAGGTCTCTATAGAGTCGGCACAGCTGTGCATGCTGTCATTACAGGACGCACAGCGACCAACGCTTTGCTGATTTCCACCGAAGCCGTTCAAACGGCAACAGACGGGACGACAAAGTTTGTCATGGTCATTGGTGCGGATGGCTCTGCGCATAAACATTTAGTTTCACTCGGCATTCAGACTGCTGCGACCGTTCAAGTGCTCAGCGGTGTTACTGCTGCCGATAGCATAATAACGGTTGGAGCTTATGGACTAGATGACGGGACAAAGGTGAAGGCCCGAGCGGCTGACGACAAGCCCGAAACTTCTGAGACGGTGGATAAACCAGGCGCTGGAAAGGAGGACGATCAGTGACGCCCATGATCGACGTCACTTCATCCCTGGGACAGAAGGCTAGAAGGTTCTGGCTTTCTTACGCCTCGAAGCCTATTTTTTTCTTCTTGATCGTCCTCACACTCGTCGGGATCTACGTGGCGATGCAGGTTCCGATCTCTGTTTTCCCTGATACCAACTTTCCTCGTGTCGTTATCGGCGTCGACAACGGTGTGATGCCAGTCGAACAGATGCAAGTCACGATTACAAAGCCAATCGAAGACGCCATCAACAGCGTTCCAGGTCTGGTCACTGTTCGGAGTACCACCAGTCGAGGATCAGCGGAGATCAGCCTCTTCTTCGATTGGAGCGTCGACATGTATCGTACACTCCAACTCACCGACGCATCCCTCGCTAAAGTGCAGCAGTCGCTGCCAGCGACGGCACGAATTACTACGAACCGCCTCACATTTGCTACATTTCCTATACTTGGCTACGCGTTAACTTCAGACACAGACGCCTTAGGAAGAGATCTTGTATCGCAGACTCAATTGTGGGAGATCGCCACTTACGATCTCAAACCACCGCTGAATCGTGTGAATGGCGTCAGTACCGTAGTCGTCCAAGGGGGTAAGATTCCGGAGTTTCATGTGGTTCCGAACCTCGCCCGCTTGCAGGCAGCTGGTATAACCCTTCTTGATCTCGTGAACGGTATTCAAGCCTCCAATATTATCGACTCGCCAGGACTCTACGAGGCGAATCATCAACTCATTCTTGGGCTAGTTGGTGCTCAGGCTCACAACAGCACTGACTTGTCCAGTCTTGTTATCAAAACATCTTCTGGCGGTGCTCCCATTCGTGTCGCAGATGTCGCCACAGTTCAACCGTCGACGATGCCGGTTTACACGATGGTTACCTCGAACGGTAAACCTGCCGTCCTGCTGAATATCGCGAGACAGCCCTTGTCTAATACAGTCCAGGTTGCGAACGCGGTGGCTGATGAGATTACACAGCTACAAAAGAAGCTCCCAAATGGGGTCCGCCTTGCACCGTTTTACGATCAATCGGAACTTGTCCGAGAGGCTATTGCCAGTGTTCGTGACGCGATCCTTATCGGCCTAGTCCTGGCTTGCGTCATTCTGTTCCTATTCTTGCGTGACTGGAGTTCTTCGCTGATCGCAGGACTTGTCATCCCGGTTACGATTGCAATCACCATCCTATTCCTCTGGCTGATTGGCGAGTCTTTTAACCTGATGACTCTTGGTGGACTCGCTGCGGCTATTGGACTTGTGATCGACGATGCCATTGTCGTCGTCGAAAATATCGTTGTTCATCGAGATCGTGGCGAATCGCGCGTAGAAGCAGTTCGAATAGCTCTTCACGAGATCACTACCCCCTTGGTCTTTTCCACTATTACCCCAGTCGTGGTCTTTCTTCCTCTCATCGCTGTCACAGGTGTTACCGGAAGTTTCTTCCGTGCGCTCGCCGTCACAATGACGGCGGCTCTGCTAACTTCGCTGGTGCTGGCTCTAACATGGACACCTGCTCTTTCACTACATCTGCTGCGAAATAATAAAACAGTAGTTCCTCGCGACGCGAACACAACCGCCCTATCGAATGATGCAATAGCTGATCACGAAGATGGTCCTGTGATCCGCAAGATACTTCAGCTTCATGCCCTGGTGCTGCTATGGGCCTTGAGACGGCCGCTCCTTCTTGGGCTGGCTTGCCTTGTTGTCGCCGTCGTCGGATATTTTAGCTATCGCGCACTTGGAACAGACTTGTTGCCCGAGATGGACGAGGGTGCTTTTATTCTCGACTACCTCACACCGGCGGGCACCTCACTCTCCGAGACGAATCTCATTCTGCTCCATGTCGAGCAGATCCTGCATGACACGCCGGAAGTGGAGATAACATCTCGCCGAACAGGTCTTCAGATGGGCCTTGCCGCTGTGACCGAGGCAAACTACGGAGATTTCACCGTTCGACTTAAGAGCAATCGGTCACGCTCAATCGACGAAGTTATCGCAGGCGTTCGTGCGGAGATCAAGAAGACAGAGCCTGCCCTAGATGTAGAGTTCACGCAGGTTCTTCAGGATATGATCGGCGATCTTTCTAATTCGCCGGAACCGATCCAGGTAAAACTCTTTTCGTCGGATGCAAATCTTCTCCACGATCTAGCGCCAAAAGTTGCAGATGCCATCGCCAAGATTCCAGGCGTGGTCGATACGCAAAATGGTGTCGATAACACAATTTCGGGCCCAGCGACCAACTTTCAGATTGACCCTGTGCTGGCTGGGAGGCTTGGGTTTACCCCGACGGAAGTTGCCGAGGACGCGACCGCGATCCTCGATGGACTTCCGACCAACGACCCCATCATTGTCAATGGCCGACCTTATACGATCCGTATTCGCCTTCCCGAAGACTCACGCGCGTCGCTCGACAGCATTCAGAATACGGTATTCAACTCGAGTACAGGCCGCACCGCGACCCTAGGATCTCTCGCTCAGGTGACGCAACTACCGCCCCAAAATGAGATTCGCCGAGAAAACCTGCAACAAGTAATTCTCGTGAGCGGTCGACTTGAAGGCTCCGATCTTGGCTCCGCGATGACTAGAGTGCGCTCTACCGTAGAGTCGCTTCATCTTCCATCGAGCGTGCGTGTGGAGTACGGAGGGACCTATCAGGAGCAGCAAAAGTCTTTCGGAGACCTTGCGCGCGTTTTGATTCTTTCCCTCGCGCTGGTCTTCGGAGTTCTCGTAACGGAGTTCCGTAATTTCTCGGCGCCAGTCGCCATTCTTAGCAGTTCAATCCTCTCCATGACTGGAGTTGTTCTGGCTCTCCTTGTTACAGGGACTATCTTTAACGTCGCCAGTTTCATGGGTTTGATTATGGTAATCGGCATTGTCGCAAAAAATGGCATTTTATTGCTCGACGCAGATGAAAGGTATCGAGCTGAAGACAGGAGTAGTAATTCTGCGCGCACCTCTGATAACGCTGGGTGCATGCCTGGCGATTCTCGCACTCGCACTCAACCTAACAGAGATATTGCTCGCGAGGCTATGCTTCATGCTGCTCAGCGGCGACTCCGTCCAATCTTCATGACTGCTGTCGCCGCTATCTGCGGAATGCTCCCACTCGCTTTTGGATTGGGCGCGGGCTCACAGATGCTACAACCTTTAGCAATCGCAGTTATCGGTGGTCTATTGCTTTCCATTTTCCTTAGCCTGATAGTGACCCCGGTGATCTATTACAGTCTGATGCAATCAGCCGAAGGCGTGCGGCTCAGCGGGGCAACGCGTAGTTGGTCAGAAGTGTAGATTTCACCTAATTATGAATGATCTGAGTTGCAGTGAGTTGGTCATGCCTGACACGCAATAGAGACACCTCAAAAGTGAGAGCCATAACCAAGCGAACTCTCCTGGTTTGTCCATCGAAGAGTGTAGGGAAGTCCTGAAATCTAGTCTTCGCCGAGACGGGTTTGTCCCTTCGGTCTGGCTGGAAGGATAGATACTTTGCATATCTAGAAGATGAGTTTGACGCCAAACTGAATCTGCCGCGAACTCGTTGATGTCGCTGTGATTACGCCAGCGGTCGAAGAGATATTGGGTGGTGTGTAGACTCCCGCAACCAAGGACGGTGCTGAGGCATAGGTGATCGCGTTTGGGGTGGTGAAGTTCGTATGGTTCAGGACGTTGAAGAACTCCGAACGAAACTGCAGGTTGAGCCCTTCTCGAAAAGCAGTGTTCTTGAGCAAAGCGAGGTCGAGCTCCTTTAGCCCGGGGCCAATCAATGTGTCTCGTCCAAGATCGCCGACCGCGCCACCCGTAATGGCCCCACTGCTCGAGAGCGTGGAGATCGGCGCTGAGAAAGCATTTGGATTGAACCACTGAGCCACAGTATGGGGATAGAGCTTGCCATGAAAATTCGGATTGATATCTGGCCGTACAGGATTTCGCGTATCGCCGGAGCCAGTGGGGTTATATCCGAGTTGCGGCGATAGAGGAAAGCCGGACTGCAGATTCGTTATAGCGCTGAGGCTCCAACCGCCAACTACACCTTCAGTAAACGAGTTCAACCCAGAGGCGAAACGTTGATTGCGCCCTAATGGCAGGTCGTAGGTCCCATTCAGAGCGACAATATTGCGTACATCTGTCGCGGCTGGTCCGTAGTCCAGGCTCAATTTACTCGGAACTGAGACGAAAGCTGGCGTATTGGCCGAGACGCTGGTGTTCCACGCCGAACCGTTGTCCAGATTCTTTGACCAGGTATAAGCTCCGCGGAACTGCAGGCCATTGGTGAAGCTCCGATGAACGTCCACTTCGAGTGCGTTGTAGTTGCTGATACCCTGCGAAACCCACGATGTGGTGTTTGCAACGAGCGGATTAGCTTTCGTGATTGTTGGGTAGAAGATCGTTCCGGCGGAAACGTTAGCCGGGCATCCAGGGTTCGGGCAGATTACGGTTGCGGGTTGGTTCTGATCTTCCGAGAGGATCTGATGATATCCGTGTGAACCCACGTATGCGACTGTCACGGATGTATTCCGCGCTACCTGCTGCTCTACTTTGAAGTCCCAGGAGAGAACGGCTGGAGTTGCGATATTGGGTTGTACATTCGAGGGAGAGATGAGACTCCCGGCACTGGCCCGCGTTGCTGTTGTGATGTTTAAGCTCGATACTGCTACATTGCTTTGTGTCAGCGTGGCATTGAACGGTGCGGCCTGGTCGAAACGATAGTCGAGATTGTCGAGGAGGGAGTGATGCAGCCCAAAACTCGCACGGATAGCGGTCTGTCCCTTGCCAAACGGGTCCCATGCAATGCCGGCACGCGGCTCCGGCAAGAATTTTGCGCGATTGTCTGTCAGGCCGGATGAGCCGATAGAAGGGTTTGTGTTGATTACGTTGTTTGTGAACCCATAAATACCTGCACGCCCCTGCGATTCGTTGAAGCCGTTTGTCGACTCGAAGCGAATGCCTGCACGGAGCTCGAGATTCGGCCGCAGATGTAGGGTGTCTTCGAGATAGCCAGCTCCCATGGTCGAGCGCCACCCAAGCTCGGTCGGGTTAGGCACAACGGTGAAAGTCTTAACGGTGCCCTGCAGAAACGTCGTCAGGCTCGCAAACGATGCCTGCCCCCACTGGTTCTGTGCAAGGTTGTCGTTCGATTGAAGCCGTTGCACCCAGCCACCGGCTTCAATCTGATGGCGCCCGCGAGTGTAATAAATGTGGTCATCGAAGGTAAAAAGGTTGCGCGTGGTCGCATTGTTTGAGCCCACATTGCCACCAGCGCCTGTGACCTGTGATGCGCCGTTAGACGCAGTACTGCCAGCGATAACAATCGCTCCGATAGGCTTTTCTGCGACCCAACTCGCGATGTCTGTCTCCGCCGGCGATGTCGAGAAGCCGAGGAAAAAGAAGCTCGCTCGCGAGTAGCCCACTCGTGCCGTATTCAAGAGCTTAGGCGAGAAGACGTGCTGCTCCTGTACGCTCGCGACCTGTTCGCGCAGCGTCTCGTCGATGACCGAGAAAGGGTTTTGCGTTGGAGTGTTCGCCGTTGAATCATCTACGGTGTATACGGCGAAGAGAAGATCGTTCGCAGTCAAGTTTGCATCGAAGCGCGTGGTTCCAAAGTCTTCGCGGATGTGCTGGACGGGATTCGAGAATGCCTCGGCAATTCCGGTGTTGAAGCCAGTCGTTGGATCGAGCAGCTCCGGACCATTTTGGACTGGCCAAAGGTTGAGAAGAGGCACCACGCCATTACCCAGTCCAACCTTCGTCAACGCACCCGTCTTTGCATTTGGAAGGTAGCCCAACCGGGCCTGAGTGTCCGGTACAAGAGTTACGTCCGAAAGGCCAAGGTTCTGACGGTAGCCTTCATAGTTACCAAAGAGGAAGAGCTTGTTCTGTCTTATGGGACCTCCCAGCGACAGACCGAAGTTGTTCCGCTGGAACTCTGGAATCTTCTGCTGATCGAAGTAGTTCCGCGCATCCAACGCTGAGTTACGCAGGAACTCGTATGCAGTACCGTGCAGCTTGTTTGTGCCGCTCGCCGTCACAATCGAGATCTGTGCGCCTTGGCGTTTTCCGTAACTTGCCGAATAGGTATCCGATACCACGTTGAACTCGCGCACAGCATCGACACCGAGTAACTGCCCGCTCGTGCCGCCGGGTGTTACGTTGATTAGTGATGCTCCCGTGTACTCGATTCCGTTGAGCAGAAAAAGATTGTCCTGGGGACGTCGCCCAGAGATGGCAAACATGTTGCCCACTGAGGAGTTTGAAGTGCCGATGCCCCCCGAGCGTTGACCGGTATAATTCACAGTTGCCGGATTAAGCGTGATCAGTTGATCGTAGCTTCGGCCATTCAATGGCAGCTGTTTCACTTGTCGTTCATCAACCAGGCCTGAGGTTTGTTGGGTCGTCAGGTTTACCGTTGCCGGTGTATCGACCACGTTTACCAGCTCGGACACTGCGCCAACCTGGAGTGTCAAATCCACCTGAGTACTTTGCCCAACCGTGAGCGAGATGCCACTACGCCGTTCGGGTGCAAAACCATCGCGTTTTACGATCACGTCATAGCTCCCTACGGTGAGCGATGGTGCCCCATAGCGGCCATCGCTGTCAGTGACGAGTTTTCGCTCCGTGCCGGTCTCGACGTTGTGTACTACAACAATGGTGCCCGCTATACGGCTGCCGGTGCTATCGGTAACAGTGCCGCTGATAGAACCTCCAACCACCTGTGCCCATGCTGCGGCTGGTATTGCAAGAACAATCAGCAGAAGGGTTGAACGAATGGCAGCGAAAGATAAGGTACGAACGAAGGAAATCAAGATAGTCTCCTGTGAGCAGCGAGATAGCTACGCGGTTAATTCGCCGCGTCCACAAATCTGGAATGATTTAGTTTCTTCAAGGAAAGAAAGCTCTGCATGAGCTAATCGATCTGACTGATCAGGGAGTTATCAGAGACAACAACGCGTACGCACAGCACAACAGGCCGTGCGTCGCGAGATCTTGATGAAGCGGGTAATCATCGTCGAGGTAAACCGTGTCCTATTCCGGTGCTGTTGTAAAAGAAAAAACCCACGAGGCGCCTGAGGGTTTCAGAAGGCGACTGCGTGGGTTTTGAGGGGTCCTAAAGCGAATCTTCGTTTGAATCAGCGAAGCGTTACAGAAGGTCGGCCCGTCAGCGCAGTAGCTTTGGTATCGCAACAATGGCGACAGGCTTGTCTGGCGGCGTGGCTAGTAAAGATCTTCATCGCTATGTGCAAACCTAACCCGAATCTCACAATTGAGTCAAGAAGACCGGTGTAAGTTGAGTGATTCTACTCAGCAGCCCGCTCGGCAAGTCTTGCCTATACGTTGACAAATGATCTTTCCTCGTTCAGGCTTATTGCAGATGCATTTCTCCACCGCCAGCACGGCTTGTCGCCTTTCCAGCAACTTCTGTTGCTGTATGGCCTGTCCGTGTGCGTGCGCGTGTTGTAGATAACTTCAACTTTATCTCGACATCTTTTTAGCAAAAGCGCCCACACTCTGAACTTTAGCCTGTGGGTTTTCTTCTTGCACTCTCAAAAATCAGCCCTACGAAATAGGAAACCGAATGTCATTCTCTTCCACGATTTCAATGATCGAGAAGTTTGAGCTATCAATCTCCTCAGAACCACGGTTGAGCCACTTGCAGCGCCTCGAAGCCGAGAGCATACACATCTTTCGCGAGGTCGCCGCAGAGTTCCAGAAGCCTGTCATGCTGTACTCCATTGGCAAGGACTCCTCGGTCATGCTTCGCCTGGCGCAAAAGGCTTTCTTTCCCGGGCCAATTCCGTTCCCTCTGTTGCATGTCGACACCGGCTATAAATTTCACGAGATGATCGAGTTCCGCGAGAACATTGCGAGTGAGCTTGGACTTGACCTGAAGGTGTGGCGCAACGAGAAGGCGCTGGCCGACGGCGCCAACCCAGTCCGCCTCGGTACCCAACGCTGCTGCGGCCTGCTGAAGACCACGGCGTTGCTTGACGGCCTCCGTGAGTACGGCTTCGATGCAGCCTTCGGGGGCGCCCGCCGCGACGAAGAAAAGTCGCGAGCCAAGGAGCGTATCTTTTCCTTCCGCGACCACGCCGGCCAATGGGACCCTAAGAACCAGCGCCCCGAGATCTGGAACCTCTACAACAGCCGCATCTCGCCGGGCGAGAGCATTCGCGTCTTCCCACTTTCCAACTGGACCGAGCTCGATATCTGGCACTACATTCTGCTCGAAGAGATTCCTGTCGTCCCGCTTTACTTTGCAAAAGATCGCCAGATGATCGTCCGTGGCGACAGCCTAATCCCCGTCGAGCAATCTTTCGTCCACACCCTCCCCGGCGAAGTGCAGTTAGTCCGTTCGCGTCTGCGTTCGCTCGGTTGCAGTCCGTGCACAGGGGCAATCCGCTCCGATGCGGACACCATTCCAAAGATCATCGCTGAGCTCGTCGGCTTCCGTTCCTCAGAACGTGCGAATCGTGTCATCGACCACGACCAGAATGGATCCATGGAGCTGAAGAAACGCGAGGGATATTTCTAATGATCAGCGCTGACCTCACTCGTGCAGGAGGCACCTCAGTCGTGGCCGAATCTCCCGACAGTCTTGTGCCTGACGAAAAACTCTTCGCGATCGGGGAGTTTCTCGCTTCGGAAGAGACAAAGGATCATCTACGCTTCAGCACCGCAGGCAGCGTAGATGATGGAAAGTCGACGTTGATCGGCCGACTACTCTACGACTCCCGAAATGTCTATGAAGACCAGATCCGCGCCGTTACCAGCACCATCGCAACACCTGGTCAGAAGCAGCACAACATCGATTTTGCGCAACTAACAGACGGCCTTCGTGCCGAGCGTGAACAAGGCATCACCATCGACGTTGCCTACCGCTACTTTTCTACGCAACGCCGGAAGTTCATCATCGCTGATACTCCGGGACATGAACAGTACACACGCAACATGGCCACCGGTGCCTACACCGCTGATCTCGCCATCATACTGATTGATGCACGCAAGGGGGTTCTTACCCAGTCACGACGCCACGCCTACATTGCCTCTCTGCTCGGCATTCGCCATTTCGTCGCTGCAGTCAATAAGATGGACCTCGTCGATTTTTCAGAGCAGATCTATCGGGACATCGAAACTGAGTTAGGCGCACTGATCAAGCAATTCGGAGTCGCGAGTCTCGTCACCATTCCCGTCAGTGCACTCAACGGCGACAACGTCGTCGAACCCAGCCTGCACACCCCGTGGTACATCGGTCCCACACTGCTCGAACACCTCGAACGGGTTCCTGTCGGCATTCTCAATGACAAAAAGTCCTTCCGTCTTCCCATCCAGCGCGTCATCCGTCCAGATGACAGCTACCGTGGGTTCGCTGGGCAGATCGCCGCAGGGAAAGTCCGCAAAGGCGATAAGGTCGTCGCTCTTCCCTCGGGCCGCACCAGTCGCATCGCTTCGATCACCACATTTGATGGTGACTTGAACGAGGCTTATGCCCCGCAGTCCATCGCACTCACTCTTGAAGACGAACTGGACATCAGCCGCGGCGATGTCATAGCTGATATTTCGCACCCCCCACTATCTACGAAAGCACTCGAGGCAGCACTCGTATGGTTCGACGAATCTCAGCTGGAACATCACAAACCCTATCTGCTGAAGCACTGCACGCAGACGCTCAACGCCTCTGTCACACGTATTCTCTATCGCACTAACGTCCAGACGCTTGAGAAAGAGTTGGTTCACACGTTCGGGATGAACGACATCGGGGTCGTCGAGATAGAGACCACACGTCCCATCCTCTTCGATTCGTACGCAGACAACCGCGCAACGGGCAGCTTTATCCTTATCGACGCAGAAACCAACGCCACCGCTGCTGCTGGAATGATCCGCCGTGGCCTCAGCGAGAACGCAGCCTCAGCGCAACTGAAACAACAGGCTGCCCTACTGATTGTGCCCGACGATGGGCGAGCAGAAGAGGTCGAAAAGCTTCTGCTGAATGAGGGCATCGCCGTCGTGCGGACCCGCGTGAGATCAAAACAGATCTGGGAGGCGCTCCTCCGGATCGGCCTTCTCGTCCTCCTAGAGGGGCTTTCACTTGAAGCCGCTCACGAGTTGGCCGGGGGGCTTCGGATTGAAAGCTTCGACTTTTCTGATAATGCACCGGAAGAGTCCCTCCACGAGCTTCGGATAAAGGGTATTTTGCCTCCACGGAAAGGGGATTAGTCGTGAACGACGTCTTGAACCTGGCAGTAGCATCAACACTCCAAAGTATCGACGAAAAGATTGTCGCTGCCGAGCAATTTGTCCAGCATGAGCTTGCGCAGGCTTCGGGCGATGTGTGCGTCACGAACAGCTTCCAGGCTGAGGATATGGTCGTGCTCCACCTGATTCGGCAGACTCTGCCGGATGTTCCCGTCATCTTTCTCGATACCGGATACCATTTCGCCGAGGTCTACGAGTATCGCGATCGCATGGCGCAGGAGTGGTCGATGAACCTTGTGAACCTTCTGCCTGAGCTCACTGTATCCGAGCAGGAGGAGCATTTCGGCATTCTCAACCAGACCGATCCCAATCGTTGTTGCGGCTTGCGCAAAGTAAAACCTCTCTTTGCCGCCCTCGATAACTACGAACTATGGTTCACCGGTCTCCGTCGCGAACAGGCCAGAAGTCGTGCTGCGTTGCAGCCTGTAGAGAGCTTTGCGCTGCCCACTGCCAGAACAATTCGCAAGATCAGTCCGCTCACCGAATGGAGTTCGAAGGACGTCTGGGAGTACGCCCGTCAGCACGACATTCCACTACTCTCCCTCTACGGCAAGGGCTATTCAAGCATCGGGTGTGAGCCCTGCACAAGTCTGCCCCTTGATCCCAACGATCCTCGCTCCGGACGTTGGGGCGGTCAGAAGCAAGAGTGCGGCATCCACCTGCAGTCTTCCTAAAACGCAATTGGAAAGCGTGTCAAAATGGATTTCGTCATTGGATTTTGCATCGCCGTCGTCATCGCACTAAGCGGCGTCGGTGCAGGAGTCATTACCGCTCCACTCTTGATCTTGTTCCTGCATGTACCTGTCGAGGTCGCGGTCAGCACCGCGCTCGCCTACTCGGCCATCGTCAAACTCATCGTCGTTCCCGTGCAGGTCATTCGCAAACAAGTTAACTACACAGTGCTCGGTATTATGCTGCTCGGCGGCTTGCCTGGCGTTGTCCTCGGGTCGATTCTCTTCAAGCATGTCGCCACTCACGGCCCTAAGACGGCGCTTTACTTCGCGCTCGGAGCGATTATCATCTTCACCTCAGGCTGGCATCTCTTCCGCCATTTTCGACCGGCAGGTATTGCGCGCCCGACCGGAGCCAACTCAGGTTGGATCGCCGCAATCATGTTCCCCGTCGGTGCAGAGGTTGGCTTTTCCTCGTCAGGTGCCGGTGCGCTGGGAACGATCTCGCTACTGAGCTTCACATCGCTGACCGCCGCTGAGGTCGTTGGCACGGACCTTGCCTTCGGACTCGCTATCGCACTCGTTGGTACAGGTGTCCACATGATCGGCGGCAGCTACGATAGTCTTCTGCTTACAAAGCTTGCCATCGGTGGCGTCATTGGTGGCATCGTAGGTAGCGGCGCCGCCCCAAAAATTCCAAATCGCCAGCTCCGCTTTGCGCTCTCACTCTGGCTTATGGTAATTGGCTTCCAATTCTGCTACCACGCGGCGACTCAATAATATAAAGGGTTAGATGGTGGAGGCGGTGGGAGTCGAACCCACGTCCGAAAAAACTTCCAACAGAGAGCATTCATGCTTT
>Ga0302227_10002077_pt1 | contig 14159 bp, 20 predicted proteins | sample II_Palsa_N1_1_FD_193525 | JGI IMG/M metagenome (GOLD analysis project Ga0302227, IMG submission 193525) | Peat permafrost microbial communities from Stordalen Mire near Abisko, Sweden - II_Palsa_N1_1 | ecosystem: Environmental > Terrestrial > Soil > Palsa > Peat permafrost | place: Sweden...
TTTTTTTGTTTTTTCCCCCTAAAAGAAAATCGTGGACGAGTACGGCAAAGAGGAGATCCTCTTCTTTGGCCCCGACGAAGGCACAGCAGACTACATGAACTGGGCCTCTCAACATGCCCGCAAGCGCTCGTACCAGTTCTGGCGCTCGTTCACCACGGGCAAGTCGCCCGAGTTTGGTGGCATCCCCCACGACACTTTCGGCATGACCACTCGCTCGGTCCACCAGTACGTCCTCGGCATTTGCCGCAAGCTCAACATCAAGGTACCTTGCAGCATATATATTTTCTTGTCTAATGCCGTTTCTTTTTTTTTTTAATTATTTATTTGCAGGAGGAGGACCTGAACAAGTTCCAGACCGGTGGCCCCGATGGCGACCTGGGCTCGAACGAGATCAAGATCTCCAAGGACAAGACGATCGCCATCGTGGACGGATCGGGTGTCCTGTGCGACCCCGAAGGCATCCACCGCGAGGAGATGACCCGCCTCGCCAACTCGCGCCTCATGGTCAAGGAGTTTGACGTGTCCAAGCTTGGACCCAAGGGCTTCCGCGTCCTCGTGGACCAGCCCAAGGCCACCCTGCCCGACGGCACCCTTGTCGAGCGCTGCATGGACTTCCGCAACCAGTTCCACCTGCTGGCGTACGCTTCGGCCCAGCTGTTTGTGCCCTGCGGTGGCCGTCCCGAGGCGGTCAACACCAACAACGTCAGCAAGCTCCTGGACGAGACCGGCAAGCCCCGCTTCAAGTACATTGTCGAGGGCGCCAACCTGTTTTTCACACAGCCCGCGCGCCTCTTCCTCGAGAAGAAGGGTGTGATCGTCTTCAAGGATGCCTCGGCCAACAAGGGCGGTGTCACCTCGTCGTCCCTCGAAGTCCTCTCTGCCCTCGCCTTTAGCGACGAGGAGTTTTCTGCCAACATGCAGGTACTTTTATTTATTTATTTATTAATTTATTTATTAAATTTGTGGCGTGGCCCACCCAGGTCGTCGACGGCGTCACCCCCGAGTTTTACAAGGAGTACGTGTCGGACGTGCAAAAGATCATCGAGGAGAACGCGCGCCTCGAGTTTGAATGCCTGTGGTCTGAGCACGAGCGCACCAAGACTGCGCGCTCGATCCTGTCTGACACGCTGTCCAACTCGATCCTCAAGATGGCCCACGAGATGACCAACAGCAACTTCTGGGACGACGAGGGCCTGCGAAAAGCCGTGCTTACGCGCGCCTTCCCCAAGAGCCTGCTGAAGAAGCTCGACTATGCCACGCTGCTCAAGCGCATCCCGGACGCGTACCTCAAGGCCATCTTCCACTCGCACCTGGCCTCGCGCTTCGTTTACCAATACGGCACCGAGCCCTCCCAGTTTGCCTTTTTCCAGTTCATGTCGCAGTACCTGCAGCAGTCCGCGGCCGCACCGTCGTCCCAGACGTCGGCTCAGTCGGCATAAGACAACACACACACACTCTCATATTCTTTATTCTGTCTTGTTTTTGATTTTTCTTGTTAGTCGCACGAAAGTGAGGAGTTGGGAGGGCATGCTCAGGGAGAGAGAGAGACTGGGCTGTCACTCATCAGTCACTTTATCAGCAGCAAACAATGGCGGGACCGTTCGCACACCGCGCCGTCCCCGTGCCCTCGTCGTCATTGGCGCCAGCATCCGCCGATGTCAGGATGCCGACGGACCCGGAGGAGCTCTTTGAGCTTGGCTTTGCGCACTTTGACAGCGTGCAGGCTGCGCGGCGCAAGAAGGCGTACGTGTTCTTTGACAAGGCTGCCGAGCTGGGCCACGTCAAGGCCAAGCGGTTCCTGGGCCAGTGCCTCATGGACGGGCTGGGCGTGGAGCGGATGCCCGCCGAGGCCGTCCGGGTGTGGAAGGAGGCGGCCACGCAGGGCGACGACCAGGCAAAGTTCAAGCTGGCCGAGATGTTCTTCTTTGGCGAGGAGCCCCTCGAGCAAAACTTCAAGATGGCCGAGCTCATGTTCCGGCAGCTGGCCGACAGGGGACACGTCAAGGCTATGGAAAACCTGGCCGATATCTACCGCGAGGGACTGGGCGTGGACAAGGATGAGGACAAGGCAGACGAGTGGCTCCAGAAGGCGGCAGAGTTGGACACAAACACCACGGACGGGCATGACTTTGCGCTCATGCTGGACGATCTCCCCGACTTTGCGGATGCAGACGAGTGACAGTAAGGTAAAAACTAGGTTGTATCATCGTACCCCCGGAGTGCACCATCGGTGATCAATAATGCTCCTATGAAGCTGGGTATTGCGAGTAAGCGAGTCAGCATCGGTCAGATTCGAGGCGTCAGCAAAAGTCGAGGAACCTCTTTCCGATCGCCGTACCACTCGAGCCCTCTTTGATCGAACATTGGGGATTGGGTCACTGACTCATCAACTAACGAGACACCTGAAAATTGCAAGTCAGACGGTTAAATAAGCTTTAGTTTGGTCAAGGTGAGTCGCAACCGCTAGCCCGCTTCTTGGCCAGACGACGGCGATACCGCGGGCGTGCTGGCGAGGGCGAGGACAGCAAAGGGCGGGGAGAAGATAGATCGGCGTTGACGGCCTCGTCGTCGTCGTCGTCCACTACAAACCCAGACAGATCAGAGGACGAGGGAGACCGAGCACCGTTGCGAAGGTGCTGAAGCTGCAGCTGTGAACTGCCTTCGCTTGAAAGATCGCGTGCCCCGCGGGTTGCGATGTGTTGCATCAGGTCGTCCTCCTCCTCGACCTCGTCTTCGCCCTCGTCGCCGTGGCTGCGCTTGCGTCCGTGATCTTGGGAGCCATCCGACCACACAAAGCCGTCCGAAGAAGGGTCTCGCGTCGTGGATCGTGCCGGGGGCAATTTGGGAAGGGAAACAGCGGCAGCTGATGGATTCGAAGGCACACAATGGCCACGGTTTCGGATCGCCCTGATCACACTGCGTGGCGTCGGAGGTGCATCTTGGGTCGCGTTTAGTAACGACCGGCGATAGATGTCGATGTTGCCACCCGTACTGGACGCAGCATCATCGTCTTCTTCCCCATCAGACACGACAAAGCTAAGGAAGCAAGAAAGGAATTAATAATTTGCAAAATAAATAAATAAATAAAAAGTCGCCGTACCCATCGCCGTCCCCCTCGTCCTCATCTTCCTCGTCGTCCTCGTCCTCTTCTCCATCCTCTTCAGATCCAGCCTCGTCGTCGAGAAAGCTCTTGCGTTTGGGCGGCGGCGGTTTGGATGATTTGTTGGACGTCTTCAACTTGTTGACAGGAATGGGCGATGACGATGACGAGAAAATGGGGGCGCGAGTCTTGGTGCGGGGGACATCGGGCGAGCTGCTCGCAAGCTTGGCATGAGACAGACGCTTCTTCAGTGGCGACGGTGACTCATTCAGAGGTCCAGCAGACTCTTCCGCGCCTTGCACTGGTACACCCTGACCGTGTTGAAGTAGCCCTCGTGGCGCAACATCAATGGACCCACCCTGTCGCGGCTTGACTTTGAGCGATAGAGACCTTGCAACAGGCTCAGTTGTGACAACAGGCTCAGTTGTGACAACAGGCTCAGTTGTGACAACAGGCTCAGTTGTGACAACAGGAAGCGGGGCAAATGGCGGCGGTGGCTTCGCCTCTGGAATCTCCTCCGGCTTTGGTTCGGCAGCAGCACGCTCCACCTGGTCGATCGAGTCGAGCAGGTCATCGTCCATCCAGAAATCGTCATCGTTGAAGGCAGCGATGAGGTCGTCGTCCACAAACTCGTTCACTTGATGGGCCACTTGGGACTCGGCGGCGTCAACAGCCGCGAGGAGTCCGTCGTCGAGATCGTCCTCGTCCTCGTCGAGCATGTCCAGGTTGAGCGATGGAGGCACCACAGGTTTCGGACGAGAAGGCGAAGGCCCGGCTGAGACCGGAGGAAGCGGCGAGTCGATCGCAGAAGGGGACATTGTTGAAGAAGACGACGAAGACGAAGACAGTTGAAGTAAATCGAGGTCAAGCGGTGGTCTCTTCACGACTTCGGGCGAGACGACCTCTGCTTCACCTTCTTCTTCACCGCCTCCTTCACGGCACCACTGAACCAGCCGTGGCGGAAAGACCATTTTCCAGTCGTTGCACGAGAACGCTTCGTCAATGCGTGCCTGCATGTCGGCCGCGCTAGCAGGAACTACAAACTTTTTAAAAGACGTATAATTTGTTTTTTAATTACCTCTGTCGACAAAGTCACTCAACCAAGAGTCGTCGTCCTCGTCCATGTCGAGTTCGATCGGCCCTGATTTTCGGCTGCCAAGAAGCTTTGAGGGATCGGGCAGATCAGCGTCATCGTCGTCTGTCGCGTCCATTTGGATCGACGTGGGCCGGGCAGTATGAACCAAGGGAGCTTGTACGGTTTCATGAGGCGCCGGCACATCGTCATAGTGGTACTCGTGGCCGCCAAAAGGCGGGTCATTTTCCTCGAATGGCAGTCTTTTTCGCAGATCGATGTCCATCAAATCATCGTGAGCGCCCTCGTCCTTTTCGTCGTCGCTATGCAAAACAACAGCGGGTCTTGATGCTGCCCCGACCTTGGCCAGCGACTGCGGGAGCTCGAAATCCTACGGTTCGTGACAGACAAAATATTAACAACACGAAAACTCCTTCCTTTTTCTTACATCATCGCTGCTGCCCTCGAAAAGTCTCTGTCGCGCAGGCGTTAGGGCAGCATGCTTGCGCGGACCTGGAGCTGCGTCAGACGACTTGGACGTGGACGACGTAGCCGCGGCGGCGTAGACTTGATTGGCAGCGTTGGTCTGGAAAAGGGTGCCCTGGCGACGCAATCGCTCCATCCTCACACCGTACATTTCAGGGTCTTCAGACTTGAGTCTTTCAAAGGTGTCCATCAGTCTGTCAAGACTCCGATAAGTAAAACGAAAAAAAAACTCATGAGGAAGAATGCATGGATACTGGACAAAGCCGGAACAGCGAGACGAGTGATCGACATCGTGGACGGCAGTAGGAAACGACTGCCACAGCATGTTTTCCTCGGATGGCAGGAGTGGGAGCAACGGAGGCACGGAATCCTTCTTATCCACCTGGTACTTGTCTGACCACGTCCTGAGCTCATCGGTCGTCAGGTACGGTCCCTTGCGCCTTTTGCGATATAGACTTTAAAAATGAAAAGTAGTAAAAAAATACTGCACGTACCCCGCTGTTGCCAGAGTCGACTTTGCCTTCTTGGAGTCGGCCTTGGGGGTTGGGGGAATTGTGAGGACGACTTTGTTGACGACGGGGCTGAACTGGTCCGGAACAAGGCGGGGGTTGTGCCGATAGTACTGGAACCGTCCTGCGGCGATCACACGCTGGACCGACTTGACCGTCCCCTGGCTCCTTTTGAAAGCGCCCTCCTCGCGTCCCTCGGTCATGAGCATGACGATTCGGCCCTGAATTTTTCATGTACGTTTAGATCAATAACACGTATGCATATTTTTTTTTATTTGTTTTTTGGTTGTAATTTGTGTACAGCTCGAGCTCGGCCCGTGCGACCCATACGCTGAAGCATGCGTGTCGGGGACGATTGCGAGTCAAAGCACACGATCAAGTCGACCTCGCCAATATCGAGTCCCTCCTCGCCGATGGACGTGCACACGAGCGTGTTGTAACCGCCAGCCTTGAAGTCGCTCACGACCTTGAGCTGCTCCTGTTGCGTCAGACCCTTGCTGCTCGTCGAGCCCTGACCGACAAAGCCCATGGGCTTGACCACGTCCGAGGTCCGCTTGAGGCATTTCACAATCTCCTCGACCGAGTGGCGATACTGCGAAAAGATCATCACACGTGTCGACTGAGGCGACTCGTGGCTGCGAAAGTGATTGTCCACCACGTTGATCAACTGGTCCACCTTGGGGTGCCCCTTGAAGTCGGCCCTCGCCACCTGGTCGAAAAAATAAGCATACGAAATTTATGAATAACCAAGTACCTTATCGGCTAGCTCGGCAAGCAAGTCGCGGTACTCTAGCCTTTTAAGAAGATCTGCTTTTGACTTGCTGAGACGGCGGTCCGGGTTATCCTCTTCATTAAACGACTATGCCAACCAGGTTACTTCCCAAAGGAAAAAAGAGAAATCAACAAATTATAAAACGTGCCTGCAAAAAATAATAAAACGCTCGCACACCGTGCTGGTGCAGCAGATTGTAGGCGTGGGAGAGCGACATGACAACACTAAAGTCTCCTAGCACCAAGCCGACATTCTCGTTGGCGCCATGCTGAAATCGCGCCGATGAGAAAACAAAATTTTTTTTTTGTTCAGTCAAGGTCACCTCGTTGTTGGCCATCCGGGCCGAGTAAGCCTCGCGGGCTTTGGTGAGCATGAAAGTGTTAAGCTTGTCGGCATCGGTGACGTTGTATGCTCGTGCCTGTGCTAGCCGTTGAAGAAACGGTGTGATGACGAGTTTGAACCGCTCTCGGACGCCCTGAAGTTCCTGGCCCATGGGTACGACAATCTTCTCAATCTGATAGATAGTACATGTTGGATTGAATCCTTTTTTTCTCGAGTGATCACGTACCTGGCGACCGTGTACGTACGGGGCAACGTCGAGCGAGTTTTCCGCGCGGTACTCCAAGTGTGCAATCAGCAGGTTGTCGACCACCTGCTGGATCGACTGCGAGTTGGAGCCAGGGGTCGCAGAAAGGGCGAGCACGCGGAATTCGGTTGTGTGCTTGAGCATCCCTCTGATGACCTCGCAGTAGGCATAGTTTCCTTGCGCTCTGCCAACAAAATCAACCACCACAAAACTGTTATTATTTGTATTCTTTGGCACGATACCGATGGGCCTCATCGACGACAATGCAAACGACCTCGCAAGCAGGACACACGCCGCGCTCGAGGTCGCGCTGCATGATCTGCGGGGTGAGGAAGAAGACGCGCTTGCTGGCCCAGATGGCAGGCCGTTTGTCCGATTGGATTTGCCCGGTGAGTTCGGCCGTCTGCACGAAAACAAGTTAGGGAACGCCAACGACACTACCTCTTGCGTACGTCTTCAGGAGGGATGCCGGTGATGCGGCGACAGGCGTGGACTTGTTGGGCGACAAGTGGCTTTGTGGGCGCCATAAACACCAGCTTTCCCGTGGGGAACCAGCGATAGAAATTGTACATGACGACGGCAGCGATAAACGTTTTGCCCAGGCCGGTCGGCAGCGACACAAGCGTATTGTACAGAAGTGCTTTTTGTAAAATTATTTTTTTTTTTTTTAACAACACCAGTATTACAGAGCATTGCGAACCTTGGTGGATGATGTGGAACTGGTAGTCACGGATGCTTTGGTTGATTGGAAAGATCCACGTCTCGCCCTTGCTCTCGTCAAACTTGGCGGCAGACGGTCTCAACTTGAACGCATTCTCGTGGTCGGCATTGCTCGAGGGCCGTGGCGCAACTGCAAATAAACGGTTCAGAGCCCGAATGCACGACAGATGCGCTCACCCGGCAATCCAGCCGCAGAGTTGCTGTTGGCAGTGTCGTCCCAGTCGTCCTCTCCACCCATAAAGTCATCCACGTCTGCGTTGGCGCTGTCGTCGTCCTCGTTCTCCTCCTCGTCGTCGTCGTCATTCGCCTCCTCGTTGTCCTTGTACGCGAATCGTTTGCCAACGGTCGCCTGCCACAGCGATGGCAGCTGCTGTTGCGCTGGCCCTCCTCGCAGCGGTGACCCGCGCCCGCGCCCGCCGCGCCCGCCACCACGAGCCCCTCGGCCCCTGCTGCCCAGAGCGGCGGCACGACTTGCCATTCAATGGCCGCAGTCAGGTTCGGAAAAGTTGAAACTTTTTTTTTTTTTGGCGGGGATGGCTCCACCAAGGCACCACGGCGCGGGGCCCGGGCGTGTGACGGCCGTCGTGGGCGCCGCACTGCTGCTGTTCCTCGTCAACGTGGCCGTGCTCGTCGTGCACATGGGTGCGCCATCGGCCGATCTCAAGAACAGCGACACGCAAACGAACGGACGACGAGGTGGTGGGACGTCAGACGTCATGGTCGTTGTCACGCTGGACGGCGAGCGGCCGATGCAGCACACGTTGCAGCTGGTGCAGATGCTCACGGCCAGGCAGGTGGAGATGGTTCTGATGACCGCGACGGCGGGGGCAGGGACGTGTGGCAGTGTCGACGCCGGCTACAGGATGGCGTGTGTTGAGCTCGAGCGCCAGACAGCGGCGGTGCGGACGGCGCTGCAGAAAAGGTCATACAAGGCCTACACCTTGCTGCTGTCCGAGAGGGTGGGATGGACAGGATCTGCCGAGCAACTGGAAGAGGGCCTGGCGTCGTTTGTGGCCGCGGCAAAGAGGGCCGATGCGGTCTTGGCGTCGCCGCTGCTGCTTTCCGCAAACAGTGGCGGCAGTGCCGTGTTTGCTGCCGGGATGGGTATGTCGCGATCGCCCTACAAGACCAACAACACGTATACACTGACACGTCGTCTCGAGGGCTATCCTTTCAATGTGAGCTCAAGGGCGTCTTTTCTGAACACGTAAATTTAATGGCTGTACGTGCAGAGCGATGTTCTGAACGACGTTACTCGGGTCGCAGCTCCTGCGGCAGATGCGGTCCTGTTCAAGACCGCTGCCCATTTGGCCATCCAAAGCAGGAGAGGAGGAGACCACGACCCGTCGACGCTCGACCAGTATTGGGCATCCATCGCGACACGGCTGCTGCCCACACCGTCCCTCGTAATTTTTCATAAAAGAATTTTTTTTTTTTTTTGACTGTACTCTTGCACTCCTGCATAGTATATCCCTTCTCAGCTCGCCTTTACGGTGCACACAGAGTATGTGACGACAAAGGCCGGCATCCGTCAAGTAGAGTCGCTGTATAAATCAACACATCCGATTGACATGTCGGTCATGTGGGATGGCTACCTCAACGACTGCACTGGCTGGGCCAGTGAGGCCATCTCGTTTGTGCTGCATCTGGAGCGGGTAAGGGTTGAGCGATTGCCTTTCTCACATTGGTTTTTTCTTATTATTTATTATTAAGAAACTCGACTATCTGGCCATCGTTGGCGACGACTCGTTCTGCCCAGGCTACCCGGCGTCGACGATGCAGTCTCTCCATCGCATGCGCGAGCTAGTTTTGGATCGACCAGTATGTTTCCTTTTTATGCCGAGAACAATGACGCTGGATTATTCTTTCACTGTAGATGGACTTTTGGGTGTCGCACAAACCACCTCCATCGTACCCCCGCTTTCCGTACAATGGTCTGCGCAAGGTGGCCACCCGTCCGCCCGTGGTCATTGGCCGGTCCATGGTCGAGTCGATCGTGCTGCCGGCTGCATGGGCCAATCACACCGAGCGGGTGGACGAGATCTGGGTCCCGTCGTCGTTCCTAGTCGACGTGTTTGTGAACGGAGGGGTCCCGGCGAGCAAAGTGCGCGTTATCCCAGAGGCCGTTGACACACACCTGTTTGACCCTTCGATCACGGAGCCGCTTGCGCTCGAGCAGCCACGGGGATTCAACTTTCTATCGATCTTCAAGTGGGAGGAGCGCAAGGGCTACGACGTGTTGCTGCGTGCCTTTGCAAGCGCCTTTGACGCCAGCGACGACGTGTGCCTGTTCATTCACACGTACCAGTTTGACGCAGCCCTACCATCTGATCGGCGCAACCCCAAAGCGATCATGAAGCGCATCAAGGACTATCTCGCCTCGATCGACGGCGGCAAGGACGACAGCGATCTACCGTGCATTCAAGTGCTCACAGACGTGCTACCGCGCATGGACATGCCGCGTCTGTACCGTGCCGCCGACGCCTTTGTCCTGCCCACGCGCGGTGAGGGCTGGGGCCTGCCGATAATGGAGGCGATGGCGATGGGCCTGCCGGCGATCGCGACCAACTTTTCGGGCCAGCTCGATTTCATGACCGAGGAGAACAGCTACCTGATCGAGGTCGAGGCGATGGAGCACCCCGCCAGCTCGACGTACGACCGCTCGCTCCTCTGGGCCAGGGCGTCATGGACCCACCTCGCGTCGATCCTGCGATCCGTCGTCGACAATCCCTCGGACGCCAGGCGGAAAGGTGCCCTTGCCCGGGAGCACATCGTGCAAAGTTTTAATGAAGAAAAGGTAACCAGCCTCTCCTGAAAAAAAAAAAAAGATTAAACTGCAATCGCTCAGATATCCGACATGATTGCCGATCGTCTGCTGTTCCTGAGGAAGGGGTTCAAAGACACAGCAGCGTAGTGGGTCACCTTTAATCATTCTTTGTTTCTTCACCATACGTGTATTTAAAAAAAAAAAGTGCAGCTGTAGGGCAAGAGAGACAGGAACGGATCGGATGCGCAACGCTATGTAGGTCCTATTGTAGGAAGGATGGACGGAAGGAGGAGGAAAACGCTCACACGTACAGCCCCACAGACAGGAACGTGTACAGACTGCCCAGGGCGAGGAAGAACGACGCGACAATGGCATAAAACAGTTCGGTGCCTAGTCTCCGGCTGTTCTTGGTGGCCGAGAGCTCGTACCTGTGCGTGCAGGGTGTTGGTGCATAAGTCTCTCTGTCCGATCAGCAGCAAGCAGTTTAACGTACCACATGAAAAGACCGGCGAAGAAAAGGCCGACCGCGCCCAGCCAGAACGCCAGGAGCGGGAACGTGCTCTTGGTCAGCACGGGCGAGTACGGCGAGCCCAGGTCCTGTTGTTTATTTTACCGTCCGTCAGCACAGGCACAACAGCAACGATCTCTCTGGCACGCACCACGGTCGACGGCATCTTTTTCGAAGTGGGCCTCCCGGATTAATCTGGCAAAAAAGCGACCATGATGCTTCGCCCGTCGCCCACCTCGCCTGCGGCCGCCGTCGACCGGCTCCGTCTGGTGTCGCGTGCACTGGGCAGCGTGTCGCCAGCTGCTGCTGCCGCCGCCGCCGCCGCCGCCGCCGCTGCTGGAGAGACTGCTGTGCCAAGGCTGCAAATGAAGGAGAAGAAGCGAATCATGATCGAGCGAGCGGCCACGACCAAGTTGACCCCGTCCACTCCGTACTTCAAGGTGCGCGCTTTTTTTTGCTGTTGGGTCCTCATGCCCCTTTTTCTCTCTATGCAGGTCAAGTCGGAGGATGTGACGCAGTCGACGCAGGGCAACCTGCTAGAGTTGTCTGTGTGGAACGCCACCAACCTGCGCGTGTTCTCGCTCAACCGTCCCCAGGCCCTCAACGCGCTCAACCTCCCCATGGTCCGCGAGATGGCGTACTGGCTCAAGATCTTTGAACAGCCCGGCAACCTATCGCAGATGCTGGTGCTTGAGGGAGTCGGCGGAAAGGCCTTTTGTGCCGGCGGCGATGTCGTGAGCATTGCTGCGGCAGTCAAAGACAATAAGCCGGAGGTGGCCAAGAGCTTTTTCGGCGAGGAGTACATTGTCAACTACACCCTGGGGACCTACACAAAGCCTGTTGTAGCGATCATTGACGGCATTGTCAGTACGAATTTTTTTTTTTTTTTTTTTGGTTAACAATACGGATGTACTGAACTTTAATCAAAAAAAGTGGGAGGTGGCGTTGGGCTTTCCGTCCATGGCCACTACCGCATCGCCACCGAGAATACTCTTTTTGCTATGCCTGGTAAGTCATTGCAAAGAAAAAACAAATACAGCTAATTGTTATTGCAAAGAAACCGCAATCGGACTCATCCCTGATGTCGGCGGAACGTTCTTCCTGCCCCGCCTTGACGGATCACTCGGCATGTACCTCGCTCTTACTGGAAAGCGCCTAAAGGGTGTTGAAGTCTTGTATGTTGATCCCTTTGAATGCCAGGAATTAAAAAATATCAAACAAACAATCCAACAAACAGCAAAGCCGGCATCGCAACTCACTTTGTGCCCTCGTCGAGCCTGCCCCAACTCAAAGAACAACTTGAACAGGGCAAGTTCAAGACCATCGCCGACATCGGTGTAACCATCGACCAATTTTCCTCGGAGGAACTTTCCAAGCGTACGCGGAAATAAAATTTTTGAGTTTTCTAAAGTGCACATTTGCACACGAAAAAAGCCTTTGCCATCAAGAACCGTGAAGACATTGACCAAGTCTTTTCGGCCAACTCGGTTGCGGACATTTTCGACCGCCTAAGTAAGAAGGACACCGCTTGGTCAAAGGAGACCCTGGATTCGCTCAAGAAGGTGTCGCCAACGAGCCTCCAGATCACCTTTGAGCAAATCCGCCAAGGAGCGAAACTCAGCTTTGCAAAGTGCTTCCAGCTCGAGTATCAACTGACGCAGCACCTCTGCAGCGTATTGCAAACCTCACTAAAGCCATTTTTAAACCCTCTTTTTTTTCTAATTATTTGAAAAAGTCCCCAACAACCGACTTTGTTGAGGGTGTACGCGCCCTCCTGGTGGACAAGGACAAGTCCCCAAAGTGGTCGCCCGACAACCTGGAAAGTGTCAAGGTTTCCAACTATTTTGTAAGTGCCTTTCTGTAAAAGTAAGATTAATTTTTGTTTTCGTCCAGGATGCGGGAAAGACGGAACTGCTTGCCCTGCCCGAGCGATTCGACTTTCAGCAATACCCGTACAACTTTGGTCTTCCAAAGGAATCGTTTATCAAGAACCTTGTCACCAAATTCCAAGTACGTTGTTCGCTCCTGTTGCTCATCGTGGTAACCCCTTTCGTAGCTCGGATTGGAGGACCTCCTTCGAATTGTCAACAAGGACACAAACGGAAAGGCCGGCGTCACCGAGCATGTTACCGAGGTCGTCAATCGTCTCTGCAAAGTCGCAACTGACCCTAAGAAAGGCAGCTACTTTGTCCCCAAGTAGAAAACATTGCATACTTTACAAAACACAAAACACATCACGTCTTTTTGACAATCATGATAACGTCTTCGGGGTCGACGGGGTGGTTGATACCCACGCGCTGGGGGTTGTGTTTGGTGCTCGTGCCCCACACGAGTGCGTACTTGAACTGGGCGGCGAGCGTTCGATGGACACGATGGCACTGCAAGACCCTCTTTAGGTCCTTTTTTTTGTGGTATTTCAACAAAATAACACATACAACATGCTCGACCGTGGCTCCACGACGGAGGATGAGGCCACCCTCAAAGTCGGGGTACTCGCCTCGGCGCTTGGTGTAGACGCGCATGAGGTCCAGCGACTCCCAAATCCGCTCGATGAGGTAGTCCAGATTGAGGTCCTCCGAGGAACTGATCACGAGGGAGCTGGGCAGGTGGGCCAATCTGTCCACCTCCTCAATCGTGATCTGGTCAATCTTATTGTAGCACTGCAGCAAACAAATAAAACGGAGGATTTGTGAAAAAAAAAAAAAAAAATTTTAAAGGTTCGATCGTACATAGAGGCACTTCATGTACTTGCGGCGGCCGACGACAACATCGATAAACTCTTCTTGCGTGGCGTCCTCGCGGATGACAACCTCGGCATTGTGGATGCCTTTTTTCGTTGTTGTCAATACAGGAACAAAAAAAGCATGCATTACGGTATTCGTGGAGGATCAAAACGACTCCGTGCTCGTTAAGGTGCGTCAGCTTGACCGTGGCGTTGAACGAGATGCCTCCGCCCTTTTTGATCTTAAAGTAAATGTTTGGCGGCCGTGTATTGAGGCGGATGCCGACATCGTCGAGCTCCTTTGTGAGCAGTTGTCTTTTTTTCGGAGTGGGATGAAAAACGTTTTTTTTTTGGAATGGAGGAGGACTTACTTTTGGACCTCGCTTTTGCTTGCGTCGATCATCATCAGGACCATGTCGGCGGTGCGTGCGGTCGAGATGACCTGGCGACCACGTCCTTTGCCCTGCGAGGCACCTTCGATGATTCCGGGGAGATCCAGCAGTTGGATCTCTGCGCCGTTGTACTGGAACGGCCCACATTAAAGCGAGTGCCTAAAGGACACATGCACACACCTTGATCTTTCCGGGCACACACGTGAGCGTTGTAAACTCGTAGCTGGCGGCGATACTCTCTGTTTCGGTGACCTTTGACAGCAGAGTCGACTTGCCGACCGACGGGAAGCCGATGAGGGCCACACGCGCATCGCCGCTCTTCATCACGTCAAAACCCTCGCCCTTCTGTCCCGCTGACTTGGGCGGCTCCAGCAGCTGTTGGCGCAGCTTGGCCAGGCGCGCCTTGAGCAGGCCCAAGTGGTACTCGGTGGCTGAACAGAAGAAGGTTGGTCAGAATAAAACGACCAAAAATCCAATCGCCACATACCCTTGTTCTTCTGCGTGCGGGCCATCTCGGCCTCAATG
>Ga0302227_10002087_pt1 | contig 14129 bp, 12 predicted proteins | sample II_Palsa_N1_1_FD_193525 | JGI IMG/M metagenome (GOLD analysis project Ga0302227, IMG submission 193525) | Peat permafrost microbial communities from Stordalen Mire near Abisko, Sweden - II_Palsa_N1_1 | ecosystem: Environmental > Terrestrial > Soil > Palsa > Peat permafrost | place: Sweden...
CACCTGTTGTGGTAATATGCCCGCTAATTCTTAACGTTTTCTCGGGTTGAAAAACAGCTTCGGGCAAATCATCATTCAGTACTTTTTTCCATTCAAACCGGTGGTATCCCTGGGTAAGCATCAAATTATCCAGATCGGCACGGGTTTTATCATCGTTATTAATAAAATAATAATTTGGTTGTTCTACATATCCCCGCAAGTCGGATGTGAGCAGTAAATTGGTAAAGATGGTGCTGGCCGAATTTTCGTCCTGCGGCACTTTGTTTTCATCCGTAACCGCTACCGAGAAACTGCCGACAACAGGTTTTGCTTCCGCATTCTTCGCGGTGAGCTTGATTTGCACTTTTTGATGTACAGCGTAGGTTTTGCCGGCATTAATATCCAACTTAAGCTGATCATTATTTTGGATAAACACCAATCGCTCATTCAAAGGTTCGCCTTTTGACGAAAAAAGTGTGAACTGCACTATCCCGGCAGGAAAACGCTTTTTACTTATCGAAGCCGTAAAACTGGCAACACCCGGTTTACTTTTGGCTGCATAAAACACCTCTCCTTCTGCTTGCGCGATGAGGCTTAAGGTATCCTGATCATCTAAATTTTGACTACCCGATGCTATTTTAACTTTTATCTTAGCCGTGTCACTATCATCGATTGATAAAATATAGCCATTATCGGTAGCTTTAGGCAACGCAATTGTATTGGCAGAGCCATCTGCATAAGTAACGTGCGCGGTATATGTTTTACCGGCTTGTGGCTCGAGCTTAAAAACCCCCATTCCCAAATGCTGGCTGCTGAATGAGGTTACAGTATTACCCTGCTCATCGGTAATTGTGCCTTTAACGTCCTTACCCAGCCCATCGGCACCTACTGCTTTAAAGGCCAGTTTTGAAGTTACACCATTTAACAAATTACCACCTTCCGGAAAAAACTGAACGTCAACATTAGCAGATGTGGCCTCAACCGGGATCACTTTGGTAACCTGGTTTGCTTTGTCGGTTTGCACATTGGTTACAATTCGCGCGAAACCCGGTTCCGCCACTTTAGGATTTGTAAAGCTAATGGTGATATTTCCCTTATCATCGGTAATAGCCTTACCTTTAGTTACCGTTTTGGCACCCATCTCTACGCTGTACCTTACTTGTTTATTAGCTATGGCTGCACCATCCACATCAATATAATTGATTAAAGCATTTACCTGTTGCTGCCCGTTTTGAGTGGTGTAAGTGTATGTGGTATGCGCATTAACCTTATTATCAAGCGCGTCAACAATTTTTATGGGTTCATCAAAAAAATAATCTTCGCCGGCATTACGCATCCAGTTGGTATAGGCGCGTATGCGGTAATTACCTTCGGCCAGGGTATCCGGTATGGCAAAATCGCCCCAGGTTATGCCGCTCCTCATTGGTAGCTTAATATGTTCTTTTACGGAGTCCAGTTCATCAACCAGTTCAACATTTAAAACACCGCTCAAATCACTTAGCTGGTGCTGGCTGCCTATAGTAACGTAAGCCTTAAACCAAATATCATCGCCCACGGCATAATAAGGTTTATCCAATTGCAGGTAAACTTTTTCTACAGGGTTTTTAAGTCGCCATTTATTAAGCTGGATGGCGATTTTTTGGATGGGATAAGTATCGGCCACAACAAAACCAACCAAAGCGGTAATGCCCGTGATCAATAGCAAGCCAAGGAGTAACTTCCTGTAGTTCATAATTGTATTACAATTTCAGGAAAAAATATGATAAGGTTTCAATGATAACAATACTGTTACCAAATATAGCAGTTAAAATTTATTCTTCCACATCATGCTCTCAACCGGGCGCGTGGTTGGGTTGCTGTACTTGGCGTTGCTTTTGGTATTGTACATGGTTTCAATTTCGCCTTCTACAGCAAAATAAATCAGCTGACCGATAGGCATCCCTGCGTAAATACGTACTGGCTGCGTAGCGGATATTTCCAGCGTCCAGGTGTTGCAAAAGCCCACATCGCCTTTACCAGCGGTGGCGTGTATATCAATTCCTAAACGACCAGTGCTTGATTTTCCTTCCAAAAAAGGAACATGGGCATGGGTTTCGGTATATTCGAGGGTTACGCCTAGATACAACGTGTTCGGCTGCAGCACGAAGCCCTCTTTAGGAATCTCGAAATGATCGATCTCATTATGTAACTTGGCATCCAACACCCTATTTCGATAAGTTGCCAAATGTTTGCCTAAATGCACATCATAACTGTTAGTGCCTAAACAATCGCGCATAAAGGGTTCAATAATAATGGTACCTTTATCAATTTCTTCGAGGATGCGCTTGTCTGACAATATCATAGCTTTCTGCTGCTTAGGCGGCTAAATTAGAATTATTTGACATAAGTTTGCCATCCTTTTTGCAATTTTACTTTTATGGCTATAGCATACCGGCATCGGGTTGATGATGATACAGAATTCGCGCTTTGGAAGATTGAGGAAAAAGCGGCCGACCTGTATAAACAGTTACAGTTAGACGAGCACGAAAAGGCTTATTTTGAAAAGATAAGCACCAGCAAGCGCCACCTGCACTGGTTAAGCACGCGTGTGCTTTTGCGCACCATGCTGCGTACCGATGAATACATCGACTGCAAAACGGACATACATGGCAAGCCTTACCTGGTAAATTTGCCTTATCACATCTCGTTTAGTCATTCGTTTGATTATGCGGCTGTGATGATGAGTAAAAAAGCACCGGTGGGTATTGATATCGAGCAGATCAAAGAAAAAGTTGAGCGCATCGCCACCAAATTTATGAACCCCGGAGAAATGGCTTTCATTAACACCGACGAACACCGTATAGAACACTTATATGTTTGCTGGTGTGGTAAAGAGGCTATTTATAAGTGCTACGGGCAAAAAGAGGTTTCATTTATAAACCACATCTCTTTAGCGCCGTTTGAGTTTGCCAAAGCAGGCTCTGTTGATGCACGTTTGCATAAAGGCGAGGTGGATTTAAATTACGAGGTTGAGTACATGCAGTACGAAGATTATATGATAGGCTATGTAAAGGGGGCGCAGAATGAAAAATAAGCAAGTACTATTTGACGATTGGGGCCTGATAGATTATAAAGAAGCCTGGGAAAAACAGGAAGAGCTATTTAACAGCACCGTAAAACTTAAATCAGAGATCCGCAACAGGCAGAATTTAACTTTGGCTGAAACCGGCGCGGCTGATGAAGAAATCACCCTTACACCAAACTATTTGGTTTTTTGCGAGCATCCGCATGTTTATACCTTGGGCAAAAGTGGCAAGTTTGAACATTTACTTTTGGATGAAGATGGCCTGAAAGAAAAAGAGGCCGTTTATTACCCGGTAAACCGTGGCGGTGATATTACCTATCACGGCCCTGGCCAAATTGTTGGTTACCCGATACTGGACCTTGATAATTTCTTTACAGATATCCACCTCTACCTACGCACACTTGAAGAAGCCGTTATCCTTACCCTTGCCGACTATGGTTTAACAGCAGGACGATATCCCGGCTATACCGGAGTTTGGTTTGATGCCGATAATGACAAAGCCCGCAAAATTTGCGCAATGGGCGTGCGCTGCAGCCGCTGGGTAACCATGCATGGTTTTGCGCTTAATGTAAATACAGATCTAAGCTATTTTGGCAATATGATCCCTTGCGGTATTGATGACAAGGCAGTAACATCCATGCAAGCCGAATTGGGCAAAGAAGTTGATATTAATGAAGTTAAAAAAATCCTTAAACACCATATTTCCGTATTATTCAATATGGAGATATTAGGATGAGGACGATACAACTGATTATATTTACACTACTAGCTTTAACCGGTTGCATCAAAAAAAACGGTTTAACCAATAGCGGTAACACAGTATATACTAAAGATTCTACTACGTTGAAAATAGTTAATAACGATACCATCAGGTACCTGGCTTTGGGTGATTCCTATACAATCGGGCAGTCTGTGCCGCTGGCTGAATCATTTCCCTATCAGCTTACAGATACATTAGGTAAACTGGGCTTTAAAGCCGCAAACCCGCTTATTATAGCCACCACCGGCTGGACAAGCGCAGACTTGATTACCGGCATTGAACAGTATAACCAGAATACACCGCTTTCCAATAATTATGATTTTGTAACGCTGTTAATTGGTGTGAATGATCAATATCAGGGCCTTAGCCAAACTGCTTACCAAAAGAATTTTGTGCAGTTACTACAACAAGCCATAGCTTATGCTAAAGGTGATAAAACACGCGTATTTGTATTATCCATACCTGATTATGGGGTTACACCATTTGCCAACGGACAAGATGCAGTAATAGGCCCCGAAATAGATCAGTTTAACGCCATCAATTTAGAAGAAAGCCGTATGGCGGGTGTTAACTATCTCGACATAACCGGCATATCCCGCGAAGCGGCAAATAGCCCTAACTTAATAGCACCCGATGGGCTTCACCCTTCAGGTTTAATGTACGCGCAATGGGTAGCGGCTTTGCTGCCTATGGTTATATCAAGGATAAATAAAACTAATTAATAAGTATCTGATGAAAATATGGTCGCTTTTTTTAGTACTGATCATATTTTCATTTGCTATATTTTCCAGCTGCACTAAAAAATCCGATGCACCTGCGAAAACAAATAACGGTTTTAATAATTTAAAAATTGTTAATACTGATACCATCCGTTACCTCGCGCTCGGTGATTCCTATACAGTAGGGCAATCGGTATCACAATCCGCATCATTCCCCTATCAACTCACAGCATCTTTGCAACAGTTGGGTTTTAAACCCGCCGCGCCACTAGAAATAGCTGTTACAGGGTGGACATCAGCTGATCTTATCAGCGCCATTGCAGCACATGGGCCAATACCCAATAATTATGATTTTGTGACCTTATTAATCGGTGTAAACGACCAGCGGATGGGCGTTAGCGATACCGCTTATGCTGCAAATTTCGCACAATTGCTGCAAACAGCCATTACCTGCGCAAAAGGCGATAAAACAAGAGTATTTGTACTTTCTTTACCTGATTATGGGGTAACCCCATTCGCGAATGGGCAGGATGCTGTGATTGGCCCTCAAATAGATCAATTTAACAAAATAAACTTTGCGGCAAGCATTAGCGCGGGCGTAAATTACTTTAACATTACTGCTATATCCCGCGAGGCGGCAACCAATCTTTCATTATTAGCACCCGATAATTTACACCCATCCGCTGCTATGTACGCGCAGTGGGTTGCGGGTTTATTACCGATGGTAGCGCCAAACATTAATAACTAACTTAGCCTTGTATGAGAATATTAATAACATTAACACTCCGGCAAACTAATCGGGATATTGATAGCCAGGCCGCCATCCGATGTTTCTTTATATTTGGAGTTCATATCCTGCGCGGTTTGCCACATAGTTTTCACCACGGCATCTAAACTTACTTTGGCATTCTCGGGGTTGCTTTGTAAAGCCAATTGCGATGCCGTAATAGCTTTTATCGCCCCCATAGTATTACGTTCGATACAAGGCACCTGCACTAAGCCACCTATCGGGTCGCAGGTTAGGCCTAAGTGATGTTCCATGGCAATCTCTGCCGCCATTAAAACCTGGCGCTGTGTGCCACCTAAACACTCGGTAAGAGCTGCTGCCGCCATGGCTGATGATACACCGATCTCTGCCTGGCAACCGCCCATCGCTGCCGATATGGTTGCACCCTTTTTAAATATACTGCCAATCTCGGAGGCGGTAAACATGAACTGGATAATTTTATCATCATCAAATCCATCACAAAAAACAATATAGTACATAAGCACAGCCGGTATAACCCCGGCAGCGCCGTTAGTTGGGGCCGTTACCACCCTGCCAAACGAAGCATTTTCCTCATTCACAGCCAAAGCGAAACAGCTTACCCAATCTAAAATATTTTTGAAAGCCTCACCCGTTTTGCGGATTGCAAGCACCCATTCCTCAAAATTGGTATAGGTATTATTACCGATTAACCGCTTGTTCAAATTTGAAGCACGGCGCGATACATTTAAACCACCCGGTAAATTACCTTTGGTATGGCAGCCGCGATACATGCATTCCTTCATCACCCTAAAAATGTTCAACACGCCCATTTTAGTTTCCTGTTCGCTGCGCCAGGCCAGTTCGTTCTCCATCACCACTTCGGATATTTTTAACCCGGTTTTTATACACCAGTGCAGCAGGTTGCCTGCGGTATCTATCGGGAATGGCAGGTCGACTTCATTTTTATGCTGATTTTGGTCGCCTTCCTTCACCACGAAACCACCACCAATGGAATAGAATGTAGCCGAGATCGCTTTATCACCCATCAACAAAGCCTGAAAAGTTACTGCGTTGGGATGGAACGGCAAACTCTCGTTAAACAAAAAGATCATATCAGCATCAAACCGAAAATCGATCTGCTGATTACCGCCCAATATTAATTTGTGTGATGCTTTAATGAAATTTATTTTGAAGTCGATGGCATTAACATCAAATGTTACCGGGTCATCGCCGCTGAGGCCTAACAGGATGGCGATATCGGTGCCATGACCTTTACCCGTTTTTGCTAAAGAGCCGTAGAGTAAAACTTGTATCCCTTCTACCAGTTCAAGCAATTGCTGGTCTTCCAGCATTTGTACAAATTGCTGCGCCGCGCGCCAGGGACCAAGTGTATGTGAGCTCGACGGGCCAATCCCGATCTTAAACATATCGAAAACGGAAATCTGCTCTCTTTGCATTTGGGTATTATAATTAAAAGGTCGGTGCAAATCTATTACATTCCCGGCAGCTTTACACCAGCGGTGCTCAAGTCATTTATTATTTTTTCGTGCAGCGCTAATTTGGTACTCATAAAATCAGCAGGGTTTACCCAAATGTTTACAATAAATTTTACTCCATCAATTTCCAGGGCTACTACGCCTACCCTATTTCTTGGGTCGGGCAAAATATTAGCTGTATTTTTTATCGCTTCCCAAATGGTTGCTTTTACCAGTTCAACGTTAGCGGCATAGCCTAGTTTCACTTCAAAATCCAAACGGCGCTTGCCTTCGCGGGTAACATTTACAATTACCTCGTTAAATAATTTCCCGTTGGGGATGATAACCGTTTTATTATCGGCAGTAATCAGCACTGTATAAAATATCTGGATAGAAGTTACAATCCCATCCTGCCCTTGTGCTACAATGTTATCATCCAGCTCAAAAGGCCTTAGCAGCAATATGAGTACACCGCCTGCAAAGTTTTGTAGCGTGCCCGAAAGCGCTAAACCTGCTGCAACACTAAATGCACCAATTATAGTTGTGAAAATGGTTAGCTGGAAACCGACAACCGTCATCACCAAAATTATCAGCAGCACATACAATGTGGTGATGGTTAAACTAAGAAAGAAGGGCTGAAGTGAAGAGTGTACCTTACTTTTGAGCATTTGAGCGCGAAGGCGCCCGGTAAGGACTTTTATAAGCCAGAGGCCTATAAGCAATATTACTAATCCGATTATTAATTTGGGCCCGATATCCAGTATCCAATCGTAGGCCTTATCGTAAAACTTTGTTAGCTTCATGGTTGAACCACGAAGTTAAGCAAAATAATTATTTACCGTAGATAGATATAAAAAGCTCCGGGCCTTTATAGAACACCCACTCCACTAAGTGTGATTGTAAGTGCCTTGTTTTTACTGTTAAATGTTTCATGTCTCGTATTATTCAAATGCCATGCCTAAAATGACCTGTATCAGAAATGTTATTCAAATTTACGAGATAAATGATCATTCGGATTAGTTAATCAATCATTTGATTAACTAATGACCGTCCGTTTACTTTTTTGTGACTTTTTAACTGAGCAGAAACAAAAAACCCTTGTATGTTAAAACATACAAGGGTTTTTATTTGTAGCCGGTAGTTGATTATTTAGTACAGTATTTAAATCTAAATGCTAAATTCAACACCGGGCTTCAGATGATTACATCATGCCGCCCATACCGCCGCCGCCCATTGGTGGCATACCTGCTTTTTCATCTTCCGGATCGTCAGCTAACACACACTCGGTAGTTAACAACATTGATGCGATAGAAGCTGCATTTTCTAATGCTACACGGCCTACTTTAGTTGGGTCGATAACACCGGCTGCAATCAGGTTTTCATATTTATCAGTACGTGCGTTGTAACCAAAGTCACCTGTACCTTCTTTAACTTTTTGAACCACGATAGAACCTTCGATACCTGCGTTTTCGCAAATCTGACGTAAAGGCTCTTCGATAGCGCGACGGATGATCTGGATACCCGTATTTTCATCTTCGTTATCACCTTTAAGCTCAGCTAAAGCTGCAACAGCGCGGATGAAAGCAACACCACCACCAGCAACAATACCTTCTTCAACAGCGGCACGGGTTGCGTGTAATGCGTCATCAACACGATCTTTCTTTTCTTTCATTTCAACTTCAGAAGCTGCACCGATATATAATACAGCAACACCGCCAGATAATTTGGCTAAACGCTCTTGTAATTTTTCTTTATCGTAATCAGAAGTTGTGGTTTCAATTTGTGAGCGGATCTCGCCAACACGGCCTTTAATAGCTTCAGCATCGCCGTTACCGTTAATGATGGTTGTGTTGTCTTTATCGATAGAGATCTTTTCTGCCTGGCCTAAGAATGAAAGCTCAGCGCTTTCTAATTTAAAGCCTCTTTCTTCAGAAATTACAGTACCGCCAGTAAGGATAGCGATATCCTCTAACATTGCTTTACGACGATCGCCAAAGCCTGGTGCTTTAACAGCAGCAACTTTTAGTGAGCCACGAATTTTGTTAACTACTAAAGTAGCTAATGCTTCGCCATCTAAATCTTCAGCAATAATTAATAATGGTTTGCCTGTTTGAACTTGTTTTTCCAAAATTGGAAGAAGTTCTTTCATTGAAGAGATTTTTTTGTCGTAGATCAGGATATAAGGGTTATCCAATTCTACTTCCATTTTATCAGAGTTGGTTACGAAGTACGGAGAAAGGTAACCACGGTCAAACTGCATACCTTCAACAGTTTTAACTTCAGTTTCAGTTCCTTTAGCTTCTTCAACAGTGATTACACCAGAAGTACCAACTTTTTTCATCGCGTCAGCAATCATTTCGCCAATAACTTCATCGTTATTTGCAGAGATAGATGCTACTTGTTTAATCTTGCTGAAATCATCACCAACATCTTGTTTTTGTGATTTTAGGTTCTCAACAACAACTTTAACCGCTTTATCAATACCGCGCTTTAAGTCCATTGGGTTTGCACCTGCAGCTACGTTTTTAACACCAGCGGTAACAATTGCTTGTGCTAATACGGTTGCAGTAGTTGTACCGTCACCTGCAATATCAGCAGTTTTTGAAGCAACTTCTTTAACCATTTGAGCGCCCATGTTTTCAATGGCGTCTTTTAATTCAATTTCTTTTGCTACCGATACACCATCTTTAGTAATTACTGGTGAACCGAATTTTTTATCGATAATTACGTGACGACCTTTTGGGCCTAATGTTACTTTAACCGCGTTAGCTAAAATATCAACACCGCGTTTTAAAGCGTCGCGTGCTTCAACATTGTATTTAACTTGCTTTGACATGTTCTTTTATTTTTGAATTAGTGATTTTTGATTGAGTGATTATTTACCGCAATCCTTAATTGGTTTATTTGATCGGATATGAATAAGCGCTAAATCGCTCCTTCACTCCATCACTCATTAATTTATAATACTACGTAGATATCAGATTCTCTCATAACCAAGTAATCTTTGCCTTCGATAGGGAATTCCTGACCAGCAAATTTACCGTAGATCACTTTATCGCCTGCTTTAACTGTCATCGGTATTAAAGTACCGGTTGAGTCAGCATAACGGCCCGGGCCTACTGCTACTACAGTTCCGTATTGAGGTTTTTCTTGTGCGGTTTCAGGAATATAGATACCTGAAGCAGTTTTTGTCTCAGCAGGAGCAGCTTCTATAATTATTCTGTCTCCAAGAGGTTTAACGTTTAATGACATACTATTAACTATTTTTAAATTTATAAAGTTGATTTGTTATGATGCATTTTGCACATCAACTGTGCCAAGTTAATGTAATATCGCACATTGGCATACATCCTGTTTAATTGTCAGCTAAGGTTAAATAGCTTATGCCTGCTTAACATTATGTAAATATTAAAATGCCAAGCTGGCAGATAGCATTATAACATAAAAGCCATCCGTTAGCTAACGGATGGCTTTTATAAAAATCTTAATTATCCCTTAGTGTGATGCTGAAGGAGTTGTAGCAGGAGCCTGTTGTTGCGGCTGTGCAGCCGGAGCGCTTGGTGCAGCAAACGGAGTTGCAGCGCCTGTATTAGTTGGCTTTGAGGCTTTTTTAATTTGCTCTAATTGCTGTGTATTTTCTGCTTTAGTAGCGCCGCCTTTAACAGCAACGTTAATAGCTAATGATAATACCATTAAGCCGATAGCTAAAACCCAGGTACCTTTTTCTAAAAAGTCGCCGGTTTTTTGCACACCCATTAATTGAGATGAGCTTGAAAAGTTTGATGATAAACCACCGCCTTTAGGGTTTTGGATCAATACAATAAGGCCTAAACATAAGCAAACTATGATGGCTATAATCAATAATAATAAATACATTTCTTTTTATATTAATTTGTTTTCTTTTCTAATTCTTCAATTTGGCTTGCAAAGTAACGGCTTTTTTCCGGAAATTTCAATATCAATTTTTTATAAGTAGCTATTGCCTTTGGATATAGCATTTGGTCGGTATAAATCTGGGCGAGCGTTTCGGTAACCAGGTCGGCCTGATCTTCGGAACTCTTCTTGGCTTTGTTCTCGTTATCCAGTTTATCGCTGGTTTGCGGCTTTATTTGCGGCACTTCCTGTATAAAACGTTCAATAATCTTATCTTCCTTACGTTTAGGATCAAAGGCCAAAGGCTGATCGGCGATACTTTTCTCGAGGTCTTCTACCGAGGTAAGGTGAAAAATATTCTCTGCGTATTGTTGTTGCAGCTCATCAGGCGCGTCCTTTTTGATCTTTTGCGTGGTATCCAGCTTAAACTCAACAAATGGCTGGTAAATCCCCGAATGTTCCTTCCGGGTTTTATCCAGCCACCACATAAAGCTGTAAGGCATTTTTTCATCATGATATTTGGATACCGTGATATGTGGATCTTCTTTAACCGGTGCCTGAACTTCAGTTACAATTGGTGGTGCAGGCGTTACTGCCAACGCTGCAGGTGCAGGAATTGGCGCAGGCTGTGGCATTGGTGCTTCTTCAACCGTTTCCCTTTGCTCGCCGAAGGCTTTATCAAACACAAAAAAGTCGGTTGATACAATGTTGTTCATGATCAGCTTTTCAGCTTCATCATTCATATCAACTTTGCGCTCGGCAACCGGTTCTTTTTTAGGTTGCTCTTCGGCCAGTGCATCCGCAAATGGCGAAACATATGGTTTTACTTCTTCTTGTTCTTCACTTGGTTTGGCAAAAATATCTTCATTCGCCAGGTTGATATCGTCAATGCTTACAATTTCATTATAAACATCATCATCTATCGGCTTGATAAAATACGGATCTAATTCCTGTTGCGGTATTACCTGTTCTGTTTCGCTTTCCTCTTCTTTTGTAGGCTCTTCTTCTTCAGTTTTAGGTGCTTCAACGATCGCGGCTTCAGTTTCAGTCGTAGCTACTGGTTCAGGCACTGTTTCGGTTTCTTCCTCCTCAACCGCTATCTCGTTATACGGGATCTGCTCTAAAACAGTATCCTTTTGTTCAATAAGCGGTGGCAGGTCTTCAACAACATGCTCGGTTTGCGCTGCTTCCTGTGGTAATTCTTCAGCTTGATGCTCAATTACTACCGGGAGTTCATTTTCAGCAACAGGTAATTCCTTATGCTGATGTTCTGCTGATTCTTCCTGCTGTGGCTCTTCAATAACCGGTAACAAATTTTCAAACGAAGTTATTTCTTCGTGAATCTCCTCTTCTATCGGTTCTTCATGCGTAGTTTCAGCAACTGGTTCTGCTGCTATGAGCGATTCATTTTCAGCAACCGGATGTTCTTCCGGCTGATGTTCAACATGGGGCATTTCAACAATTTCAGGCATCACCGGGAAATCTTCCTCACCGGTCCATGGTGCTAAAAGCAGCTCATCATCACCGGTAATTTCCGGTTCAATGGTATGAAAAAAGCTGGTAACAGCTGGCTGTTTTGTTTCCGTGCGAACAACCTGCCCTGTGGATACCAAAGCTAAATTATCAGTATCGTGTGTTAGCTTATATAATACCCTGGGGTTTGCGTAAACGGCGGCTTCTTTAAGGTGTTCGCCATCAGTGGTATGTACCAGCAAGGCATATAAAATTCCGCTTTGCGGGTATTCAGCAATTAACTGCTGCAAATTGTACGCGTGCTCGCCATGCTTACCAGCAGGGTTAGCCAATAAATCCCACAAAAGCTGGGTACGGGTATTATTTAGTTGCTGATCCACTTGGGTTGAAACTACGAATTGCTTACCAATTTGCAAAGGCTTTGTTAAAAATATCTTCGGTTATCTGCGTAATCAGCGCAGGCACAAGGGTATTTTGTTGAGACGCGATATCGCCGGTAAAGTTTTTCGACTCGCTGAAAGATTGTTCGTAGCTGTCTTTTTTACTAACGTTGTTTACATATTTAACTTCAACCGTAATGGTTAAAGCCGATGCACCCGCAATTGGCGGGGCATTATTAGCTGTTGCCTGTATGGATGCAGGGGCTATGCTGTAACCGGTGATGCTGCCTGTCATAACCGCGTCGGCCTGCTCGGTACGCACAATATCCAAACTGGTGGTTGAGCGGATACGCGCTTTGAGCGCCTCGGTAAAATCCTGACTCAAAGTAGGCAATACGTATGGAGCGGTATTTTCAAAATAGCCAATATTGATGGTTTTTAAACCTATCGTGGATGATCCGTTTAATTTAACAGTGCATGACTGTACCGATATAAATACGATAACGGCGACAAAAATCCCAACAAATACTTTCTTCATCAATTTACAGGTCTAATTCTTTTATTTTTCGGTACAATGTTCTTTCTGATATACCCAGTTCATTAGCGGCCAATTTGCGTTTGCCTTTGTGCTTTTTTAATGCTTTGCGTATCAGGTCAGATTCTTTTTCGATCAGTGATAAAGATTCCTCAACCTCTTCCGCGTCATGCGTTGTTATATTAAACGCATCGGGCTTACTGTTGTTTATAACGGGTTGCTGAATAGTAAATTGTGGTTCGTGATGACCGGGCATCTCAATATCGCGATAAAGCTGGTTTATAGCCTGCGGATTGTTAGCAAATGCCGCCGAAGCACCACCATGCTCCACAATATCGGCCACTAATTTTTTAAGCTCCACCATATCGCGTTTCATATCAAACAAAACTTTGTATAATATATCACGCTCCGAAAAGTCTTCCTTGCCTTGGTTTTCGATCCGCATTGGCAAATTCCGGCCACTTACTTCATGCGGGATGTAGGTAAGCAATATCGGCCCGGTGATTACATGGTTGGTTTCCAACACGGCCAGTTGTTCTGCCATATTCTTCAACTGGCGAACGTTACCCGGCCATGAATAATTGATCAGCACTTGTTGCGCTTCTTCATCCAACTGAATAGCCGGAGTGCGGTATTTAGCGGTAAAATCCGAAGTAAACTTACGGAACAGCAGGTAAATATCTTCTTTCCTATCGCGCAATGGTGGTATCCTTAACGGAACGGTATTTAAACGATAATAAAGATCCTCACGGAATTTTCCGCTTTTAACCGCGTCATAAACATCAACGTTGGTGGCTGCAATAACCCTCACGTTTGTTTTTTCTACTTTGGATGAACCTACTTTAATGTATTGGCCTGATTCCAAAACACGCAGTAACCGCGCCTGGGTGCCTAATGGCATTTCGGCAATTTCATCCAGGAAGATTGTTCCGCCATTTACAGTCTCGAAGTAGCCTTTACGTTCGCCAACAGCACCGGTGTATGCACCTTTTTCGTGACCGAACAGCTCTGAATCGATTGTACCTTCGGGTATAGCACCGCAGTTTACCGCTATGAACGGCCCATGCTTACGCGGGCTCATCTGGTGTATGATGTGCGAAAACACTTCTTTACCGCTACCGCT
>Ga0302227_10002090_pt1 | contig 14105 bp, 16 predicted proteins | sample II_Palsa_N1_1_FD_193525 | JGI IMG/M metagenome (GOLD analysis project Ga0302227, IMG submission 193525) | Peat permafrost microbial communities from Stordalen Mire near Abisko, Sweden - II_Palsa_N1_1 | ecosystem: Environmental > Terrestrial > Soil > Palsa > Peat permafrost | place: Sweden...
TACAGCCTGCTGTATCAGGTTTCAACTGGCAGAAGCTGGGCTGCCAGGTAACAGAATAGACCCAGTACTGGTAACCCATATCACTGGGGGTAATCTCCTCGTTGGCATCCAGTGCCTGAGCGCCATTGCAGATTAGAACGGTTGTAATGGCGGCCACGATTCTACGCATTAATTTCATGGTCCTGCTCCCTGACCTGGCGATCAGGTTGATCGCCTCCAGGGGCCCATGGTTGGCCGTAGTTGCACAGAAATCTACTGTCAGAAATAACAGGTACCTTACGAAAGTTCTTGGCTGGCCCCCACTGTTGCGTGAATAACTTCCCAGGGGATCGGACTGCGATTTGGGAGCCGCGGCCTGCTGGTCAATTGCTGGATACCTTCAGCGGACATTACGAAACAGCATCAACCGCGCACTTTCATGCAGCCCGCGAGTCAGTCCCTGCAAGCGCTGAAACTCCTCCGGGTACTGCTGCGCCACGTCCTCGCGGGGTGTTTGCGAGGACAGGTCATGCAAGGTCGGCGAACTGCCGTCGTGCTCCATCTGCAATAAAAAATCCTGGGTCACACCGCCAATCAGCGGGAACGTCCCCTCACGCAATACCAGCGGCACCACGCGTTCACCTTCTGGCGCAGGCTGCTGGATGTCGCGACCCATGGCGCCATTGCGAAAAGGCATGCCCGCCATCCCGGCCACGGTGGGCAGCAAGTCCGCCAGGCCCACGGCCTCTTCAATCACCTTGGGCTGCAAGCGCCCAGGCGCATGAATCAGCATCGGTACGTTGTTGCTTTCCAGCCCCAGCTGTTCGAAAGCCGGCGCCATGTGCGGGATCTGGCTGATGCGGGTGTTGTGGTCGCCGAAGAACACAAAGATGGTGTTGTCGTAGTAACCGCCGGCCTTGGCGATCTCCATCAGGCGGCCGATGTTGTAGTCCAGCAAGCGCACGGCGTTGTATTGCTCGACGCTGCGCGAGCCTGCGGCCTGAACTTGTTCCAGGGTCAAGTCGTGGACCATGAAGCCATCGTTGTCCTTGGGAATGGTGAACGGCCGATGGTTGCCGGAGGTTTGCAGGTAGGCAAAGAACGGCTGGTCCTTGGGCACGGCGCGCAGCAATTGGTCGCCTTCTTTGAACAGGTCCAGGTCGCAGATGCCCCACACGTCCACCCGTGGCGAGCGCCAATTGCTCTCCTCATACAGCTTCACGCCGTCGATGCTCTGGCGGATCAATGCGTTGATATTGGCCCAGCCGGCGTTGCCGCCGATCATGTAGAACTTCTGGTAGCCCTCGAACGCGTTGATCAGCGTGTGTTGCCGGGTAATCAGCGGGTGACGTGTCGCGGTCTCCTGGCGGGTGACGTCGGGCACGCCGGTGATGCTGGCCCAGACGGTCTTGGCGGTGCCGGTGACGGGCACGTAGAAGTGCTTGAAGAACCAGCTTTCGGTGGCCAGTTTGTCGAGGTTCGGCGTCGGGTTCAGCGGGTTGCCGTAGGCGCCTACGGCGCTGGTACCCAGGGATTCGAGCATGACGAAGATCACGTTGGGCGGTCGCTCGCCGGCGAACCGATAAGGCTGCACGCCTTGCTCGCGAATGAAGTTCAGTTGCTGCGCATCCGGTTGGCTCACGCCCAGGTAGTGGGCTACTTGTGGGTAATGCTCGCGCACCTGAGCTTCGTCGAATTGCGACTGACCGGCTTTAAGCGTGTCATACAAAAACAGTACCGGGTTCAGGCCCAGGGCGGCGACCTGGTTGTTGCCGGAAAAGAATGCATCACTCCAGCGCAAGGGCACCGGGTTTTCGAGGTTCAGGTTGGCGACGCGCCCGAGCAGGGCCAGCAGGACGGCGATTACACCGACCATAGCGACAGACGCGATGGCCAGCTTGCCGATGGCCTGAGGTTCGCGGTCCAGGGTGATCCGCTCAAGGCGAATCAGCGCCCAGGTCCAAAGCGCGGCAGCGGCGAGCCAACTCAAGGTTATCCACAGCACCGGGTAGGTTTCCCAAACCATTTGTTGGGAGATCTGCGCATCTTCCAGGTAACGCAGTACCGTGGCGTTGATGCGCACGCCGAGGTAGGCGTAGTGGCCGAAGTCGATGATATACACCAGCCCGACGACACTCAGCACCAGCAGCAGGTAACCTCGCGCCAGCCAGCGCAACGCCGGTAACGTCAGCAGGTTCCAGCGCGGCAGCCAGGCGAGCAGGGCCAGCGGCAGCAGCATCAGCACCGCCAGGCGCAGGTCGAAACGCAGACCGATGCCCAAGGTTTCCAACAGCGCAGGCGTACGCAGATCAACGCCGGAAAACCCCAGCACAAATATCAGCCGTAGCCCGACCAACAGCGCAAATACCAGCCCGATCGCGCCCACGCCATAGCGCAGGCGGCGTGATTGCAACCAACCCATCAGTGACCTCTGTGTAATTTCATAAGTGATTAGCCTCGATCTATAAAACGCAGCAGATAAAAATGTGGGAGCGAGCAAGCCCACTCCCACATTGGATCTTCATTGTTTTGCCGAGAGTGCTCGGCGTGGGCTTTGATATACCCGCAGCCAACCCACCCTCGCCAACATCCACACCCCAGCCACCAGGCAATACCCTGCCAGCAGCGGATCAATCACGTAGTCCCAATAGTTTTCTGAAGCCTTGAGCCGCAGGGCGAACGCCAGCGTGCCCGCTGCCAGCATCCACACGGCCAGAGTGTTGCGCAGCGCCAGCATCACCAGCGCCATCACGCCCATCAGTACGATCATCGGCCGTGGATTGAAGCCCCAGCGGTAAGGATCGAAATAAGTCAGGCCCAGGGTGGCGGGATACAGCATCAGGCTCAGCCCGCCAAACAGCAGCAGGACGTGCACCCGGTGTCGACCCTTGAGCGGCTGCACCACCCCCAATCGGCACAGGCCAACCCACGCCAATAACACCAAGGTGCTGATGGCCAGGTCATCGGTAAAACTGCGCACATAAGCCGCCAACGGCAAGTCATTGATCGGGATAAAACTCATCAGCACCAGCAGCGGCAACAACCACGGGCGCCAGGGAGAGGTAAAGCGCAACGCGCTCAACAACACAAAGCCCAGCAGGACAAAACTCAAATGGGCTTGCCACAAGGAAACCATCACAGACGCTCCGCCAGCCAGGCCTCGTTGAAGCTGACATGTTTGATAAAGGTGTTATTCCACGAGTAGACCAAGTGGTACATGCCGTCCGGGCTGCGGCTGAAGTACGGGTACTCGTATTCGAATTCGCAGCCTCGGGGTTTGCATACCCGGTAATCCAGGCTGCTGAGGAAGCGTTGTTCCATAGGCAAACGCAGGGCGCCGCTGGAGGCGCGGAAGCCTTCGCCGATGATTTCCTTGTAGGCCTCTGGAGAGAACGGTTGGCCCAGCGGGTCTGGCGACTGGTCCAGTTCCACCACGTTGCGCCACTGGTTGAGCCCGGCGTTGGTGCCATACAGGCTGAGTTTGAAGCGCCCGTCCTGCAGATCGTTGAGCGCCACCAGCAAACCATCGTTCGCCATGCCCACCGCCGCCAGGGACGAGTTGGGGTTGGACGGCTCCAGAGGATACGGCTCGCTCCAGGTCTGCCCGGCGTCTTCGGTACGGCTGGCCAGCACGCGGTGATGGGTTTCGCCGGCGTAACGCAGCATGGCGATGGCGCGTTGCCCGTCCTGCGGGACTATGGTCGGTTGCAGCGAATGCTTGCCACGGCTGATGCGGAATTTATCGATCACCGCGCCGTCGGCGCTCAAGTACAGGTACTCGGCAAACTTGCCCATGAACTCGTGATACACCGGCAGGCCGATGGAACCGTCGGCATGGAACACCGGCGCGGCGCGCACCAGGGTGCTGATGTTGAAGAACGGCGAAGTGATCAATTGCCGAGGCGCCGACCAGGTTGTCCCCAGGTCGTCGGAGACCATCACATTGATCGCGCTGGTGGCCCAACCGCCGACAGACACCGAGACATAAAACATCCACAGGCGATTGTCCGGCGCCAGGGCAATCACCGGATTACCCAGTTTACGAATGTAGCGCTGGGTGCCGTCGCGGGTGCTTTCCCGAGTGGCCAGCACCTGTTCCGCACCCCATTCGCCGCTCTTGGCGTCAAAGCGTGCGGTACGTACCTGCACATCGGCGGCACCCTCACGAGAGCCGGCAAACCACACTGCCATCAGGTCGCCGCCGGGCAGGGCGGTCACGGAGGAGGAGTGGACAAAGTCCGTGAGTTGCGAGGAGACGAAGCGACTGCTGTATTGCGGGGCTGCTGCCACGGTTGAGGCCGCCTGGCTTGCTTGGGCAAACGGTGCCAATACATGGGGCGGATGGCTTTGCCAGGCGGCGAAAAATATCACTAACAGGCTACTGATCAGTAAAAGCGCGCGCAGGAGGCGCTTGTCGAAAAAAGTCTTACTGCGCACGGAAACACTCTCAACAGGCGTGGGGTGTTCCACTGTGCAAAACCAACCTTAGGGAAAGCTTAGTTGGCAACGAACCGTAACACCTTTCCCCAAATCCTCCCTGTCGGAACCCGGCATGATGCGGCCGTTTCCTACAGAGAATCCGCTATGCGCCTACTCCTCGTCGAAGATGATCGTGCCCTCGGCCAGGGGATTCGCGTGGCCCTGAGCGCCGAAGGCTACACCCTGGACTGGCTGCAAGATGGCGTCAGCGCCTTGCATGCCCTGCGCAGCGAAAGCTTTGACTTGCTGCTGCTCGACCTCGGCCTGCCGCGCCTCGACGGCCTGGCGCTGCTGCAACAACTGCGCGCTGAACAATACGACTTGCCGGTACTGATCCTCACCGCCCGTGACGGCACCGCCGATCGTATCGCCGGCCTCGATGCCGGCGCCGACGATTACCTGGTCAAACCCTTCGACGTCGAAGAGTTCAAGGCTCGTGTGCGCGCCCTGTTGCGCCGCAGCCAGGGCCGGGCGCAACCGCTGCTGGAGCACGCCGGCATCAGCCTCGACCCGGCGACCCAACAAGTCAGTTATCAGGGCCAGGACATCGTCGTCACGCCCATGGAGTACCAGTTGCTCCACCAACTGATGGTACGCCCCGGCAAAGTCGTCACTCGCGAACGTCTCTCCCGCGCCTTGTACGGCTGGCAAGACCGCGTCGAGAGCAACACTCTTGAAGTGCTGATCCACAACCTGCGTAAAAAGCTCTCCACCGAGCTGATTCGCACCGTGCGTGGTGTCGGTTACGTGATGGAACTCAAACCATGAATTCGGTCCGTGCACGTATTCTTATCCCGGTGCTGGTGCTGATCTTGCTGGGCGACGCTCTGATCAGTTGGCTGGTACTGCGGGACAGCCATCATGAAATCGAAGAAGTCTACGACGCCCAACTTGGCCAAAGTGCTCGCCTGCTGCAAAGCGTGCTGCGTCAGCGCGACCCTGGCGACGCTGACTGGGACCGCCTCTATCAGGCCTTCGATCACGCCATGAGCCGCGTGGGTGAAGACGGCGCTGCACATCCCTACGAAACTCGCCTGACGTTCCAGGTGTGGCGCACCGACGGCCAGTTGCTCGTGCGCTCCGCCGAAGCGCCGATCCTCGGCGCGCCGCCCACCACGTTCGGCTCCCACGACATCACGGACAATGGCAACGACTGGTGCGCCTTCCTCCTGGCCGATCCGCAACAAGGCGTGCTGATCTGGGTGGGTGAACGCGACGATATTCGACAGGATGTGATCGAGCGCATCGTTAGGCACACGTTATGGCCGAGCCTTATCGGCGTTCCCGTGTTGGCCGTACTCATCTGGCTGACGATCGGCTGGGGCCTCAAACCCTTGCGCGCCATGGCCCAGGCCATTCGTGGGCGTAATACCAATACCTTGCAACCCCTGCAGCTTGAGCCGCTGCCTGCGGACCTGGAACCTATGCAAACCGCGCTGAATCGACTGCTGGTGCAGATCGATGACTTGCTGGCGCGGGAGCGGCGGTTCATTGCCGATGCGGCGCATGAGTTGCGTACACCGCTGGCGATATTGCGCATTCATGCGCAGAACGCCCAGAGCGCTAGCACCGAGGAACAGCGTCGGGAGGCATTGGATTTTCTGGTGAACGGCGTGGACCGGGCGACGCGAATTGGTAGCCAGTTGCTGACCATGGCGCGTATTGAGCCGCAACTGAACAACCCGGTTCGCCTCCGTGTGCAACTGACGGCGTTGGTGCGGGAAGAGTTGGCGGAACTGACGCCCTTGGCGATGGAAAAAGGCGTTGAGCTGGTGTTGGAAGGGGATGAAGCGTGTTGGGTTGAAACCGAGCCGATGGCGCTGGCGATTGCATTGCAGAACCTGGTGACCAATGCGCTGAATTTCTCGCCGGTGGGGAGCGAGGTGAGGGTGGTGGTCAAGGTGCTGGATTCCGGGGTGGTGCACCTGTGTGTGGAGGATGCGGGGCCGGGGATTGATGAGGGGGAAATGGGAAGGTTGTTTGAGCGGTTTTATAGCCAGGGCAACGCCAACGGCGCGGGGTTGGGGTTGGCGATTGTGGAGATGATCGTGGGGAAGATTGGGTGTGGGTTGGAGTTGTATAACCTGGAGGCGGGTGGGTTGTGTGCTCGGGTGAGTTTCAGATCCTGTGGGGTGGAGCCTGCGGGAATATCACGCCGTTGACGGTGTAGGTGCAGCCCCAGGATTATGGGGCCGCGCAGAATAAATGCGGGTTCTGTGCTCTGAATGTTTTGAATGTCTGGTATTTCCAGCGTTCGCCGCCTGGGTCTGCATCTGTTGGGTTCACCTCACCGAAGTACCAATGTTCTGATTCAAAGAGCTCTCCTTCGTCATCCTCGTGGATAAAGTGGAAACCCACTTCGTTGAGTCCGGGAGGGATGATCAGGCTCCATTCGTTAGCAAGACTTCTACCAGTGATACGGGTTTGTCGAAATTGCTCATATTCGAAAGGTTGTGTTGAGCCGAGATAGCGACGTTTGTCTGTGTACACGCAGACCTCGCTTGAGAACATGTCGGGTACTTGAATAGCCGCGACTACCCAGCATTCTGGTGCGTCATCTGGCCTGGCCTGAATCAGGTGATTGGCTACGTTGATCAGTTGTTGAGCACAGTGGGCCTGGATCGCCGGGGTAGTTTGCTTGCCTTCGACAAGGGTTTCTATAACGGGGATTTTCAAGTTTTCAAATCCGCGTTGCAGCGGCAACTCCTCGAAGAAGCAGCCTTCGAAACGGTCGGCCCATCGGCTGATAGCTCTTAGGCGTCTGGGGATGTTGCGGAGTTTTTTATCGGACAGTGCAAGGCGACGCATAAGGTATGGACCTTTTTGAGTGTTCTAATTTTGAGTACGGTGCTTACTCGTCACAGGACAGGTAGATCGACGCATTTTTCGGAAAAATCTGTGAGGTGAGCGTTTCAATGTCTTTGATCTGTTTGGGTGTGAGCAGATAGTCGTAGACGCAATCACTCTCTTTTTGCCAGCCCATGATGGGTAGTAAATCTGCAGCTTCCACGCTGAGTGGGATTTCAGACAAAATGTTGTCGCTTCCTGTCGGGACTACATATATCAAGTGTTTCAAGGCTTAATCCTCCGCTCGTCTTCTGCGCCTTTGGTTCGTTCACCGGTTATCGGGTCAAATTCGCCCAAGTGCTTTCCGCGGTGGTTGTACTTCTCTACTTTTCCTCGTTCGAAGTCCCATTCATAAATGTAGCTATTGCCTTCTTTCCACCGGGGCCTAAGTCCTCCTCCGCCTTTTATTAATGTTTTGGGCTGAGCACGAATGGCATCCGGAAAAGCAGGCAAGAGCTTTGGTTTCGGGTGGTACTTGTAATCTCCCGGCCGAACATTCACTACTACATATAGCGGCCTGACTTCTGAATCCGCCGGAAACACCAGAATAAAATCCCGATACTCCGGCGGATAAATCGGGTTCACCAGAATCTGCTTCGCCACCTCAGTCGGCGGATAGATCCACATCACCGGCGCTTGCGGCGCAGCTTCCAATGCCGGGATGCCAAGGGTGTCGCCAGGATCAATGGCAGGAGTCCAAATCAGCTCCACACCGTCACCGAGATCCGCCACAAATTGACTGTCGAGGTTCTGGAACTGAACCACATCAATCATCTGCCAATCGGCATTCTTACCGGTGTAAAACCCATACCCCTTTAGCGTCCCGTCGGCGCTTTGCTCGACATACAGGCGCATCTGCGAGCGGGCGTGTTGCAGGTTCCGGAGTTGATCTTCGCTATAGAGTGCGCTGTCCCCAAGCTCTGACGGCCAAGCCAGCGCCACCAGCCCTGTCAGCAAACCACCCGCTGCGGCACCGACGGCCGTTGCGGCTGACTCCAGCGCCGCCGTGCGCAACACAAGCTGGCCAAGCCCGACGGGCAGGGCGCTGCCACTGATCTTCTTGAGAGACACGCCACCGCGACTGTCCACCTCACGCCCGCCCAGCAGCGTGAAGTGGCCGTAGTCCTTGATCAGCTCAAGCGGTACGTAACCGCTGGGGTTGTTGTAGCTGATGATGCCGTTGGGCAGTTGGCATGACTTGGCGAATACGTAGCCTGGAATCTTGGTGGGTTCAGGCTTGGAAGCGGGGATGGTGTCGGGAACATCAATGAACGGTGAATAAGGCACCCGCGAAGGTTGTGGGGGCAGAATTCGCTGTCTCAGCTGTTCTTTTTCGGCAATCGGATAAGCGCGTTCTGGCATGACTGGCTCACTTCCCTGTGCAGGGGAGTGAGCCTATGAGAGGGGGGGAGAGGCTGGAACTCTCGTTGTTCGATGGTGTGCGTGGGAAAAGTCATTTTGAGCAATGGGCTCCTATAACTCAGCCTGGGAGCGGTAAGGCTCGGGGGCGCGGGGCTCAATCAGCTTAGGTAATGAACGTCTGGCGCAAGATCAGGGTATTCGATCGTCATATCCGTAAGGCACTGCCGCATGAGCTTTGCGTCACGGGGCAAGTGTTCCGAGAAAACACTCCAGCCAATGAGTTCCAGTTCTATTGGCATCTCCACCAGGCCGGTGATGGCATCCCAGAAGGCGTCCCAGTTTTGGCCGTACCAGTTGGGGAAACCGAGTGCGTTGCTCAGGGTTGAATGGAGTTGATTGGATTCGTTGATGAGGCTCAAATCGATTTTTACTACAGGCAATCTAGCCATGTGTTCACCGGGCGCAGGGGCTTTGGGGGAAGTGTGAATTTGATTGGAGTGGTTGGCGAGCTTTAAGAGCGCACGATTGTGGTTTGCCCCCGTATTCCTGCAATCAAAGCCTGCACGTCAGTAGGACCCTTCCGATTTTCATTCGGGCTTCGAGGTAATTGCCATGGAATGTGAGGCGTTTGTTACGGTGCGCGAGCACAAAAACGCCAGGGAAAAGCGGAATGCTCACATTCAACACATTATGGAAAAACCATCCGGAAATTTTTGGAGATACTGCTCCGTGTAGAACCAGCGGGGCTAAAAACTTCAGTGATCAATGTGCCATCAACCTTGGTGTGGCCATGCGCAGAGCGGGAGCCGACCTCAGTAAATTGAAAGGCGTGCGCTATTGTTGGCACCACCCTAAAAGTGAAGGCCACATCTTGGCGGCAGAGGAAATGGCTAAAGCCTTAAGCCAGGCGAGCATTCCTGGTATGCAACCGGTGAAAAAGATAAAGCCCGAACACTTCGAAGACACCCTGTCAGGGCAGCAAGGCATCATTTTCTTCAAAGACTTTTGGCGCCGAGGTAATGAAACCTTCGGTAACCGCAGCGGTGACCACATCGATTTATGGAACGGGCGCAGACTGACGGACTGGTTGAGCTACCCTCGTATTCAACTGGGCTTCTCGATTGAAGGCACATTCTCGGATTATCACGAGTCCAGGGAAATCTGGTTTTGGAAGGTTATATGAGTATTGTCAAAGGCACGTTGTTTGTCATTTTGGTGGTTGTTTTGGCGGTGGTTGCGTTCAACGGGGTGTTCGTGGCGGCGTCTGTCTACTTTGGGCCGTTTTACGAGGGGGATGGGGAGCAGAGTCGCAACTTTGGAATCTGGCTGTTGGGGAACGTTGTTGTGATCGTCGTTTCGGCTGTGGTGGGTGTGGTTTCGTATCGTAGACGGCTGCGGAGGGGGGAATGAAGTCCTTGCTCTTCCAATTTTTTATGGCGTTAAAGAAGCAGCTTGATGAAGGGAGAAAGGCGATGAAGGTATTGGTGCGGCCAGCGTAGGAGTTGGGGGGGATAACGGATGAAGGGGCTGACCTTTTCGTTAAGGAGCGAGTGGCCGCGTTGACTATACTATTTATGATTTCTGAAATAGATTGTACGGCGTAAACTCTATTCAGGATGGGATGGGGGCAGTAAATAAAATCGTTCAATTTTTACCCCCGAGGATCTTCTGTTTTTATACTGAGTTGTTTAGATAATTTAACTCGTCCTTGTAAGGTAAGACGGGCTCATAAAGCTGATGGTAACCTTTGCCGACTGCACCTGAAAATTGGATTAGTGTTGGTGGGTTAATCCCGATATCAAGAATGTGGTCCTTTGCAATTCCTGGGTATGGATCTATAAAAACGATTTCTTTGATTCCTAATTGATATGCTTTTTTTGAGCATAGTTCGCAGGGGCTAGCAGTGGAATATAGTTTTCCACCTTCGATTCCGGCGCTTCCATGCTTTGCAAGCTGTAGAAAAGCATTTTCTTCAGCGTGTAATGATCTAGTGTGAACTTGATTTCCTCTAGAGTCCAAACTACTAGGTAGTTTATTTTTTATATCTTTGAAACAGTAGGATAGGTTGCGGCCGCCAAGCTCTGGTATTAGGGTTAAATTGATTAAATTCTTTTTTGCACTTGCTCTGAACTCTTCATTTTGTCTTTCGTATTTGCTGTATGCTACTGAGTCGAACTCATTGACGAGTCCTTCTAGTGATCTTAGTGCGCAAGGTATTTGGCCTTTCGCGACGTCATTCCAACCAACAGCTTTAATTGAGTGGTTTTCGTCGGTTACAACGGCCCCGACTTGGCGTGAAATGCAGCCTGAGTTACTTTTTGCGGTATACGCAATTTGCATCACCCGCTCCATCGATGTAGGGGATACGAGTCCAGGGTGCAACATTAGTGCAACATACCATATGAGCTGAGCTTTAAGGATGTTGTTGTTATCGAGTTCGTTGCGAGGGTTGAAAATATGGATGTCTGAAATTTCTATACACTGTTTTACGTTTTGGCTTATGAAGTCGGCATGACTAATGCTGGTCTTTCCAGATTCACGTCTTTCGATTTCATCAAATTTGTCTATCGAAAATTTGTGTACATTCTGTAGATATGCTCTTCGGTCCTCGTCAGGTGCATTAATAGATACGAGATAAAACGCCGAATATCGATCTTTAAAAAATCTGGCTTCGTACGGGTTTCTTATTGCATCGATCACAATCAACGCTTTGTCTTTCAAACCCCGAAGAGCTTTAACTACTCGATTTACAGTTTCCGGTAAATGGAAAACGCTAGAGGGAATGAACGATACCTCATCATAGCTATGGTCAATACAGCCAATTTTACGTATTGAGTTTCCAGCAGCTTGATATACTGAAACATATAAGGTGTTGTTGATTGTTTTTAGTTCTTCCTTGAAATCATTTGTGAATTTTCTTATTAGTTTTAAGAAGGATATGAATTTTGTTTTTTCTTTTTCGGATAGTGTGAATTTTGTATCGTGATCTAAAAGTTTCTCAATGACCTTGTCAAAGCTTTTTAGTATTTTGTTATTTGTGAATACGCCGTTGGTCAGTATCTGGAGTGTCTCGTTCGGTGGGGATAAGCTTCCGGAACTTTTTATAATGAAGCTAAATGCTTGCTCTATAGATAGAGATAAAAGGTATGCCGAAATTAAGTCGCTTACTTTTATTGAGTAAAAACTGCTCATGTTTTGTTCGGCGAAGCTCTTAAGTATTTGATAGCGTTTTCCATCTAGTCCTTTGTAGAATGGTTTGCCTTTGTAGTTTATGCTTTCTAGTGTGGGGAAATTTGGTTTTAGATTTTCTAGAAAGTTTGCAGCTGTAGTGCATCCGGAGCCGGTGCGTCCTGTAAGTCCAATCAATACGAATTTACTTCTTTCCATGAATAAGCTTGATATCATTTGGTTGTTTTTTTCTATCATTTCTGAAGTCCTTATCAGGTGTTGCCGTGGGGGATTTGTTTTTTATGAGTGTCTTGGCAGTGTTGTCAATTGCTCTTAATAAAGTTTTTTGTGTTTTTCATGGCTCTTGCAGTGCGTGCCTTCATCGTGGAATTTGCATGATTTAGTCTCAGTATTGATGGCTATTTGCCTTGTCGGAATCGTCACTCGTGGTTGGGGATTTGGCAAGAGTTAGTTTTTGATCTGCTGCGATGGAGTACTGAGGTGTTTAAGCAAAGAAGTTGGTGTTTGCTAGGAAACCTCTAGCCACATATTCACGCTTTTAGGGACGGCTAGTACGCGATACCTTTTTTCAGTCACTGCAAATTCAGTGACCGGGCCTGATAACCCGTGGAACAATAGGCGCTCAAGCGTCTCCAGCACCATGCCGACGCTTTTTTTGCGTCCGCACACCCGTGTTATGGCGGCTGTGCGTGGGAGGCCTTCGGGCCTGCCGGGTTCCTATTGTCCCGGTTTATCAGCCTACGCACAGCTGCCACCCTTTCGCCTGATAACGAATGTGGCAGCTTCTCGACATTAGGAGCTAAACCCATGAATGTTTCTGACAGGTCGTATTTTCTCTGTTCTGTGATTCGTGCCCCGGCCTATACCGGAGGTATTCTGTGATCAACCCACCCCTTAACAAAACCCTCGGCATCATCACCTTTTCCACCTGCGGCGAGCAGTCGGATCTTCACCACCTCTTCCGTGTCAATTCCGGCGTACCCATTCGCGATGCTCTAGAGCACGCTTCTGTCCTGCTCCATTGCTCAAAAATGCTGGCCTTGGATGCAGCCATGGATAAGGGCGCTGATCGCTACGCTTGGGCCGCTCATTATTTGGGCGAGATGGCGAAGGCGGTGGTGGATGATTTGGCGAGCGGGATGTTGCCAAATGGGGCGGCTGAGTAGGGGACGGTTGGTGGTTAGGTCGAGGGTCTTGCAGGGTGTGGGAGGACGCCATCGTAGGCAAGCCAGCTCCCACATTTGATTGAGTCCATCCAGGAGCACTTTTCCGTAGGCAAAAAAAGACCTCGTTATTCGAGGTCCTTTTTTGTTGGGCGTCTGATGGCTTCGGTGTAGTTAGAGCACATGCTTGGAAATCAACTTCGATATCTCAACAATCGATGTCTTCCCAGTAAATTCAAACTTCACCTTCCCCACCGACGAAAAATAAATCTCCAGCTCCGAATCCAGGTCAAACGTCCCGGACGTTTCCACCGAATACGCGACGATGTTTTTGTAGGGCAGGGAGGTGAAGTCTTTCTTGCTGCCGGTAATGCCTTGCACGTTCACGGCGATGATGCGCTTGGTGGTGAAGACCACGCCGTCGCGCATGGCTTTGTAGGCGTCGATGACGTGTTCGTCATCCAGCAGCAGGGACGATACGCGTTCGGCGTATTCGTTGTTCTGTTTGAGTTTGAAGAAGCCTTTGTTGTTGAAGTCGATCATGTTGACGGTCCTTGTGGTGAGCCAGTGAGGGCGCGTTTTCGTTGACGTCCACCGCGGGCAAGCCCGGCTCCCACAGGGGAACGGCGTCACTGGATGGCTTTGAGGTAGTCCTTGAGTGCGTCGAGTGGTGTGTTCAGTTCCGCCAGTGTCGAGACTTGGTGGACTTCAGTCGCCAGCTTTTGCAGTTCGCGACCCAGCACGGTATCGGCTCCCAAGGAGTGCAATGCCTGCACGATGCACTCATCGAGCTTGTGTTGAATGGCATCGAGGTCTCCTTTGCGCACCAGCAACCCAAACACTTCCCTCTCATACTCGCTCATGATCAGATCATCCCGCAAAACCGGGCTGCCACCGTCCGTCTCATAAGCCAATTTGAGGGCGAATAGCGCCACCGTCTCCAGCGTCAATTCCATGGTCCAGGTTCCTCTGCTGTCTCGTGCGCCCGCCAACCGGCACTTTTCTACAGGCGAAAAAAAAGACCTTGAATTTCAAGGTCTTTTTTTAAGATGGTGCCCCGAGGGAGACTCGAACTCCCACTCCTTT
>Ga0302227_10002097_pt1 | contig 14069 bp, 10 predicted proteins | sample II_Palsa_N1_1_FD_193525 | JGI IMG/M metagenome (GOLD analysis project Ga0302227, IMG submission 193525) | Peat permafrost microbial communities from Stordalen Mire near Abisko, Sweden - II_Palsa_N1_1 | ecosystem: Environmental > Terrestrial > Soil > Palsa > Peat permafrost | place: Sweden...
CCACGGTTCGGGTACTGATGTCCAGAAATCATCCGTAGCGGGCAAACCGAGCGGGATAAAAATATTTTCACATATGTAAAGGCTACCGGTAGTAATATAAAAATCTGCCAAACCAGGCTGGTTACCGTATAACCCGATATTGAGCCAGCCATCTTTAGTGAAAGTACCGGGCACACTAAGGGTTTTCTTTATTACTGCTGTGAGCGCTTCTCTTACCTGCCCTTTACTTAGTGAGGCAGGCAATTGCCTGGTATAAGCCATATAAGCCAAATGATGAAAAGCACCACCCCGATAAACAATAGAGCGCCCCAAAACCGGGTACGAGCCATCTGTATTTATCATACGTTCGAGAATTTCAGCATAGCGCTGGCTTATCTTTTTAACATTCTCCGCTTCTGATTTGTACCTGTTGCCATGAGTATTCATAATATCCAGAATCGTTCCGAGGTTGGGCTGTATAACTATACTATTATAATAATCAAGATGAAAATTCATTCCATCAGCATATAAACCATCGCCAACATACCAATGTGATGTAAATTCCCTTATGCCATACTCAATAGTTACCGGGTTATAGTCAAAGCCATATTTGCAATAGAATGCCTCTATTATACCGCTAAATAAGATCCAGTTATTGTATACAGGCATAGTTTTCCGGGTGATGTTTAGCGCATCAACTACCTGGCCCTGCACCTTTTTATCCAGATGTTGCCATAACCATGGCGAGCGTATAAGCCCGAGCGCCACATAAGAGGCATCAACCAAAGCCTGACCACCATGCCATTCCAAGTAATCTTTGGCTTCGGGATTAACCGCATTAGCAATACCTTTCAAAACCCATTCCCGATACTGGTTACGCAACTTTATTTCCCGCTCACTGCCGCCTTCAGTTTCCATCCATGGCGCAATTCCGCTCAATGTTCGACCAAATGCTTCCAAATACCCTGCCTTGCTTCGTGATTCTTTGTTGTCAATTCGGTCCGACAACAGCAGCGGCATATTTGCCTTTAGTTTATCGGCAGCAATATTTTCTATTACGGGCCGGGCAACCCGATCAAGATAAGTAAGCCATAATTCGCGGGTTGAATCGATCTTAGCCGCTTGACCTTGAGCCCTTAACTGCAAGGCAATCAAAACAACAAAAACAATCAAAAAACTCTTTCTCATAGGTTGATTTTTTACATTTGGTTCAAAGCATTACAAAAGGGCTTCCTTACAGATAGATACCCTGTTATTTCAAAGTCAAAGCCTCACCTTCAAAGATAACTCCCGGCCAGCCATGTTTTATAAATTGCCTGATGTTTTGATGATCCGTACCTTCAGCAGTAGCCAATACTGCATGATAATGTTCTGCAAATAAATAAAGTGTATTTGCCTCATCCAGACCATTTATACGGGCAAAAGCGAAAACTTTCGCACTTCCCTGGTTTTGTGTGGCTTCGTTGTATGCGTCGCCATTTTTAAATGCAGTGGGCTGGTGCTGGTAATACGTTTCTATAAATTTAATAACATCAGCAAATGCAAGCGTATTTGATTTTGAAGCGGCAATTAAGTTGGATAATTCTTCTTTCATTTTTAATCGTTTGATTTTTGAAAATTAACACTAAAAAATCAATCTTAGCCAGAAATCCACAAGTTGTTGAAGATCAAAAGTCTCATCTATAATTGTAGTCGGGCGCAGGTAATTATTAGGTTGTACCTTGCAGTTCTACATTAATTAACTACTTTTGCCAAACTTTAGGGGTGTCCTTTAATGGACTGAGACTATACCCTTTGAACCTGATGCAGTTAGTACTGCCGAAGGGAAAAGTGATAACAACTCTCCTTGTTGTTTTTCTTTTTTCGCCAGCGATTACGCTCCTAAAGTTAACTTTTAACGAAATATATGGAGCGCACAAACATCAAAACATCCACTTTCAAATTAGAGCAATCACTTTTTCTGGCTCAATATTCCTTATAGTATTTATCTAACCTATTATAATTTCATAATGCACAAACTTATTGAAACCTTTATAGCGCAAATGCACGAGACCGGCACCTTAGAATGGCTCGCGGTCATTTTCGGCGTAATTGAAGTATTTTTTGCGATGTACGATCATATCTGGCTTTACCCGGCAGGAATAATCGGCACGGTATTATCCATTTACCTGTTACTCCATGTACAGCTTTATGCCGATAGCGCACTGAATGTTTATTATCTGGTTATGAGTATTTATGGCTGGATACACTGGTCGAAAAAAAGCAAGCAGGACATCGTTTTGATCTCTTACTCAAATAAACAAGAGTGGGTGGTTAGTCTTTCTATATCACTCGTCGGTTGGCTGATCCTGTATCTGTTTTTGAAGTATTTAACACCTTCAAATGTACCCATTTGGGATGCATTGGTGTCATCAACAGCCTGGGCAGGGATGTGGCTGCTGGCGCGAAGGAAAATGGAGAACTGGATATTCTTCAACGTCTCTAACTTATTCGCGGTTCCTTTATTGTTCTATAAAAATTTACCGCTGTTCGCCATACTTACCGTCATCCTTTTTATTGTCGCTATCGCTGGCTATTATAAGTGGAAACGGATTTATTTCACAGAACAGGCTACCCCTTTACTGGAAAACTAAAATATGAATATACAACATCCATCAAAATTAATGAATCCGGAATGGGTTCATACGATTCGTAGCGCTGCTGCTAAAGCGGAAGCTTCGGGCAAACTAACTACAGAACAATTATCGTTAATTTATGAACAGCAGTGGTTTAAGTTGCTCGTTCCAAAGATTTACTCAGGCCCTGAAATGACGGTTCCTGAATTGGTGCAACTGGAAGAAAGCATTAGCTGGGCAAATGGCAGCGTAGGCTGGGTAGTGACCCTTTGCGCCGGAGCGGGCTGGTTCGGAGGCTTTTTTGAGCCTGCTATTGCAAACAAAATATTTGAAAGGCCTGATGCATGCCTTGCAGGGAGCGGTGCTGCTAAAGGAGAAGCGCTTATTACGGATGACGGCTACCTGATTTCAGGACGTTGGCCCTATGCAAGCGGCGCGCACCATGCAACTCATTTTACAGCCAATTGCATCATTAAAAACAGTGAAGGAATAATTAAGGATGATGACGACCAACCGCTGGTACGCGCGTTTATTTTTGATGGTAAAGATGTGACCATATCTCCCACCTGGAAATATATGGGCATGATGGCTACCGGAACTGATGCTTTTGCCGTTGAAAATTTATTTGTGCCAAAAGAGCAATGTTTCAGGATTGATGCCCGGTACGCAGTTGCCAAGGGCCCGCTTTATAAATACCCGTTTCTGCAACTCGCGGAGGCAACGCTTGCCGCAAATTTATCCGGGATGGCTATTCACTTTATAGATAGCTGCAAAGAGATTTTCGGCGAAAAACAAAAGCTGGAAGATCAACATAAATCCTTAATAAATAATTTGTTATCCGAACAGGAAAGCCGCCTGAACTCCAGCAGAGAGCTGTTTTACCAGGCAGTAAACAAATCATGGGATAAAATGACAACCGAAAACATAGACGAATTATCGCTTACCGAGGTGAGCAACACCAGCAAACAACTGGCAAAAACAGCCCGGGAATGTGTGGATATACTCTACCCCTATTGCGGACTGGTAGCAGCAGCGCGTTCTTCGGAAATTAACCAGGTTTGGCGCGACCTTCATACAGCCAGTCAGCATTCATTACTTACGTTTGCCGACTTATAATTATTATAATTTCAGACAAATCAGCATATCCGCCGGTTTATGAAATTTATTATTTAATTTAGCGCCATAATTTTCTCAAGGGGGTGCCTTGCTTTGAGCAATCAAACTGAAAGACAGGCTGAGATCATACCCATTGTTGATGTAAAGGTTATAAGTAGCAGATATAGGTCAGACATGTAGACCAAGAATCCGCAAACTTCCAACCGACGCACCAACATACACCTGATCCGGATAATGCCGGCGTAGGGATAGGTAAGTTAACTGTACTGCATGCTGCCCTAACATGCAAGTTGTTTAACAAAATTTAATAATTGAAATTGAAAAATTTATTCGCGGCGATATTCGCCCTGCTACTGCCATATTTGGCTGTAGCCCAGTTTTCCATCACTGGAAAGGTCACCGAAACACAAAACGGACATCCTTTACCCGGCGCAACCATCAGCATCCTAAACTCAAACATCAACACCGCTGCAGATGCCAGTGGCAATTATCTGCTTACCGGTTTAAAAGCCGGCAACTACACTATTTCTGTTAGTTTTATAGGCTACCAAAAACAGGTTAAAAAAATCGTAATAACTGCTAACACCAAATTAAACTTCACATTAAGTACCGCTAATGTGCTGGCGGATGAAGTAACCGTGAACGCCACCCGCGCTTCAAAAAACTCACCCATCGCTTTTACCAACCTCAATAAAGCCGACATTGCGGCAAACAACTCTGGTCGTGGATTTGAATACTTATTAGAGCAAACACCATCGGCTGTAGTTACTTCAAATGCAGGTGCCGGTGTTGGTTATACCAGCATTCGCATCCGCGGTTCTGATGCTACACGCATTAACGTGACCCTGAATGGTATCCCGATGAACGATGCTGAGGATCAGGGTGTATATTTTGTCGATCTTCCCGACCTGGCCTCATCGGTAGATAATATCCAGGTGCAGCGGGGTGTAGGCACTTCAACCAATGGTGCCGGTGCATTTGGTGCAAGTATCAACGTGCAAACCACCACCCGTAATGATACAGCCTATGCGGAAATAGATAATTCAGCTGGCTCCTATGGCACGGTAAAAAACACCGTAAGTATAGGAACAGGCCTGCTGGGCAATCATTTTACATTCGATGGGCGCCTTTCACGTATGAGCTCAGATGGTTACATCGATCGAGCATCTTCCGACCTGAAATCCTATTTTTTAACGGGCGCTTATTATGGAAAAACCACATCGATCCGATTAAATGTATTTACGGGGTATGAGAAAACTTACCAAGCATGGGATGGCGTGCCCGAAGACAGCGTAAAATTCGGTAATCGCCGTTACAATGAATTGGGATATATTGATGCCACCAACTCATTTTACAAAAACCAAACAGATAACTATACGCAGAACTACTACCAATTACTGGTTAACCAAAAAATAACTGATAAACTGTCATTCAGTGGTGCGCTGCATTATACTAAAGGTTATGGTTATTACGAAGAGTACCGCAACGCCGATTCGCTGAAAGCATATAATATTACGCCCGTAACTGTTGGCGGTACTACATTAGCAACCACCGACCTGGTGCGCGATCTTTGGTTGAATAACGATTTTTACGGCACGACCTATAACTTAAATTACAAGCCAAACGATAACGTAAACGCCATCCTTGGCGGCGCTTATAACATATATAAAGGCGCGCATTATAATAATATCGTATGGACACAGGAGAGTACGGATATCCCGCCTGATTATGAGTATTCTCGGGACGATGCACGTAAAACCGACTTTAATATTTTTGCCCGTACTGATATACGCGCCGGTAAGTTTTTATTTTATGGCGATGTGCAGTACAGGCACATTTATTATTCTTTCCTTGGGTTTGATGAGAATCTGCGTAACGTGCAACAATCTGTTGAACTTAATTTCTTTAATCCTAAAGCTGGTGTAACCTACAACCTGAATAGCAACAGTAATATTTATGCTTCCGTAGCCGTTGGGCATCATGAGCCAAACCGCAGCGATTATACCGAATCATCCCCCGAGAGCCGCCCTAAGCCAGAGGAGTTAACCGATTTCGAGCTGGGATACCGTACGCATCAATCCATTTTCAGTGGAGGTATTAACGGGTTTTACATGCGTTATAATAATCAGCTGGTACTTACCGGCTCGCTTGATGATGTTGGCGAAGCCATCCGCACCAATGTAAAGGATAGTTACAGGGCAGGTATTGAGGGTGACGGTCACCTGCAGATTTTGCCAGTTCTGCGCTGGGATGTCAATGCCTCCGTGAGTGCCAACAAGGTGAAAAACTTTAACCAGTTTTTGTATAATAACGATACCGGCAACCTGGATGAGTTTCAATACAAATCTACCAATTTGGCATACTCACCGGCTTTTGTGGGCAGCAGTACCATCAGTTTTCAACCTATAAAAAATGGGGAGATCGCTTTTATTAGCCGTTATGTGAGCAGGCAATACCTGGATAACACATCAACCGTGAGCCGCTCGCTGGATGGTTATTTTGTAAGTGATGTGCGGTTGAACTATCACTTCAGCTTTAAAGGTGTGAAAAATGTAGGTGTAGGTTTGCTTATCAACAATGTGTTCAGCAAAAGATACCAGTCGGATGGTGCTACCTATCCTGATATAGAAGTCGGCAAAGTAGTTGATTACAATTACTGGTTCCCGCAGGCACCGGCAAATTTCCTGGCGTCGCTTAGCCTTAGATTTTAAATGATTAAGATATTGGGGTAAAGCCTAAAAAAACAGCGCCGTTAGTTAGCTAACGGCGCTGTTTGAATAAATCTTAATTAACTTTTCAGACTACTTTTTATCGAATATTGTATCTGATAATCATAACACCTAATTGATTTATGCTGATGTTATTTGCCCATATCACGAATTCCCACTAAATCCCTGTTAACTTTATTGAATAAATCAATAATCATAGAAATCTAAAAATCTTAATTTATATAAATCAATCTGATTGTCTTTCAAATAACAATCAGCTTATTTATTGTATTTTCGTTCTATGCATCACCTTGTTATTCAATTAACTATTCTGGTGGCCGTAATACTATTTGTAGTAATGCTGGCTCAAAGAATAAAGATCGCCTATCCTATTCTTTTGGTATTAGCCGGTTTGCCACTTGGTTTTGTGCCGGCACTTAGCGGTATTGAGATAAAGCCCGACCTGATATTTGTGATCTTTCTGCCACCATTACTCTACGAGGCAGCATGGAATACATCATGGAAAGACCTATGGAAATGGCGCAGGGTTATCATCAGTTTTGCCTTCCCAATAGTTATCATTACCTCATGCGTGGTGGCGTTTGTTTCATCGGCTTTAATACCCGGGTTTACTTTGGCCACAGGTTTTTTGCTGGGAGGGATAATTTCCCCTCCTGATGCTGTTTCGGCTTCGGCTATTTTGAAAAATATTAAAGTCCCCAAACGCTTTGTTACCATAGTTGAAGGTGAAAGCCTCATGAATGATGCCTCCAGTTTAGTCGTCTTCAGGTTTGCGCTGGCAGCTGTTGCTACCGGCAGTTTTGTTTTTAGCCATGCTGCCACCAGTTTTGTATTGGTTATTGTAATGGGGATATTGATAGGGATTGCCGTTGGGCTGGTATTTTACGCCATCCACAGATGGCTGCCAACTACCACTAATATTGATATTGTGCTCACATTTATTACGCCCTATGCCATGTATATGATAGCTGAAGAATTTAACTTTTCGGGCGTACTGGCGGTGGTAAGCGGCGGGCTGTTCCTCTCCATAAGGCGGCACCAGTTTTTAAGCAACCGCAGCCGCTTGCAAGGTATTAACGTTTGGGAAGCCGTGGCCTTTGTGCTGAATGGATTTGTGTTTATATTGATAGGACTTGAACTGCCTGTAATTATTAAAGGATTAGGTCCCGATGGTTTGCAACCCGCCATCATGTACAGCCTGATTATTACCGGGGTTTTGATAGTTACGCGTTTTGCCAGTACGTTTGGCGCAACTGTATTTACTATGTTTATTGGTAGATTCATCACCGTACAGGACAGGCGCCCGGGCTGGAAAGCGCCTATACTACTTGGCTGGACAGGCATGCGCGGTGTAGTATCACTTGCGGCGGCATTGAGTATACCGGTTACCTTATCTTCGGGTGCCGAATTTCCGAACCGGGATATGATACTGTTCATCACTTTTACCGTGATACTTTTTACGCTGGTTTTACAGGGACTTACATTGCCAGCACTGGTGCGGTTGGTGAATATGCCCGACCCTGACTATACCATATCTATGGAACAGCAAAAACAGTTGATCCGCAAAAAACTCTCCGGCTTATCACTCCAAATATTGCAGGATAAGTACGCTGGTAAACTAACCGGAAATGAGATGTTAAGATCGCTTCAAATTAAATTAACGGCGGATATGACCCTATTAAAGGATTGGGAAAAGGAAGATAGTGTAGCACGTGCCGATGCTTTCTATAAAGATTACCGTGAAGTTATGGCTGACCTGATGCAGGAGCAGCGGAAACTTTTAAAAACGCTCAATAAAAAAGATAATATCAGCGATGAACTCATCAGGCATCAATTGGACCTGCTCGATCTGGAAGAAGAAAAAATGAGGCAGCATTTCGCATACGGCGAAGAATGAGCCTCATTTGAATTTCGTAATCAGCTATTGTTAAGCCCAGTTAAACTCAACCTCCCTGTTATTCAGCTTCCATTTTTCAGGCTGAAGGGTGTCCATCCAATCCAAAGGTTCGCCTAAAGGCTGTACTATGGCAGCCTGAGTAAAGGCTTCCTTTACAGCTTTTTTCTGCACCTCGCCCATTGCTTCAGGCTGACCGGAAACGAATAATGGCGCACCGCTTTCAGCCAATAATTGCAGCCATTTTTTATTTCTGTCCCAGGCAATATCAGTGGTTATGCCTACGCAATCACCATCTACCGCATAAAATTTATTATGCTGCGGCAGGCGAAATGCCAGCGTATTCACACCCATTTTGCGTGTCCTGTCCCACTCGTGGCCGCTGGTATCATCACCAATACGGCACATCTCAAATAACCCGGCGCTCAGGTGGCTCATGGTGTTGCAGCCTATTACATAAATGCCATCGCCGGCCGCCTCTCGGATGGCGCGATATAGATCGAGTATGATCTCGGCGGTGGTTTTACTCCGGTCGTTAAAATTCCAGTTGGGCGAAGTGATACTATCTTTCATTTCAAAACCCCAGCGACCGGTAATATCATAGGTACTGAAATCGTGTTTCACCATTTCATAGCCCCATTGTTTGTACACATCAAAATATTGCTTAATGCGTTCAATATTTTCGGGGATCGTAGGATCAAGTATCGGACTCTTAGGATCATCCCTGCCGGGGATCTTTGGTGCCAGCAGGCTTGCCTTTTCATCATGACGGGCACAAAGCGGGCGCATCCATAAACCGGGGCGCATGCCAAGGTTTTTTATATCATCGCCCAACAGTTTCATATCTTTAAACTTATCGTTTGGCTTGGAGAAGTCTTCGTTCCAGGCACTTGCGCCCGGTAATAAAGGCGAATATTCGGCCCAGCCAGCATCAATTACCGAGAAGGGTTTATTATTGGTATTGGTAACCAGTTCAGCCATCATAGCGGTAGTTTTCTTTATCAGATCGAACGAGTTATTACCGTAGGCAAAATACCAGTCGTTAATACCATAAATAGGCTGTTTGGGTAAACGCGGCTTTTCGCACATGATACCACAAAACCGGTGATCGGTATGAAAGGGGTTTTCACCAGCCCTTCCACTGGTGGTAACAATATCAGCCGCATGTAGTATTCGGTTGCCCAGCAATACGCCATTGCCACCTGAATGGGTATCGAGTGTTAACTCCAGGCTATCGTTGCCTAAACCCCACCAGCAAATACTGTTGGCACCGGTTTTTACGCCAAAGCAGGCTGTTTGTTGAGCATCATATATGATCACATACCATGGGTTTTTCACCCCTGTTCTGTCTGTTTTCCATTGCAGGTCGCCGTATGAGCGTTCCCAGTGGTCGCCCAGGAATTTAGCGCCTGATGGTATACTATGCTTCCATTTGAGACGAACGGAGTTCAATTGCTGTGTTGGCGAGGTAACATAAATACCTTTGGCATTGCCATTAGTTTTTATCTTTACTTCAATATCCTTATAACTAAAAACAGCTCCGTTAGTACCATTCAGCTTAAACCATTCATCGCCCGATTGCGCCCAAACTTCATCGGGCATATTTATGGCTATGGTTTGTGCTGATGTAGCGTAGGTAAGCCTGCTTAATAAAATGGCGGTTGTGGTAGTTGCGGAAAGCTTTAAAAAATGTCGTCGTTGCATAATTATATAATTGGGGTATGCTGCTTTTATTATTTTTTGCTCAGGGCTGTGTTAATTGCTTTTACAGCAAGCGGCTCCATTACTTTGTAACCGGCAAGGTTAGGGTGTACGCCATCTTTTGAGAAGTTGGCAGGCAAGCCCTTTCTTTCATCGGCCATAGCTGTAAAATAATCAAGATAGGTTATACCATTCTTAGCAGCATAGGCTTTTAGCAGATTATTAAGGGCTGTAACTTGCGGTACAGGATCAATAGCCGGGCGCCATGGCAATGCAAAGGCCGGTAACACCGATGAAATAACCACTTTAATATGGTTTGCCTTAGCCAGCTCTGCCATTGAAACAATGTTGCCGAATATATCTTCCAGTTTTTCGGGCCCGTTATTTTGGGCGATATCATTTATACCGGCTAATATTACTACTACATCTGGTTTTAAACTGATCACATCCTGGCGGAAACGCAGCAGCATTTGCCCGGTTGTTTGCCCGCTGATGCCACGGTTGATATATGAATTGATGGAAAAAAAAGCAGAATCGTTGTTTAGCCAGAATTCAGTGATCGAGTCGCCCATATATACTACTCTTTTCCCGTTAGCGGCAGGCGGCAACACCCTGCTGTTTGCATCCCCGTATTTGTTCAAATTGGGCCAGTCCTGTGCTTTGGCAGCGGCAATGGTAAATAACAGTACAAGTGCTGTTAAGGTTCTTTTAATCATAATTGGCAAATTGGTTTCGCAAGTTGCTAAAAAAGTTTTGCTAAATCGATGTAAATTTACTTTTCGTTTGATAAATAAGTGAAAGTTTATCGCACACGGAGGCGAATGATATTGCACAGGATAAACATGCCACAGGATGTGCAATTTTTAATATGCCTGCCGAGACAAGAGCCAACAGGATTTTTTATGAAACTATCTATTATTTAGACGATACTAAAGAAGGGTTGCCTGTTGCCGTTAAGGATATATAAAATGCTTTTTTTACTAACGAATAAACCAGGACAACCCTTTAATTAAAACTCCAACCTTCACCTATTACTGATATTGTTTAATGGCAACGAATAATAAAAGGTTGTACCAACACCCGGGGCAGATTCGGCCCATATTTTTCCATCCATTATCTCGATCATTTCCCGGCAAATACTCAAAGCAATACCTGCTCCCTTTACTTCGCTATCACCGCTTTCGCTGAATTCCTGATTATTGAATATCTTTCTAAGTTTTTCAGAAGTCATCCCCTTGCCCTGATCGTTAAAGGCAACCGTAATGGTATTTTCATCCACACTACTACTTACACTTATTACACCGCCGGGCATGGAATACCTGGTGGCATTATTTAAAATATTCCGGTTGATAAACTGCAGCATTTCTTTATGTGCGCAAATAAGCTGGCCCTGGGGAATATAATTGACCAAACTAACGGTCTTACCTATCTGATCGTACAGATATAAACTATTAGCTTCATCTACCAATTTGCTTAAGTACAAAGGTTGGGTTTGATAAATGAATCCGGAATCTTGTGATTTTCTCCACTGCAGCAGCCCATCAAGCAGCTCAATACTTTTCACCGCAGTATACCGCATATCATCAAGGATCATCAGTAGTTCTTTTTCCGACAGTTTTTGATTGGTATGTTTTATCATATCCATAAACGAAATAAATGTCGCAAATGGTTGTCTCAGGTCATGCGCAAGGATAGAGATCAACGTATTACTGAAATGGTCTCGTTCATTCAGTTCTTTCACTTTCATTGTAATTATGGGTTAGCTATATTAGTTTAGTAATTAAGGGTTGCTTTTGATTGATGGGTAATAATGGATGTTTTTAAATAGCCAAACTAAGCACCTATCCTGTAGCATTATTGCCGATTGACACAAAGGAATGGCTTAACATTCATCAAGAGAAATATTAGAACACTCATATCTACACGCGGATATTTAATTAGTTAACGGTAAGCATTTATGATACGCATAACAGATAAATAGCATGAAAAAACAATAAAAATGGTTACTGATTAGTCTGTTTTTTTTTATTTTGAAAATACTTTCAGTACCATCATATGTAAAATATTAGAAAATTACTTATTGAATTTCAGGCTGTATGATGTGGTGAGTAGATATGAGTAGATAATTATCATGAATATTTCTTTCGGAAAATGTTTTTTTGCACCTTGAACATGTTATAAAAAGCATGTTGGTTAAATCAGCGTAATCTTACACATGAATATATCTTACACCTGGGCCCTGGCCAGAAAAATCCTGATCGTATTTCTTACATTAACTATTGTTTCTTCAATAGCGGCCTTTTTGATCCGTAACAGCATCACACAAAAATTAGTAGACTTAACCAGGCTGGCAAAGCCCGCCGGTCAGGACGAATCTGATGCTGAACAAATACTCATGCTGCTCCACCAGGCAGAAAACGATTTTCAGGAATCCTTACTAAATGCTAACAGCAAGAAAAGTATAGATTATAAAACACATCTATCATTAGCGTTTAACCGGATTGATACACTTTTAAAAACTGGATATGATACTTCGAAGTTAAACGGCCAGCAACGGAAAGATGTAAAATTCTGGTATTTGAAGAAATTAAAGCTATCGGATGATCTCAGGGTGCTAAAGTATAATTTTGATACTCTATTAACATTTTATGCAGGCTTTAACAGTTCTTTAAATGACAATACGCCTCAAATTGAAAACCTGCATCATACCAGGCAAAACGTAAAAGAAAACGTTAATACCGTTCGTAAAGCAGACACGGGAAGTAAAAAAGGACTTTTTGGAAGGATAAAAGACGCCTTTGCCAACAAGAATAGTAATACTGTAGTAGAAATAAATCATACTAAAAACACCGGGGTTACCGATCTCAGTTCACAAAAGATACTGACGCAGGATAAAAAGGCTTATGTTAAAAAGCTCCAGCAACTGCAACAACAGAATGTAAAGCTGCTTGATATGCAGCGAAAGCTGATCACACTAAACACGTATATCAATAATGAGCTCGAACATATCGTCAATGAATCAAAAGAAATAAATTATCATATCGCCGACGAGTTCAGGGAAACGGCATTTAAAAATTACCAGGAAACAACCTCATTACTGAATAGGTTTTATTTAGTCGCTTTGTTTCTGGTAGTGATATTTGCAGTTTTACTTATCATTTTCATTCTTCAGCTAAATAACGCTGAATTATTATTAAGGCATGAGAACAGCCGCTCTATAACCAGGGCACAACAGAAAATAAATGAACTGGTGGCAAAAATAGAAAGCAGCGAAAATACAATCACATCATCAAAAATTGAGGAGCTAAAAGAAGTGGTACAGCTGGTCATCAGCAATAACCCGGCTTTTTTAACAAAGTTTAATGAACTGGATCCAGATTTTTGCCAGAAACTACTAATCGCAGCCCCTAACCTTGTTGCAACAGAAATAGAATTCTGCATTCTGCTGCGGCTTAATTTCGAAACTAAAGAAATAGCTCGCTATACTAAAAGTTCTGTTAGGGCGGTGGAAGGAAAGAAATACAGGATCAGAAGGAAACTTAACATCCCCTCCGATCAGGATATAACCATATGGATGATCAATCTATAAGACAATGGATATTACATTTGCTGGTGAAACGGTTAATAATTTAACTATCCGATTTTCGATGTATTGACATAATAGCCCTTTTTACATTTGGCACAGTAATGCTTTTCCAGTGGTAAAAAAAACAGGAGCTTTTTCACAATCCATGGTCGGTGCAATTGCCAGTGAAATGATGCTCCGCACATAGGGCAATAATAGATCTTTCGTGTGGATGTATTGTTTTCCATAATAGTCTTCTTCAATCCGTTTTCTATCTAAAAAGAATAGTTGCATCAGTTATATGTTTATCCTCAAAATCAGCAATTTGTTTTTTCCGCTTAAGTTCCTCACGAAGCTTATATATTTTAAATTGCAATTCTTCAACCTCTGTATTACGATCAGCCAGGCTTTTAAAAAGCGTATTTGCCGGGCTGTGTTCAGGTTCTGCATCAGGATCATAAATTGCCACC
>Ga0302227_10002106_pt1 | contig 14047 bp, 9 predicted proteins | sample II_Palsa_N1_1_FD_193525 | JGI IMG/M metagenome (GOLD analysis project Ga0302227, IMG submission 193525) | Peat permafrost microbial communities from Stordalen Mire near Abisko, Sweden - II_Palsa_N1_1 | ecosystem: Environmental > Terrestrial > Soil > Palsa > Peat permafrost | place: Sweden...
ATCCGGTCGGTGATAGACGTCCAACGTTTTCGTATAGACCTCGTAACCCGGTGTGTACAAATCCGGCGCCAGAACATCGATCGCAGGGGCGGCGGCCTTCCACAAAGGCAGCATCGCATCTGTGGCACTCCCGCTTGGCCAGCTACCTGGAGAAGGATGGATCGGATTCCGCGTCGCCACATTGCAGTACATGGGTAATGGATAAACGGCCTTTCCGGCCGCGGCTACCTGATTGATATAGTGCGCGATTCCCCACGTCTGAAAGCTCTCTTCCGCATCTTTGCCGAAGACCTCGCTCCACGTTCCAGGCTGTTTGTGCATCGCCTGCACCAATTCTGCCGGCACTTGACCTGCGAACTTCCTATTGCTCTCCGGCGAATGGTCTCTCACGGTGCCATACGTTCCGGCTTCATTCTCTACCTGGACCAACAACACAGTGTGCTCTGGATCGTTGTCTTTCAGTACGTGCATCAGTGCAACAAAGGCGGCGCGGTCACCATCGAGTCCAACTTTTGTGTATGGGGCCAATGAATCCACCTTTAGCTCTTCGGCCGTGGTCTCATGCGGCACCCTTGCTTCATCTCGCTTGATCCATTCAGGCGTGTAGTGGCCGCTACCGTTCTTGTAGAGACCGAACCAGAGCAATACCAAATGCACATGATGCTCCCGCGCCTGCGCCAGTAGCATCTTTACCATGGATGGGTCATACTTGCCCGGTTCAGGTTCAAATTGCTCCCAGTAAATCGGTGCCTCGAGCGTGTTGATGCCGAGTTTGTCCACCACCGGCCACACCTTCGGCATGCTTGTTGTCCACGCGCTGGAGTTGTTCACCTGCGCACCCAGGATTAAATATGGCGCCCCATCGACCAGTAGCGCCCAACGACCGTCCTTTTCGATCAGCCGCGGCATCGTAGAAGCAACGGTCGTCTGAGCCCAAACCGCGGTACACATCACAAGAACCAGACTAAGAGATCCCCAATTCTTCCACCTCATCTAGTCACCTCGATTTCATCTTACTGTGCGTTCGCTTCCGAGACTTTTCGCCATTGGAAAAGTCAAGCTCGGTAAGTCCACACTGCGTTTCAGTGACTTATGCACCTCACAGAGGGAGAGGGGAAAAGCTGCCGCAGAGCATTTCGATAGCATCTGTGGTTGATCGTATACGGACGCGCTACACACGCCGCGCAACGTCCCGACGCCGCATTTGCTTGCGGCCTGGCAAAAGAGGGTTTATGGAGACCAATCTCGCAGTGGCGGCGTCTGGGAGAGAACTCCATGAAGACGAGGGTAAAGGCTGTTCAGTCTTTGGTTGTACTTATGACTTCTCTCTACCTCCCCATCGCGTCGTTCGCGCAAACGGTTCCTGGCGGCCCTGCCATCGATCGTCGCTCCGGTCGGATTGGGAAAGTTCGGCGAGATCGGGGCGTTGGCCACAGACACCAAGACGCAAACAGATACCACGCCAACAGGAACCACGATGTGAGAAATGAATCGGAACATAAGATTCATCCCTTGATACAGACCGACAGCGGTCAGCGTAAGACAGTGTGTCATTCGTAGCGCAGGGCAATCGTGGGATCTACTTTCGAGGCGCGGTGGGCAGGTAGATATTCGGAGATAAGGCCGACGAGGAGCAGCACGACGACGGAGACGATGAGGCTGGTTGAGTCTGTGGCGGGGACACCAAAGAGCATATTGGAAATGAGGCGCGAGCCGGCGAGGGTGACAGGGACGCCGATAGCGACGCCGACGCTGATGAGGAGAAGAATCTCGCGCATGACGAGCCAGCTGACACTGGAAGGACGCGCGCCGAGGGCCATGCGGATGCCGATCTCATTGGTGCGGCGGGAGACCATATAAGACATCAAACCGTAAATCCCGATGCAGGAGAGGAAGACGGCGAGCAGGCCGAAGAAGGTGGAGAGCTGCGCGACGAGGCGCTGCCGGGCGATGGAGCCGGAGACCTGCTCGTTGAGCGTAGTGACGTTGGTGATGGGGAGGTTGGGGTCGATGGAGCGGATAGTGCTTTGGACGGCAGCGGAGACGGCGGTGGAATCGCCGGTGTAGCGGACAACGAGATTACGGAGGTACTGGCGGTGCTGCGGGTAGAAAACGTAGTCGAGCGTTTCGGCGGATTCGTCGAGGTTCTGGAATTTGACGTCCCTGGCGATGCCGATGATCTGCATCTTCCAGCGACTGTTTGGATCGCCGATGTTGTAGTCGCGACCGATGGGATTGGAGTTGGGAAAATAGATTTTGGCGAAGCGCTCGCTGACGATGGCGACCAACTGCGACGTAAATGTATCCTGCGGTCCGAAGTTACGGCCGGCGATGAGCGGAATGTCCATGGCTTTGAAATAGTCGCTGCCGATGACGTTGTGTTTGACGTCAAGTGCGCCAGTGGTGTCGCCGCCGGGAACGAAGACGCCCCCATTCCAGGACCCCTGACCGAAGGTGAAGGAGGCGAAGCTGGCGGAGATGACGGAATGTACAGCGGCGACGCGCTGCTCGATCTGCTGATAGAGGGCGGTCAGCCGGGGTTCATTGTCCATGTAGCCGATGGAGCTGGGGTCGAGATTGATGACGAGGGTATTTTGCCGATTGAAGCCGGTATTGACATTGTCGAGATTGATGAGGCTTTGGACAAAGAGGACGGCGCCGACCAGAAGGACAAGCGAGAAAGCAACCTGGGTGATAATGAGGCCTTTGGCGAGCGGGGATTTTGAGGACCCGCTGTTGGGCGAGCGGCCGTCTTTAAGCGCATCAGTCAGCTCGAGATTGGCAGAACGGAAGGCGGGGATGGTGCCGAAGAGAAGCGCGCTGAAGATGGTGACGGCAAGGGTGAAAAGCATGAGGCGCAGGTGGATGGAGACATCGAGGGGAATGGTGTCTGGGCCGCTGGAGACTAAGTGAAGCAGGAGACGGTCTGCAAGGGCGGCGAGGGCGATGCCCAGCGCGCCGCCGATGGTTGCGAGCAGCAAACTTTCTGAAAGAAGCTGGCGAACCAGTCGCGAGCGGCGGGCGCCGAGGGCCTGACGGACGGCGAACTCGCGGGAGCGGGCGGTGGAACGGGCGAGCAGGAGATTGGCGATGTTGGCGCAGGCGATCAAAAGAACGATCCCGGTGAGGGCCATGAGCATCTTCAACGGCTGAGAGTAATTGCCGCGCAGTGCAGAGAGGCCGGTGGCGATGGGTGTGAGCGGGACGTGAGTTTTTTGCAGATCGGCGAGGTCTTTCTGGGTGACATGCTCGTTACGATAGCTGAGCCATATTTGGTGGAAGAGAAGATCGATGTTGGAGGTTGCCTGCGCAGGAGAGACGCCGGGCTTGAGCCGGCCGAGGATGTAGAGCGGCTCAGTGAACTTGTCAGAGTAGCCGCCCAACTTGGGCGGGACCACAGCGATCATGGACATCGGGACCCAGATGTCCGGCGACTGGCCGACGGTGGTGCCGAAGAATTCCTGCGGGGCAACGCCGACGATGTCGAAGGTAGTGTCGCCGAGTTTTAGTTTGCGGGAGAGGACTTCGGGGTCCCGGGCGAGGCTGCGGTTCCACCAGGCGTAGCTAACGACGGCGACGGGATTTTTGCCTTCGGTGCGGTCGTCGTCGTCGGTGAGGGTGCGGCCGATGAGAGCACGAACGCCGAGGGTGGGGAAGTAGGTGCCAGAGACCAGCTGAACATTCATCGGCTCGGTATGGTCGCGACCGGAGACGATACCGTAGACCGGATTGGTGCCGCTGAAGATGGAAGCGGTGCTGCTGAAGACGGAGTTATTTTTCTGCAGATCGCGATAGAAAGGATAGGAATAGAGATTGGCGTCTGCCCAGTTGTCGGAGACGCCGCTATCGATGCCGTCACCGAGCACGACAAGCTGCGAAGGTTGCTGCACAGGAAGATTGCGTAGCAGGACTGCATCGAGGAAGCTGAAGATGGCGGTGTTAGCGCCGATGCCGAGGGCGAGTGAGAGTAGAGCGACGGCGGTGAGGGCGGGACTGCGGAGCAGGGAGCGCAGGCCGTAAGCAACATCTTTGAGGAAGCTTTCGAGCCATTCCCAACCCCAGGCCAGATGACTTTGCTCGCGAATGAGTGTGGGATTGCCGAAGGCACGCAGGGCGGCGTGGCGGGCTTCTTCTGGAGGCAAGCCGCGTTCCCGCTGCTCTTCCGCCTCTAGTTCGAGGTCAGAGTTTAGTTCCCGCTCTAGGTCTGCATCCCGTTTCCTGATCTGCCACCATTTCATTTCAGCTCTCCTCAGCGGCGGGCCACATCACGCGTCCCACAGCTTCAGCCATCTGCTTCCACTGGGACTCCTCGACCACGAGTTGCTTCCTGCCCTTTTTCGTCAACCGGTAATATTTGAACTCGCGGTTCCGGTCCGGCGCGGTCTCCCATTTGGCGCTAACCCATCCTCTTTGCTCCAGGCGATGCAGCGCGGGATAGAGCGAGCCGTGCTGCATTTGCAGGAATTCATTCGTGGTCCTCTGAATGTGCTTCCCAATCTGATGGCCGTGAGCAGGTCTATAGAGGAGCGTCCTCAGGATGAGCATGTCAAGGGTACCTTGCAGGAGCCCGACCCGTTGCTGCACTTGTTTTGCCATAGAAGACCCTCTACCCTCAATTTGACGACGATGGTAGACGCTCGACTATCGGTTGTCAAGAAGCGGAACACTTTGCGGACGCTCGAATGACGATAACAGCGCGAAGTTCGTTTCGAAGGAGCCGTCTGTGGAAACGCGCCGAGGCGATTTATCGCCATTCCAGAACGACACCCGGTTCCGGATCTCAGTCGAGAACATATGCACTCGGGAAGGAAATCGCGACGAAGCCAGTCGGCAATCTTGTCGGTATCGGTCTTGTCGTCCCGATAATCCATTCGGCAAACGAAGATCTATGCATGGTCCCCTCCGAGCAGATTCAATCCTTCGAGCAAGCTCTGATACGCCTGTTGTGCGCTGATGAGGGCCGAGCGGCCGGCTTTGGTCACAGCAAAGTAGCGCTTTGGGCGCCCGCCTCTCTGAGGCGTGGCGTCCCCCAGCCATGAGCGCACAATTCCCTTTTCCTGCATACGATCCACGGTGGTGTAGAGTGCGCCGGGAGCGGGTTCGCGTCCAGTACAGGCTGCAATCTCGGCCCGGATCGTAACGCCATAGGCATCCTGGTCAAGGCGCAGAATGGCCAGCAGGACGACTTGTTCGAATTCACCGAGCGAGGGTGGTCGAGCCATTATTACTGCAATGTAGTTTATTGTAGTGCGAGCGTCAAGCTGAATAGACCTAAATTGAGATGAGCCCTAATTTCTGTCCCTGAACGGTACGAGCAGGTGTGTTGCAGGGAGCTTCACCATCCAAGTTCCAGAGCTGCGCAGCCGCACCGTGGGTCTGACTACGGACGTCCACTGGGCAGTAGCTGCCCTGTACGCCGTAAATAGGCGTGGTCATAAATAATTTGTGTGCCACGACCGGCGTCGACCTGTAGAACTTCCAGCCTGTTTTCCAACTAGTTAGGCCCAATCGGATCAATGGTATACAGCCTTTCGTACTGTTGCGGAATTCGCACTATTCCACTACAAGTACTCAACCAATAGATTGATTTACACAATCTCTGCTGACCCTTGAGGCAATGTCACGATGAGAACGCTCTGCCTGCTGACCGTCTGTTTTTCGTTAAATCTTTTCACAAGCGCAGTTCAAGCACAGGATCTACCGGATGTTGCTCAGGGGTTACAACCGTACGTGGCGTACCACGGTGGCGAGCTGGATCAGGTCAACACCATCAACGGTGGCCTGACAGTAAGAATCCCACTCGTTTCCTATCCTCAAAAGGGCTCACTCTCGCTGAGCTATTCCGTGCTTTTTAATTCTTTCAGCTTCCAAGACGTATCAATTTGCCAAGCCACTCCCGACCCCACGGGACCAATTGATACGATTCCCGTTAGGGCGGGATGTACAAACAACATTCGACTGACTCCTACGGGTGTCGGAAGCGGCTATCCCCTAGGACCTCGTCTAATCGCTGATCAAGAACTTTCGGCAGGTGGAAACAGTGAGCCTGAAACCAATGCCGGTCCGCCTCCCCCAATTTTTGGCAGATTCTACATCATCGGACCCGATAATTCGGAACATCCGCTCGCACCGGCTAGCGGAGGTTACCGGTCTGCAGATCAGGCGGGATACCTTTTTGTTCCTACCAGCGCTCCAAGTGTCGCGAACTTGAATCTCGGTGAACCAGAGAACGCATACTCAGGTGATACCGCAACAACGATGAGTCCGGCTCCCGGAACTATTACCGATCCGAACGGAATTGTATACACCTCAACATCCATTACTGATCCGGATGGAAATTCGATTAGTCTTCCAAATGCCGCATATTCATCGAATTTCTCGTCCGGACTTCCAGCAACGGACTCCGCAAACCGCATAATTCCGAACGTCACACCTGGGAGTTTGTCGTCATGCCCTCCTATATCAGAGGCCCAATATCAAACCTTGACGAGTGCCAGTTTGTGGACCGTGCCCGGACACGGTCCGGGCCAACAAGTTTCGTACTTGTTCTGTTTCGCGAGCGTCAATATCTATACTCACTTTGTAGTCGGTCCCACTAGTAGCGGGAACTCCGAGCTTATCCGCACGGTCACCATGCTGCAGTCGATTGTTCTGCCGAACAATACGTTTTGGGGCTTCGTATATGACTCGAATAATCCAAGCAGCAATCCGGCTCCAACGACCAGTAACTACAACGTAGGCACCGGGCAACTCATGACGCTCATTTACCCGACCGGCGGAAGGGTCAATTACACGTATGCCATTGGTCCTGGTGCATGTAATTCGGGACGGCCAAACGGACTCAATCCGGCAGGTGCCGCTCTCCTCGCATACACGCCGCAGATTGCCACGCGAACGATGACCGACGCCCAAGGAAATGTTTTGGGAACATGGACCTATGGGGGAGGCACCATACTTTCCCCGGATGGGAATTTGACCGTCACGAACTTCGCCTCAGATCCAAATGCACCGTATCAGTGTCCAACCTTCGACGCCGGGCAGTCCTACTATGAAGGACCCACTACATCAGGCCCACTCCTAAAGTCCGTGGTAAAGACACTCTCGTTTATTTTCTACGGGGGCCTGCCGTATGCTTCATACCCCCAAGAGACAGTCACCACGACGACACTCGCGAGTGGAATGACATCCTCAGTGCAAACTGCCTACTCCAACAGCATGGCTTTCTCTTCTATTGCGTGCAATTATCAAGGGCTTAACTGCGGAAATGTAAGTTCTTCGTCAGTCCCAATTGGTACCCCGACGAGTCAGACCTACATTGATTTCAACGGCGCGGCTCTCAAGCAAGAGTCGACTACATATCAGTGGCAGGGAAACTCTGCGTATCTCGCTGCGAATTTTCTCAATATCCCCGCGACAACCAAAATCTTAGATGGCTCAGGCAATATAACGTCGCAGACAAGTTATACCTATGACGAGTCCGCTTATTCTCCCGGCGGAACGCGAGGCCACAACACAACGGCGACCCGCACACTTACGACAACTGGAATATCTCCCACGACACATACGGGCTGGAATTCGTCCGGCATGAAGAGCTACGTGATCGATGCGGACGCAAACGCCGGGATAGCAGGGCACGTAAATGCGAACGGCCACTCAATTGATTACGGCTACAGCTTAAATTCGTGTAACGGATCGCTTGTGACAAGCACAATCAACGCTTTGAACCAACAAGTATCGGGCCTGTATACATGCGCTGACGGTCTCTTATCTAGCTTCACTGATGCAAATGGCCAGACGACTGGTGTGGCGTGGGATTTGATGAAGCGGTTGTCGGGAATCACGTATCCTTCGATACCAAGCGTTGGAACCCCTCAAACGACCTTTACTTACCTCGACTCTGCGAACACCGTATCTCGTACGATTGCGGCAAGTCCTGATCCAACTCAGACGCTGAATGTCATCTTCGATGGCTTCGGCCGCGAAATCCATCGAGCCACTTATGATGGAGCTGGAAATGACACTATTGACACTACCTACGATTCGGACGGGAGGGTAGCCTCCGTCTCCAATCCCTATCGTTCGACTGGCGATTCTACATACGGCATAACGAGTTACACCTATGACGCACTCAATCGGAAGACGGTGCAGACGCAACCCGATGGCACGGTTCTTATCTCATGCTATGACGGCATTTCCACCACGGGCGGTCAGGCAAATTGTGCACCGAACGCCAGTTCCAACTCGAAAGCAACTTGGCTGGACTCCACGGACGAGACGGGTCGGCATTGGCAGCATGTGAGCGACTCTCTGGGACGTCTGACAGCCGTGATGGAGCCCGGACCTGCGAGCAACGCCCTTTCGCTCCAGACGGACTATACCTACAACACGCTCGACGATCTTGTAAGTGTCAATCAAATCGGAATCTCGACGGAAACGCCGCACGTGCGTTCCTTCACCTACGACTCGTTGTCACGGCTACTCTGCGCGTCGAACCCGGAAAATGCTGAGAACGCTTGTCCGTCAAGCGCGGCTACAGGGATACCGGCGAATGTCATGAGCTACGCCTACGATCCCAATGGCAACGTCACGCAGAAGATCGATGCTCGTGGAACCTCGACCTCGTACACCTACGATGGACTCAATCGCGTTGTGACAAAGGCCTATTCCGATCCTCTGACGTTACCCGCTACCTTCACCTATGACTCAACCTCAGTGCCATACGGAATTGGGCGTCTCACATCCGACATTGTTATGAATGGCTCGACGTTGATCGCGCAGCGAGTGATGGGCTACGACCCGCTGGGGCATCTTACGCAACTCAGCGAATGTACGCCGGCCAACTGCACCACGACCCCCTATCAGGTTTCATCCGTATATGACGTTGCCGGCAATGAAATATACTCCACGAACGGTCTGCCAAGCGCGACCTTCAATGGAGTGTCCGTGCCGAGCGTCTCGCTGGCGATGGGCTATGACGAGGCGGGAAGGCTCAATGGGATAACCAGTTCGTGGTCCGATGCGCTTGCACATCCGGCAACGCTCTTCCAGGCAAACTCCACGAATCCCTCTGCTCCGGCGTACAGTCCGGCCGGTGGTCTCGAAAACGCCGTGGTAGGAATCAATGCACAGACATCATCGAGTACAGCCATTATGGTTCGAGCGTACGACAATCGCTTGCGCCCCGTGGCCGAAACGGATACGGCCTCCGCGGTGCTGACGCACCAGGCAACACAGAGCTATGGAAGCATCTCCTTAGCAGGCACTGAACAACAAACTAATGGAACTCCGACACAAGCTACCGGTACCATCACAATCACGGGCGCAGAGGGGTCGCACCAGGTTTGTACCAATATCCGCGTCTCCGGCAAGATCATCCAGGTCTGCAATTCGGTTGCCGATACCGGCACTTTGGCGGTGACTATCAACGGATTTGTTGCCCAGAGCGCCTACGGCACTGGTACCACGGACTCAAATCTTGCCGCCGCGCTCGCTACCGCCCTCAACGCATCTGGCTCTCCTGTAGTGGCGTCCTCCACGAACAATGTCGTCACAATGACGAGTGTTGCTGCTGGGCCAGGCTCAAACTATCCGTTCTCCGTCTCGAACGGCACTGATTTCGCTGGCACCGATTCGGGTTCAACGCTACTCGGAGGGACTGCTGGGCCAGTAATCTATGACGCTGGAAGCATCAATGTCACGTTGAACGGAACATTGGCCTCTATCGCCTACAATTCTGCAAGTACACCGCAATCTCTTGCATCGGCCCTGACGACAGCTCTGCAAAGTGCGGATGGTGGGGTCGTAACAGTGTCCCAGTCAGGTTCTGGCATCAGCCTCACCAGCATTCAGGCGGGCACCGCTGCAAATGTCTCGCTCTCATGCTCGGTCACGAGCAGCGTTCCACAATTCTCATCACCATCGTTCTCTTCCACTTGTGCCGGTCTCACCGGTGGCACCAACGCTGGCACGAGTGCTGAAACGGCGTATAGCTATTCCATTCCGTCGAGTGGCGGCTATGCTGGGAACGGCAATCTATTGAATGCGACCGATTCGGTCATAGGCGGGTGGATATATACTTACGACAATCTGAACCGGCTGACGTCGGCAAATGGTGCCTCCGGGAGCTACAACGGGACAATTGGCGTATCCGGCATCACTCTCGGATGGACGTACGATTCCTTCGGCAACCGGCTTCTGCAGAACTCCAGTTCGGCTAACCTGACGAGTTACACGGCCAACTACTCCCCATCGAACAATCGGCTCACTTCAACCAGTCAGGTATCAAGCGTTATTTACGATAACGCGGGGAACGTAACGTACGATGGAGTGAATAACTACATTTACGATGCTGAAGGAAGAGTCTGCGCAGTCTTCAGCAGAATCGGTGGCTACACGCAGTACATCTACGATGCAGAGGGCAATCGCGTAGCTAAGGGTTCAATTAACGGCCTGACTTGCAATCTTTCCAGCAACGCGTTTACCCTCTCGAAGAGTTACATCTACGGGGCGAAGGGGGAGTTGCTGACAGAGATGGGCGCTAACGGAGCCTGGGACCACAGCAATGTCTACGCCGATGGGCGTCTCCTGGCGACCTACCGCGATTCAAATACCTACTTCGCATTCGCTGACTGGCTCGGATCAAAGCGAGCGCAGTTGTCCGCAGCGGGATCCCTGCAGACATATGCGAGCCTGCCGTTTGGCGATGACCTTACACCGCCGGCGCCTTCCTCAACTACAACAGCAGATGCAGCGGAACAACACTTCACCGGCAAAGAAAGAGATGCTGAATCAGGGTTGGATTACTTCGGGGCCAGGTACTACGCCAGCAATATGGGAAGATGGATGTCGCCGGACTGGAGCGCCAAAGAAGAGCCGGTTCCATACGCAAAGCTCGGCAATCCGCAAACGCTGAACCTTTATAGCTATGTTCAAAACAATCCACTATCTCAGATGGATGATGATGGTCACGAGACACTGCATCCTGGAGACGGCTGGGACCCTAAACACGATCCAGAAAGGCAAACTCAAGGGCGCCCGATGACTACCGGAGAGAAGGTGGCATTTGGTGGGGCTGTTGCGACCATTGTGACAGCCGGAGTAGCTGCCGAGGCTGGTGGTTTCGCGGCGTTAGCGTCGTGGGGTCGAGCGGCATTGACGGCTGCGACGAGTTGGTGCGTATTCAATTGCGGAAGTTTTACCACAATGGCATCAAGCCGTCTCTCAGAGGCTGAGGTAGATACCGGAGAAAGGCTGGCGGCGCAGGGGGGGATACACCTGACTGAAAGTGCCCATATTGGAGAAGAGTTTGTCGATCAGGCCGGAAAGACTTACGACGCAATGGGTCAGCCAAAGGCCTATGCGAACTGGGATGCTGGCGCATTCACGAAGTCGATTGATAATCACCTGAACAAAGCCGTTGATTACGTAGCTATAGATTTGAAGGGCGCGTCGAAAGAGCAGATTGGAACGATCACGAAGTATGTTGGGGGACTCGCCAAAGCCGCGCAAGACCGAATTAAGTATGTGAAATGAGGAGCCATGGGCGTTATCAGTATCTCGAATTCGCCAGAAAAAGTCTGGCAGGTGGCAGGGTGGGCATTCAGGCAGATCATTGATGATGTGCTGATGTGTTATCCAGATGACTTGGAACTGGCGAAGAAATTCGACATAGCGAAGACCTATGATTCGCTCTCGGTATATGACTTGCCACCTGAGATGTCTGTCCGAGCCGTAGAAATGCTAAAGGTGGTCGCAAGGAAAATACTGTCGGGAGAGCTTCGATCAGGGCTGCTATCCCAACCCTATGGCGATTCCAAAACGGAAACAGACTACAAGAAGGGATTAGAGTCTCTACTGCTTATACTGCCTGCCGACAGATGAGGCGGGGGTCACACATCTCGCTTCTGAGATGCGGGTTGGGCGAGTGGCACACATCTACGACAATTGGGAATACATTTATGACGCGTTCCGGCTTTTGTGCAACTCGCATGTGTTTTGGCAATGCCGGTTCACCGGCAAAGAACGAGATGCCGAATCAGGCAACGATTATTTCGGGGCCAGATACTACGCCTCAAACATGGGCCGATGGATGTCGCCGGACTGGAGCGCGAAACAGGAACCCGTTCCGTACTCCAAACTCGACAACCCGCAAACGCTCAACCTGTACAGCTATGTTCTGAACAACCCGCTCAGCAATGTGGATGCGGATGGCCACGCGTGTGAATCCCTGTACTTCAACACCGGCAGCGGATTCTGCACGAGAGCGACTGAGTACGGTCAAATTGATGCGAGATCGGGAATTCAGTCACAGACGCGATTTTTTGCTGCGGCAAATGCGGTTTCGCAGGCGCTCGCCGATGTCGCCACTCCAATCAGCGGCTTATTCGTGTCGAGCAAGACTTCATCCTTCTTGGAAGGTGTCGGCCAAAATCTCCAGAAGCTGAACGAATCGGAAGCAAATGCAATACAAAACGGTTCGCTAAGCGGGCCAAATCTAGATCAGCAACTGGTGCATAACGAGCAGAGTTCAGTACAAGACCAACTAAATAGCTTCCAGCAATCCGATCCGACAGGCTATACGAAGGCCATCGGTGAGATCAATGGATCACTGAATGGGATGGTCACGAAGGGACTTGAACAGCTCACCGGTACTGACAGAGCGTATGCCGGAGTTTTGGCCGGAGTTCGCACAAGCCTCGGACGCGATATCGACTTCTCAAAGCAAGGTGATCGAGAGGCAATTGGAAATGCGCTCATCCAACACGTTAGGCAAACTGGCGGTTGCGACGTGAATGGAAGCAAACAAGCAGGTTGCCAATGATGAAGCGAATAACGGTATGGTTTATCGAGACAGCCTCAGAGGTATTGCTGCTTGGCTTGGTTCTGACCCTTTTGTTAGGTCATGACCAACACGCGTTCTTGAAAGATGTGTTGATTTACTCTTCGGGAATATGCCTGCTGTTTTTCAGCACCGTTTATCTTTTGACCACGGTAATCGTTCGAGCTGTTTGGAAAGGCAGGCGATCATGGTTGTACCCTGCCGTCGCCTTAGTCCTCTTTTTCATCCATTTCGAGATAATGGACCTGGGAGTGCGTGGTGCATTTGAGCCGTCTACAAGGCTTCGTGTGCGAGTGGCCGGTGCCTGTATCGTATTGGCCTGCACACTCGTCGGCACCATAGCATTACGACGGTGGAATGCGACAGGAAACGAGCCGCGAAATCCTCCATTATTAGGCCATTAGATGAGGTGTACACGTACGATGCAGCAAACTATTTGTACATCTCATTTCACCGGCAAAGAACGGGATGCGGAGAGCGGCAATGATTACTTCAATGCCCGCTACTTCGGAAGTTCAATGGGCCGTTTCCTTTCGCCCGATCCGCTGGGTGGGAGCCTCGTAAAGCTGCTTGCTCAGCACATCTCTTTCCGAGGCAAGTTGATCCCGTTGCGACTCTTCAGCCTGTAACTGCTTTCGAAGCGTTGCGATGGCCCCGTTGGAGTCAACGGTGCGGGCCTCAGCCATGGCAAGTCGTTGTTGCAGCTCTGCGATCTGTTGTCGGGATTGATCTAATTCACGCTGATGCTGGTCATCCGCAACGGCTAAGTTCGGCGAAACTGGAGGTTTCGCGATCGAAGGGCCTGGACTAGTAAGAGCTGACTGATTCTTTCGGTTCCCTGCAAAGTGGACACTAGCGAATGCAATGAGAGCCAAGAAGCACGCGGCTAGTCCTCCAAGGATCAACCGCCGTGAAGATTTTTCCGGAACGGACGGCTCAGGCTGCCTGGAGACGACATGTAAGCTGTTCATCAACCGCTCCTCGGCGCCCTTAAGGGTTGAGGCCGATTCGGCTGGGACCGCTTTCGACTCAGCTGCCGCGGATGCAGCCATCGCCGGAATCACGTCTTTAGTAATTTGTTTGTATTGTTCGAAGGTGTTCCGGCAGGAGTCGCAGTAGGCGAGATGCACCTGCAGCAATGCCCACTCTTCATCGGAGATCTCTCCAGAGTAGAAGAGTGCACAGAGGGCAGCGAACTCATCATGAAGT
>Ga0302227_10002107_pt1 | contig 14043 bp, 21 predicted proteins | sample II_Palsa_N1_1_FD_193525 | JGI IMG/M metagenome (GOLD analysis project Ga0302227, IMG submission 193525) | Peat permafrost microbial communities from Stordalen Mire near Abisko, Sweden - II_Palsa_N1_1 | ecosystem: Environmental > Terrestrial > Soil > Palsa > Peat permafrost | place: Sweden...
ATTTTTATTGTTTTTTTTTTTGAAAGAAGAATTTCTTTTTTCATGCCTCCCTAGTCTGTGCGTCCAAAGTCGTCCGTGATCACGATCGGAGAGCAACCTGTGACCGTGCCCCTGGCTGTTCCTGCCCCTGTGATTGCTGCGAAACAGGCTATTGCTCCCTTGGTTGCAAGTATGCCGGCTGTGTCCAATTCTCCACCTGTCGTGACAACCCCCACTGCTGCCGCTGCCGCTGCCGCTGCCGCTGCGACAGCAACTCCACCTGCGACGTCTTCAAAGGACAACGATCCTGACGATGCCCCTGTCGTGAGCGCCACCTCTGCGATGCCCGTTGGTGACAAGTCGGGTGCAATCACGATTGGCCCGTCTGTTTCTGATGAACCTGCGCCACCTTCGACTGCGGCCGCAACAGCAGCGACAAATCCCTCGGCCACAAGTACTTCTTCCTCTACTGCAGATGTACAGCAGCACGTGCAGACTAAACTAGAAGTGTACGACGGCCGTACACAGCAGCAAATTCAGTGGCAGCAGCAACAATTCTATTATCATCAGCAACAGCAGATCCTTGCGAACCCGTTCAACCCAATCAACCAGCATCAGCAACAGTATCCCATGATGCAGCCGTATGGCATGATGCCCGGTTACCACCCGTCCATGTACCCCTATGGTTTTGTGCCCCAGCAGGTAGAATAATATTATTTATTATTATTTTAATTTTTTTCTCCGCTCGCTGTAGTACGGAATGTACCCGCCCGGTTTTCAAGGTGGGATGGCCTACCCTCAGAACGTCTATCAAGGGCCGCAAGAACCACAAAAACGGCCTGCTTCTACCTCGTCTCGAGATCGTGATCACGACCGCGACCGCGATACCTACAAGAGCAGCAAGCGTTCTCGTGATGACTCGTCATCCGACGACGATCGTGACGAGGGCAGGCGAAGTCGCAGCAAGGAGATCGACCGCGATCGCAAGCGTAGCCACAAGGACGACAAACGCGACGAGGAGAAAGATGGCAAGGAGGACAGCAAAAAGGACAAGGAGGACGGTAAAAGGGAGAAGGAGGACAGGGAGCGCCGTGGCAAGGACAGGGAAAAGTCCTCGTCCTCAAAGGACAAGGATCGAGAACGCAGCTCGTCCTCAAAGGACAAGGAGGAGCGCAGCTCGTCCTCCAAAGACAAGGGGGAGCGCAGCTCGTCCTCAAAGGACAAGGAACGCAGCAGCAGTAGTAGCAGCTCGTCGTCCAAGGACAAGGACAAAGATCGCAAGGACAGGGACAAAGATCGCAAGGACAGGGACAAAGATCGCAGCTCGTCCAAAGACAGGGAACGCAGCGGCAGCAGCTCCTCCAAAGACAAGAATGACAAGGATCGCTCGTCGTCCAAGGACAAGGACAAAGAACGCAGCTCATCGTCCAAGGACAAGGACAAGGACAAAGAACGCAGCTCATCCTCCAAGGACAAAGAACGCAGCTCATCGTCCAAGGACAAGGACAAAGATCACAGCAGCAGCAGCAGCAGCTCGTCCAAGGACAGGGATATCAAAGATCGCAACCCATCCGAGGTCAAGGATGACAAGGACCACAGCTCATCATCCAAGGCCGCCGAGGACAAGGTCGCAGAAACAGCATCCTCAGATCCCAGCAGCAGCGTTCCAGAGCACGTGCCCCAGGATGACTTCGTGGTCGACCTGTTCATCCCACTCGACGCCCCCCTCCCGGCAGCCACCCCGCCGATGCCGAGCACGACCAGTTCCAGCGACCAAAGCAGCAAGAAGCGCAAAGTCGCGGACGACGATCTGGACAATCTCAAGGTGGCCGTGTCCAAGTCGTCCAGTCGCCGCGTCGTCGTCGTTGGCGACACGGCACCGAGCAGCGCCCAATGATCGAATTTGTGTATTAAACCTGTAAAAAAAAAAATTAAAAAAAAAAAGCGGGTCGGCACAACCTCCTTTAGACGTTGCATTGGGGCGTCGGACTAACAAGTGCACACATTTTCTCCTTCCCCTCCACCGTCGAAAACCATGTAGGTCAACTGCACACACCCGAAGAAGAAGAAGAAGAAGAAGATGAGCGAAGTTCAGGTGATCGGTGCCAGCTATGGTCGCACGGGCACAATGTCGCTGTACACGGCGCTGGCGCAGCTGGGCTACAAGCCGCACCACATGGTGGAGGTCATGAAGAAGCATGACCTGTCGACGTGGGCCACGCTAGGCAACATGCTGACCAAGGCGCACAAGGCCAACAAGGCCGCGGACAGCCTCGAGTTTGACAAGGTGTTGTGTGACGCTCTGAAGGGCTACACGGCCACGACCGACTTCCCCAGCTGCCAGTACTACAAGGAGCTGCTGCGCCTCAACCCCACGGCCAAGGTGGTCCTGTGCGACCGCGACGCCGTCAAGTGGCACGAGTCGTGCTTGGAGACGATCATGGCCTTTGCTCCCGCCATCCGCAACACCTGGGTGCTCAAGTACATCCCCCTGGCCAGGTACATGACCGAGACCATGATCGACGTGTGGATCAAGCCCACGTTTGGCACCGAGGAGAACGCGCTCAACCAGGAGTACGCCGTCAAGGTCTTCAACGAGCACGTCGCCGAGGTCAAGCGCTTTGTCCCCGCGGACCAGCTGCTCGTGTTCTCGCCCAAGGACGGCTGGAGCAAGCTCGCGCCCTTCCTCGGCAAGCCCATCCCCGACGGCCCCTACCCCAACGTCAACGATCGCGAAGAGTTCATCCAGCGCATCCACATGGTAAAGTACGTCGACTACGCATTGGTCGCCGCACTCGCGTCCATCTTCTTTGGCGTCGTCGCCGCGGCCACCTCGTACAAGGATGTCATCGCCCTTGTCTTCTAAAAAAAAAAATAAAAAAAACCTGCCGTCCAATCTGGCATCGCTTGGTCCTCTCTTTGCATTTTCGCTGCCCCGCAGAAATTGCCTTTTTTCTTTTCTGTAACTCTGTAACTCTTGTTCCTGGCCAACTTGAATACAGTCCAAGGTAGACGGACAAGGGACGAACTTGATTGGGGTGGTATTTTTTTTCCCCATTTGGCGTCCTCTTTGTCATGGCAGGTGCGTACGCCGCTGAAATAATACTACCTAACCACCGGAGCAGCACGACCGGGCCGATTGATGTTCAAGGGCAGCTCCAAGCCCGTGGGATCGACGTCCGGAGGCGGCAGCAGCAGCGGCGGCAGCTCTAGCAAACCGAAAGGCGAAAAGCGCAAGGCCGACAGTGATGGGTCGAACGACAGTACGCTTGATATGCGTCGAGCTGGCTGTGTGTTTTGACGGGATGGATCGTTGTGTAGTCTGGGTCAAGGTCGAATCGCTCGCAGACTTTTCTGGGCCGCTGTTTATCGTCGCGGGTGGGTCCAAGTGCATTTTGGTACGTTGTGGTCTTGCCTTGGTTGTATAACCTTCCCCCCTCCCCCACCCACCCCCCTCACCCCCCACCCCCTGGCCGCACGACACACCAGAGCACCGATCACCACGAGCTCAAGCTAACGGCAGCACCCAAGACCCCCGAGGGCAAGATCGAGCCCGATGTTGTCGGCCAAGTGTTTATTGCGCAGCAGGCCACGAGCACACCCGGTGTCGTGTCGCTCAAGACGCCGTTTGGACGGTTCGTCTCGGCCGACAAGTTTGGCATCGTCAGCGCAAACCGCGAGGCTGTCGGTCCACAGGTAAGCGGCTGTCCTTTCAAGGCGGCTCTAACGCCAGCATCCGATGATAAACAGGAAGAGTGGACGGTCATCCTGCGTGAGGACGGGGTCGCGTTCCAGAGCCAGTTTGACAAGTTTCTCGCATTTGAGGACGAGCGCAATACGCTTCGTGCCGACAGCGAGTCTGTGGGCTTTGCAGAGACATTCTTGGTCAAGTGCCAGGTAACAATCGTATTGTCGCTTGTTTTTTATTTTATTCCTTTGCGTTTGCTCTGTAGTTTGAACGAAGACAAGATCGCAAGAAAAAGCAAAAGGACCAACAGGAGAAGAATGCAAAGGATCTCGAGCTGGAGACAGTGTGCGTCTCCCTCCGTTCTCTGTTTTTCGTCTCGAATAAATATAAAATCATTTTATTAGGAAAAAGTTCCAGACATGGGGGGCCGGCCGCGTCAAGATGAGCCAACAGGACGAGGCGGCACTGCTCCAGGCCAAGGCCGAGGGCAAGCTCAACGAGTCTCTCCTCGATCGTCGCGAAAAGATGAAGGCCGACAAGTTTTGCAAGTAGGATCGCCTTGTGCTCTTTTTTCCTTTGTTGTTGCTTGTTTGTGTGCTTGGGGTCCTGTTGTGAAGGTTTCTGGCTGGCTTACCGCCGGGGTTCTGGGTGAGAACAAATTATATAATAAAATATTTTATTATTTTTATTTTTTCGGCATGAAAAGACGCGACACACCGATCGCGTCCGTCGAGGCGATGCGCCGTCTCTGGACGGTTAAAGATACGAGCCGCGACGTCCGCACCGTTGTGCCGCTGCGTCCGCGTGCAGCCAGCGAGCCAACGGGGCAGCCGCAGCCGCAGGTGATCCTTTGCCACGACATGATGGGCAACTACCTTGTCGACGCTGAGCACCAGTCGTCCGTTGCCGTTGCACGCCAGTTCTCGTTCCACTACTGGCAGCTGGTCGATGTCTTCATCTACTTTAGCCACGAGCGCTGTTCGGTGCCGACGACGCAGTGGATCGATGCGGCGCACACAAACGGCGTCAAGGTACTGGGCACGTTCATTACCGAGTGGGAGGAGGGACGGAAGGACAATCGCGCTGTGCTCGAGCGCGATCCGTCGACGGGGCAGTTTGTGCTGCTGGATGCCTTTGGTAACCAAGCTATGTGCGGTTGTTGTGTGTGCTGAGGTCAGGTTTGGTTGCAGTCAACATCATGATCCACTTTGGGTTTGATGGCTGGTTCATCAACATTGAGCACAAGATGGAGTCGGACGAGCAGGCCAAGGATCTGGTCGAGTTTGTCGCTGCCTTGCGCGAGGCCATGCACGCGGCCAAGCCCGGGAGCCTTTGTATCTGGTGAGAATTATTCTCGTGGATGGACCAACATCTCATCGGGGCTTTTTTTATAGGTACGACAGCGTCACCGTCAAGGGCGATCTGCTGTGGCAGAACGAGCTGAACGAGCACAACAGAGCCTTCTTTGACGGCTGCGACGGCATCTTTACAAACTACACCTGGAAAGAGGGTGTGCCCACAAACAGCGCCGCAAATGCCAAGGAGAGGAAGCACGACGTCTACTCGGGAATAGACTGCTTTGGACGGGGGACATTCGGGGGCGGGGGCCTCAACACGTGGAAGGAAAGCGATGATGGAAAGGTTTTAAATTTCTGTCAACATCTTTTTTTTTTGTTGAACAGGCGGTGGAAGAGTGCACCAAGGCTGGCACGTCGATCGCCATCTTCGCACCCGGATGGACATGGGAGGCATATTCCAATAAGGGCGAAGGCGACTACGTGCACGCAGCCCACAAACTCTGGGTTGCTGAAAAAGGTAGGTACGAAAAATGCATGCATATTTCATACCCTCCCTCGTTCACAGATTCGGTCGCCTCTTTCATCTCTGCACGTCCAGTGCCAGGCACGCACGATTTTTACACCAACTTTGGACAGGGTTTTGGCTCAAAGTTCTTCCGCAAAGGCCAGCCCGTCCACCAGGGCTCGTGGTTCCATCTGGCTCTTCAAAATCCGCAGCCGTCCTGGCCCTCTGGAATCCACTTGATCGAGTCGGCAACCGAGCCAACGAGCGCACAATCATCGTCATTGCCATGGTTCTCTTTCATAGACCACCAGGTATAAACGACAACTAATAATTATTTTCTTCTATTAATGTTTGAAAAACAGGACGCGTATGATGGCGGATCGAGTCTCGCGTTTGCCACGACAACGAGTGGATCGATCGCGGCTCCTCTGTTTAAGATGCACCACATCCTGACAGCCGAGTCGTCCCTCGAGCTCACGCTGGCGCTCGGCGACGTTTCACTTGTCGCCGTGGTGCTGACGATCGACGATGAAGACGTCGAATTTGGCCTGGATCTTGCCTTCGTCAAAGCCATCGCCAACTGGACCACGTTCAACTTGAGCACGAAAGCAGGTCTTCTTTCGAAAATGACCCTCGTTATCACGGCCTCGGGGCGGACGACTTTCCGTGTCGGTTCTGTGCGTCTGTCTGCCACCAGACCAAGCGCGCCGACAGCACCCATCGATGCTCTCACCGTAAAGGAAAGGGAAATCTCGTGGGATGCGGTCTCGGGGGCGTTTGGATACAATGTCTACATCGGCCACGGATGGGCGGGCTTCACCGTCGATACATTCTTCATTGCAGACACGGACCTGTCGGACGCCAGTACCGACATCTCAATCGAGGCCTGCTACGGTTAGCACATGATATTTAAAAGGTAACAAGTTTACGATCTATTAAATTTTGTAAACCTACATGGTGGAAGGAGATGAGGTGACGAGAAAACAAAAAAAGGAAAGAAAAGAGTAGAAACAAACTGCCAAAAAGGAACCAAAAAAGAAAATTAGCCAATGTTATTCTTCTTCGTCACTCAGGTTGTCAAACGAGAATGGCCGGAAGCTGTAACCATCGCCCTTGTAAAACTTGTTGTTGAACTCGACCCAATGAAGACGGAGCGCGTGCAGGAAAGCCGACAGACCTTCCATCACGAGCAGGATGAAGATTGTCAATGCAAACCAGGCGGCAAAAGCAATCACAAGGCCGATCGCTCCAAGTATTCTGTAGTTTCATGTGTGAGATACAAATCCTTATCCACGCACAAAAACAAAAAAAAATAAAAAAATACGTACCCTCCATAGCTGAACATTTGCGAAATGGTCATGCTCCAAAGCACGTCCGACAACTCTGTCAGCATTGTCAGCACAGTATAAATACGACAGGGGAAACGTACGGGCGTGAGCAAGGGACAGAGCCCAGAGACGGAGATATGATGCCGTGTTGGAGATGCAGCCGAGGCAAAACTCGATCGTGTGGATCGTCTGGTGCACAAAGACCTCGCCAAAGTCAAATGCTTCGCCGTGGCCATGGCCGCCATGGATGTCCACTTCCTCCTCCTCTTCGTGCGCGGCTTCGTCAATGTGTTCCCCAGATTCCTCGTGATGCTCGACCTCTGAATGTGTGTGCGGATATAAGGAAAATAATAAAAAAGAGGCTTGCTTATTCGTACGGGCCTCCTGGATGTTTCCATAGGCGGGGTTCTTCTTCTTGTTGTGCATGCTGCGGAGAAGGAAGGGCTTCACGAGGAGCATCCACGGGATGCAGAAGAGGGCAATGAGCAGGAGGACAACTTGCACGTTTTCCTGAATCAAAGATGAGATCGGTCCACTCTGTCTTATTTTTATCTACCTGGCCAGCATAAAGTCTGCCGTTGGGCTTGATCGTGCCCGGAGAGAGGAACATGTCGATGAGCATGTTGAGCAGAGACGGCGGGGGCGCGTTGTCCCACGGAACAGACCACTTGTACAGGATGCAAAGTACGAGGTAGCCAAATATGCTTTCGAGGAATAGGACTTGCGGGATAAATTCGTTGTAGATGGAGATCTTGTCCTTGTAGAACTGGTGGTTGAACAAGCTCAGGATAATGCCAAAGGTCATCTACATTTTATTTTATTTAGAGAATGGCCCAATTAGGGCGAGCAGAGCGCACCTGAATAACACCAAAGATCACAGACATCTTCATCTTGTACGAGTTGGAGAAAATGAGCTGGTTGTCAGTTCCGTGCCAGGCGGGGTCAACACTATAAAAAAAAAATATTTTTTTTTTTTTTTTTTTTTTTTTGAGGAAAGGAAACATGAGGGTCGGCAACTTACCCGATGGGATAGACGCGGCCGGTATTCACACCTTCCTGGGTGCTATTATTGACCTCGACAAACTCCCAGGCACTGTGACCAAAGATTTCCATCGTCTTGGAGAAGATGTCGTTGTAGATGAGACCAGTGTAAATGGAGAAGATGCCCATCAGCAGGATAATGTAACGACCGCCGTAGACCATGCCAAAGATCTAAGAATGAATGATTATTTTTATTTTATTTTTTTAAAAAAAAGAGAAACCCTTCCAGCAAGATACCTCGTTGCCCTTGGCGGCTTTGGTCAGCGACTTTTCATAGTAGACAATGTATACGGCGACAAAGGTCATGAGGAAACCATGGCCAAAATCGCCAAACATGACGGCGAAGAGGAAGGGGAACGTGATGAGCGAAAACACGGCAGGGTTGACTTCCTGGTAGCGTCCGACACCGTAGGCGTCCACGATGACCTGGAAGGACTTGGTGAACTTGTTGGTGCGGTGGAAGGTCGGGGGCATTTCTTTGGGCTTGAGAACGTGCACGACCGTGGAGACGACCGACTGTGACCGCTCGCGTGCTGTTTCTAATGCGACCTGGATATCCACGAGTGACTTGGTCGGGCACCAACCCTCGGCGACGAGCACCTTGGACGAAGTGTCAAAGTTGAAGTGGTTCAGCGTGTTGTACGTGCTCTTCTCCTGAGAACGTGTGGGGCAATATTTTAGTTTATTTATTTGCGCCTCCCCCGCTAAAACGCTCACCATCAGGACAAGTTGGGTCGCGGCCTGCATCTGCGTCGAAAGGGCCTGCAGGATTCGTTTCCGATGGCTGGTTGTCTTTCCAATGACGCTCTCGAGATCAGTGAGACGTGCCTTGACATGCGAGGCCAAGGCATAGCGTTCTTGGTCGCCATCGGGGCACGGGTATAGCGTTGCGCCAAAGCTTTCACAGATCTTTTTTTTATTTTTTATTTTTTTTAAGAAAAAATAAAAAAAAATTGGTTTTCTCCGTGCATCATACCTTGCGGATTTTGTTTTGGAGTGCGCTGCCTTGGATGAAAACGACAAACGAGTTTTTCTCAACCGGCAAGAGCTTGTTTTCTGCCTCGCGAATCACCTGTATTTTTTTTGCTTTTTTCGTTAAGAGGTCTTTTTCAAACGCATTCCCCCTCCTCTGTACCTCTTTGATCTCCTCCACGCGCATGACGAGGTTGCCACGTAGTTGGCGCCACATCATGCGCTCGAATTGGAAGACCCTGGAGCGAGGGATGACACCGGCCAGGAAGCTCAGGCGTGACGAGTCCGTGAAATCACCACCAGCAGCAGCCGTGGCCGCACTTCGCAAGGTGTCCATCTGAATGTCGCCCGCCTGGACGAGCCCGATGTTGTCATCTTCGAGGCGCAGGGGCTCCGAGGTGCTAGTCGTGCGGTTGGTAGACTGATTTATTGTAATATTTAGGAGCAGATCAGTGTGAACGGATGACCGTTTTTGTACGTTCAAGGTCTTGTCAACAAGCTGGACGACGTATTTCATCTCGGTCAGCTCCTGAAAGCTCTTCTGCAGTGCCTCCTCGTGACGGTTCATGTTGGTCATCTCCGACTCGAGGCGCACCAGCTTGGTCTGTCGGGCGATATGGTTTACACGGAAACAAACAAATCCATAAAAGAAAAAAAAGCGGAATTACCTCGAGCTCTTGGGCTTCTTGTTGCGAGCGATGCGCGCTCGTATCGAGCTCGAGCACATCCTCCTGGATCTTGAGGCCGGCGCGTTCAATCTCCTTGCTCAGGAAACCTGCAGCATACTCGTCAGCGCAATGAAACGGCAAACCATTCAACGTACGAAGCTTGCGCTCCATCTCCTCGCAGCGACGGACGTCGTTGACAAACTTGCGCTGGAACGGGTTGACGCCAGCGTTCAGCTGCAACGTGACCGTTAGCACCCCCACAACGAGGGGAAATAAAAACGTACGTCGCGGAACTGGACCATGCCGAGGTGACCCAACTCGCTGACGACCTCGTGGGCTGATTCAAACTGGATGATGAGCTGGACGAGGCTCATCTCCTCCGAGCGGAACAGGTTCCTGTGTGCGCCATTTGTGTCGTCGCGAGCGGAACCAGCAGCCACGCCAAGGCAAACGTCGCGCAGTCATGCCAGGGAAAAAGCACCAAAAAATAGCGGAGCATATGGCCCAACGCACGAAAAAGGTCGGGTGGACGTTTTGTGAAGGAGAGAGGGCGGAGAAGGGAGAAAAGAGGCACACGGTTAGACACACTGAATGCCCGCCCGCCAGGGCGTCGCATGCACGTATTATACCCCATGGCGGCGCCGGTTCTGACGATTGAGCACGCTGCTCCTTGTGCGCTCGGCCGAAACTGGTTTTTTTGTTTAAGGGAGCACATCGGCTGCCATTTTATTTCCTACGTGACAGCCCTAGATTCGGCGATGGCAGCACGCTTGGCTTGCTTGATCATTGACGCCCACGGCCGCTTATTGTTGACTTCTGGAGCAGGAGGCGGCGGTGGTATAGATCTTAACGCGGCCGATTCATCCACCTCCTCCAAAGAAAGCGGAGCACCGATGTGGCGAGGCCTGGGCAGCACGAGCAACATGGGCGAGTGCGGTTCATCCTCCTCCTGCTCCAGCTCGTCGTCCTCGTGCTCGTGCTCGTCGTCGACGCTGTTTTGCGTGGGGGGATTTTCAGACAGAATAGAGTCGCCCGCCCTGATGATGATTTGACGCATGCGCTCGTTCCGGTCCCTTTTCTGGATAGAATTTGGGGAGAGCAGGATGCTCGGTGGCGACTGCTCTTGCAAAGGCTGCGAGAACGACAATACTGGAGACGATGGCAGTTTGGTTTCCGCCGGTTCCGCTTCCAGTTGTGGTTGAGGCTGGTGCCCTGTCTGCCCTGCTGGCAACTCCAGTGGAGGACTGGAATCTTCAAACTCTGGGACGCGTCTGTCCGAAAAGCAATAAAAAAGTTAAGTAAATAAAATACAGGCGGTATTACCGAACGTTCCGTTGCAACTTGAAATCTAGGGACCGTTTGGTCACAAGCTTGGGGACGATCGTGACTGCCCTCGTGCCATCACCACCACCACTGGGCCTTCCTTGATTCTGATTCTCGTTGTGCTTGCGCTGCCAAGTCGTCGGCATCTAAAAAAAGTGAGGGAAATAAACACACACCCTCAAAGATAAGAAAAACGAGGTACCGGATTCAAAAAGTGACGGAAATGTGTGTGCAAGTCGGCATGCTTATCGGGCACGACAGGAAAGATCTCGCACGGCCTCAGCAGGCGAACAAACTCGGACATTTCTTGAAACGAAGAGTGGAGCGAATACGGCACCGTCTGCCAAGCACGGTGAGCTTTAACAAAAAAAAAAAAGTAGAGAGGAAACACATACAAAAATGTACGGACACGAACCAAGGCCGCTGCCAAACGTATCGTCGACAATGAACCCCAGACAAGTCGGCAGGACTGCGATTGTTGGCATGCCATCCTTGTTCCTCTGGTTTAGTCTGAAGAGAACGGTTTAAAATATTGGAATGATCTTTCTGTCCTACTGTTGGACGGTGACCGAAGACTTTGGCATGCAATGCACATTGGTGGAGGAATAGTCTTCCGTGAACACGTCGGGCAAGTCGAGGAGCTGAAGCGCACGAAGACGCTTCTCTGACACGGCGATCTTCTTGTTGAGCTGCTCTGCGAGGAAGACGAGCAACTCTTCTTTTCCGAGCGAGTCGACGCCGATGAGGATTGTGTGCGTGCGCACGTACCGTCTCATTATGTCCAGGGCTGCCTGAGCCGCGACCTCCTACAAGAAACGTCAGAAAGGAAGGGTGCGAGCAAGACGAAGAACGTACGCGAGGAGGCATGACACACTTGGGATCGCAGTACGTGTTGTCGAGGTAGAGGCGATCGACGTGCTTTCCATTGGCCAAGACAGTCTCGTGTATCATGGACGGGTGGAAGCGGAAGTCGCCCGTGTGGACGATCGTGCCAAATGCGCCCTCAAACACAAACATGACGGCCCCGGGACAGTGGTTTGCATGCAGCAGCGTAACCGTCATGGTCGTATCATCGCTCGTGTGCCGGCGGTACTGCACAAGTTTTTTTTTTCAGCGGCACGGCAAAACGAAAGACGAGCGCATACGATCTCATCGAGCACAGCGGCCTTTGCATCGTCGTGGGCAGGCGTGTTTGGGCCGACTTGCGGGAGTAGCGAAACCGTTTGCGTCTCGTTCACGGGCAGGGCAATCTAGTGTGTATTTCCTTCATGTGTATCCCCACCTCCCAACTGAATGCAGAGAGCGAGCGAGCGAGCGTACCACGCGCTTGGGATCAAAGCCTTCAAACTTGTTGAGCAGCAGCGACCGCGTCACTTCCGAGCAGTAAATTCGGCCGTTACGCCAGTTCTTGTTGAGGCCCGACGTGTGGTCTTTCAAGGTTTCGGTCAGTCCTTTCCCTCGCGGTGGGTGGGGGGGGGGACGTACGTACCCTCGTGCAGATGCGACAGAAAGTAGATGTGCACGCCGCCACGCGACTGGAACTCGTCCACGAGAACGGGAAGGTTGCTTGCCAATCGCACCATATTCTGAAACTGTTGTTCAAAGTACAATAGGCTAACGTCTACGGGCAGGGCTCCGGCTGCGACTTCGAGTCCGACGGGGCGGGGTCCGGCTGCGGTCCCGACGACGATCCCTGCTACGGCTACGGCTGCGACGGCGAATATCTCGACGGTCCCGGTCTCGGGAGTGGTCGCGATCACGGTCGCGGTCACGGTCACGGTCACGGTCACGGTCGCGGTCAGAATGGCGTTCGCGGCTGCGGCTGCGGCTGCGGCCACGAGGTGGTGCAGATCGATCGGCCTCTTTTGGTTTAGCTGGAACAGGAACTGTCGGCTTTTCATCCTTTTCGTCGTCGGAATCACTCGAGTCTGACGAGATGTCGGCTGCGGCCGCTGCTGATGTTGATTCTGTGACCGGGGCGGCGGCAGTGGAGGAGACTTTGGCGGCCTTTTTCTTTTCCTTTTTGGCCTTTTTTTCCAGCTTTTTCTGCTCCTTTTTCAGCTTCTTGGCACGTTTCCTTGCTTCCATGGCCTGTTTATAATAAAACACAATTTAATCTTTTCTTGCACACTTGCAGCATACCAGGAGAGGGTCCTCGTCCTCGTTGCTTGCCAGCAAACTCTGGCTGCCCTTCAGCGGTGCCTCCTTGTTTTCGATGCCGTACGTTTTCTTAAAGTTTTCGTGCATGGTCGTGGGGTCAAGCGACAGTGCCTGGGCCTTCATGCGTTCAAACTCCTCGTCTTCTGGCGTCTTCTTGTCCTCGTCCTTCTTGCCGGGCTTCTTGTGCTTGTACTGGCCGACGTGGTCGACGCGGATCATCCGCCCGAGGATCTTGGCACCGTTAAAGTTGTCCACGCTAAGGACCGAGCTGCGCTGGTCCTCGTACGCAATGAATGCAAAGCCTTTGGACCGGCCCGTCTTCTGGTCACGCACGAGATTGACATCGACGATTTCGCCAAACCTTTTTCCAGAACGTATCAAAAAAGCACCACCATGGGTGTTTTTGCAGTCTTACTGCGAAAAGATGCAAATCACATCGCCCTCGGTCAACTCGTACGGCAGCCCGCCCGCAAAGACGTACGCCGAGTCTTTGTACTGCAACACATTCTCAGCCTCGCTTTTGAAATGAGAAGGAATCACACGTACCTCGTCGTGCCACGAGCCCACAAAATTGCGCGGGTCGCCGCGCGTCAACTCGCGCTCGTTGATGCGCTGGATCTCCTTGACGACGCTACAAGCATCGGGGGTTAGTGCGTAACGCTCTCAACACGGTTGCAGACGTACTTCATTTTTAATTGTAAATACTCTGACTGTGGCACCCTGAGCAAACTACTAAAAGCAACACCCTGAAAAAAAAAACAGACCAAGAAATGATCCTCCTCGAGTTCGCCAACCAGATCCTCATTGAGGCCCTCAAGGACCGCCTCTCAGAGTACGTGCTGCCGAAAAAGGGAGGCTTTTTTTTGGAGGAGGTTACTCGGGAGAGAGTAGAAAAATACCAATCCCAGACAAAGTACAAAGTCTTCACAGGGAGAGTCGTGGGAGGGGGTGGCGTGCTTAACGAATACGAGGGCTGCAGCGAAACAGAGATCGCATTGGCCCTCGAGGGAGGGAGAGGTCGTTGTGTTCTGCGCCGACGTCTCTTTTGTTTTCCTCTTTTTTTTTTAATGCGACGTTCTTT
>Ga0302227_10002112_pt1 | contig 14029 bp, 10 predicted proteins | sample II_Palsa_N1_1_FD_193525 | JGI IMG/M metagenome (GOLD analysis project Ga0302227, IMG submission 193525) | Peat permafrost microbial communities from Stordalen Mire near Abisko, Sweden - II_Palsa_N1_1 | ecosystem: Environmental > Terrestrial > Soil > Palsa > Peat permafrost | place: Sweden...
ACGTGCAGAAGAACATTTGGGACAAGGCATAACCACCATGGAAGTAAAAAGCGGCTACGGGTTAAACCTGGAATCTGAAATTAAGCAATTAAAAACGATAGTAGAGGTTGCCGCGAAAACCGGCATCAACCTTATTTCCACATGCCTTGCTGCGCATATTGTTCCAAAGGATTTTGGCGGAAGCCAGGCCGAGTATTTAGATCACGTTTTTAACGCCCTGCTTCCTATTGTAAAGAATAAAAATCTCTCGCACAGGGTTGATATATTTATTGAAGAAGGGGCATTCAGTGCCTATAATGGTTTAATATACTTGAATAAAGCCAAACAAATGGGGTTTGACCTGACAGTGCACGCTGATCAATTCACGACAGGCGGCAGTGCAGTAGCCGTAAAAATGGGAGCGGTTTCGGCAGACCATTTGGAAGCCAGCACAGACAATGAAATAAAAATGCTGGCTGATTCAGATACCGTAGCAGTAGTTTTACCCGGCGCATCGCTGGGATTGGGAATGCCTTACGCACCTGCCCGAAAATTACTGGATGCCGGTGCCTGCCTCGCCATAGCCAGTGACTGGAACCCTGGCTCGGCGCCAATGGGCGACTTATTGATGCAGGCGGCCGTAATAAGCGCAGCTGAAAAACTCAATACTGCCGAGGTTTTTGCCGGATTGACGTATCGCGCAGCAAAAGCACTAAATTTACATGACCGCGGTATCATAGCAGCCGGCAAGCGGGCTCATTTACAAGGATATCAATGCAGTGATTATCGTGAAATATTATATCATCAAGGCAAGTTAAAACCTGCTTATTCTGCGGTATTTGAAGTTCCGCACAGGCAAAATTAATATGTTCTACCCAATCTAAAATAATGAAACTAATAGAATGCGTACCCAATTTTAGCGAAGGTGTAAATCTGAACATCATCAAACAGATAACCGATGCGGTAGAATCTGTTGAAGGTGTGCGGTTACTGAACGTCGATCCCGGCAAGGCAACCAACCGTACGGTGGTAACTTTCGTGGGTGAACCGGATGCTGTTATTGAAGCGGCTTTCCTCGCCATAAAAAAAGCAGGCGAGTTGATTGATATGAGCAAACACAAAGGCGAGCACCCGCGAATGGGCGCTACGGATGTTTGTCCGCTGATACCGATTGCTAACATCACCATGGAAGAAACGGCTGCTTATGCCCAAAAACTGGCAAAAAGGGTAGGTGAGGAGTTGGGTATACCAGCTTATTTATATGAATATGCCCAAGTGGATAAAAAACGCAGCAATTTATCGGTTATCAGGGCAGGTGAGTATGAAGGCTTTTTCAAGAAGATAAAATTACCGGAATGGAAGCCTGATTTTGGTCCGGATGAGTTTGATGCTAAACGCGGTGGCACAGTGATCGGCGCACGGGATTTCCTGATCGCCTATAATGTCAACCTCAATACCACTTCAACTCGGCGGGCAAATGCCATAGCATTTGATGTTCGGGAAGCGGGCCGTACAGTATCGGATGCGCAAGGTAACAAGGTCAATCAGCCGGGTTCGTTAAAATCGGTTAAAGCCATTGGCTGGTATATTGAGGAATACGGTATGGCGCAGATATCCATGAACTTAACCAACATTGAGGTTACGCCTCTACATATCGCCTTTGATGAGGTTTGTAAAAAAGCCGCCGAACGCGGTATGCGGGTAACAGGCAGCGAGCTGGTGGGGTTAATCCCGCTTAAATCTATGCTGGATGCGGGTAAATATTTCCTGCGCAAGCAGCAGCGATCAGTTGGGGTGAGTGAAAAGGAATTGATACGGATAGCTATTCTATCGATGGGGTTGGATGAACTCGCGCCATTCAAGCCTGAAGAGCGCATTATTGAATATTTGCTGAAAGATAAGTCCACATCAAAACTGGTGGGCATGACACTCGACGGTTTTGCCGATGAAACCGCCAGCGAAAGCCCCGCGCCGGGCGGAGGGTCGATATCCGCTTATGTTGGCTCATTGGGTGCATCTTTAGCAACAATGGTAGCCAATCTGTCGTCGCACAAAAAAGGCCGGGATGATAGATGGGAAGAATTCGGCACCTGGGCCGAAAAGGGGCAGTTTTATAAAGATGAATTGCTCAAATTGGTCGATTTAGATACCTCGGCATTCAATAAAATAATGGAAGCATTCGGCTTGCCCAAGTCAACCGAAGAAGAAAAAGCCGCACGTGATAATGCCATACAGGATGCCACCAAATACGCTATCGAAATACCGTTTAAAGTTATGCAACTGGCGCACGGCAGCCTCGAAGTGATAAAAGCCATGGCCGAAACCGGAAATCCCAACTCGGTAACTGATGCCGGCGTAGCAGCTCTTTGCGCCCGTACAGCCGTTTTAGGTGCATTTATGAATGTGAAAATAAATGCTTCTGGCTATGAGGACAAAGTTTATACGGCGGACGTGATCACCAAAGGGAATTTATTGGAACAGCAGGCCATTTCGCTCGAAAAAGAGATAATTGAATTGGTGAATAGTAAAATACTGTAGCCAATTAGCCAAACATTTAAAGTGGTAACGGGTTATCTTTACATGGGCAAAGTAACCACTATCAACCCGGACGCAGGGCAAAGTCTTTCTGTTGTAGGCGATACCTATCGTATACTGGTTTCGGGTAAAGAAACCGGTGGCGCTTATGCCGTTATCGACATGCTGGTTCCGACCAATGGTGGGCCGGGACCGCATACCCATGTGGATTACCAGGAGGCATTTTATATTGTGGAAGGTGAGATAGAAGTGACTAATGAAGATGGTGTATATATTGCTAAAGCTGGTTCCTTCGTCAATATTCCGTTAAACGGACCGGTGCACCAGTTTAAAAACAAAACCGATCACCTCGCGCATATGCTGTGCATCCTTACCCCTGCCGGAATGGAAGATATGTTTAGGGAAATAGGCGAACCCGTTGAAGCCGGTAAATTTTTGCCGCCGCCTGTTATGGATCCGGAAAAAATTAAAAAGTTTGGTGAAATAGCTGAACGTTACGGGCAAAAGCTATACCCGCCTGACTTCTTTCAAAAGAAATAAACCGTGAAACGCTTACTATCGCTTAATCATTTTGTCCTTTAAAATCTTTGATATTGCTTCTTCGGCAAAGCTTTGCCCCATAGTGATCTTTGTTTCGCCCAGGTGAAGCATGTTGCCTTCTATGCGATTGATCTTGCCGGTATTTACCACATAACTTTTATGGACTTGCAGAAACTGTTCAGGCGGTAACTTTTCCAAAATGCCCTTTATGGTTAAGTATACTATCAATTTATCGTTGGTGGTTAGCAGCACAATGTAATTGGCCATTGCTTCCACATATAGCAATTCATTAAATAACACCTTTTCTATTTTTCCATCGCATTTTACAAAAAAGTGGTCGGCGATGGCGGGCTTTTTTAACGGCTTATTTTCCTTTAACAATTTAAGCTCGAGTGCTTTTTGCGTAGCCTTCAGAAAGCGTTCCAGCGAAAACGGCTTCACCAAATAATCTATTACGGCCATCTCAAACCCATCCAGCGCATATTGCCCGTATGCCGTAGTCATGATCACCATAGGCAGGTTCGGTACCGAGCGTAAAAATTCCATGCCGCTCATTTTAGGCATGTTGATATCCAAAAAGATCAGGTCGGGCTTTAGGCTGTTAATAATACCTGTAGCCTTTAACGGGTTTTCGGCTACGCCGGTTAACTCCATAAAGTCCGTTTCCTCAATGTACTCCTGCAACAGTTTGCGGGCGATCGGTTCATCATCAACTATTATGCATTTTAGCTTCATAAGTGGAACAATGTTAAACTAATTTCATAATAATCATTATCGTCGTCAATTTTTAGATAATGCGCATCCGGATACAAAATTTCAAGCCTTCTTTTGGCATTTGCTATACCAAGTCCCGAAGAACCCTCGGCTTGATTGATGTAATTGTCTTTTGAATTTATGATATTGAAATTCAAATGGCTTCCTTCGCTAATTAGTTTTATCCTGATATAATTCTCCTTTTGCTCGTTAAATCCTACATACTTAAAAGCGTTCTCAATAAAAGTGATGAGCAATAAAGGGGCTATTTTTAATCCGCCATTGATGCCTTCAGCGCAAAAGGTAACACAAATGCGCTCATTTATCCGGCTTTTTTGAAGGTCGATATAGTTTTTAATATATTGAAGCTCCTTGTCGAGATCGATTTGCTCTACATTGCATTCATATAGCTGGTAACGCAGCATTTCGGAGAACTTGAGTAGCATGTCCCTGGCCGGTTTGTTGGTTTTATCAATATGCCCATAAATAGAGTTGATAGAGTTGAATAGGAAGTGAGGGTTGAATTGCGCCCGTAAAAAATTGAGCTCATTTGCCGCTTTTTCTTTTTCTATCTGTTCTATATATATCTGCGACCTTATTTTATCTGCTATCATTTTCCCGGTTAAAATGAGTACTACCCAAAACAGGATATTGACGAATGAATTATAGAAAACCGACACGTAATTAAAATGGCTGACATCAACCTTGAAAATATAGGCGTTTACCAGCAGCGATACTGGTACCCGCACAATAGAAGTAACCGAAATACCTGCCAGAAAGCATAGCGTAAACAGTACATATTTCCTTTTATTCAACAATTGTGGAATTGCGTATGCCGAATTGAAGTAAAAATTGGCGGCTATAAAGATTAAATAACAAAACTGGATGGTAATGGCACGGGTGATAACCAGCGTACTGTTACGGAATATGAATATCCAGCAAATGTATGCCAGCAGCCAAAAAACCAGGTGATATATTATCTTTTTATTACGCAAAGCAGGTTGTTATTATTTTATTAAGGTAGCAATTATTTCTGGTCGGTACCATCCGGAAATGCCTGGCCTTTGTGGCAGGTGTTGCAGCTAATTACCAGCGCATCGCTGCCAATCAAAGGGTGCTTTAATTTGAAGTACTTTTTATTGATGCCAATAGTCATCCGCATCATCGATCGCGCAATTTCCTTTTCGGGCTTGGCGTCGCTTGCAAAATCTAAACCATGCCCGTCTTTGGCATCGGCATGGCAAAATCCGCAGCTCACGCCAAGCCCATCCTCAAAATCGTCGGCCATAATACTTTGCAGATCATGTGAACTGATGTTTTTGGGCAGCACTTTTAAATTGGTGTATAGCACATCCGCTTTTTGGGGCTTTGCCATTGAAAGAGAAGCGCCCGTAGCGATTGTTATCGCCAGCACACCGATCACCGAAAATTTCTTATTCAATTTCATCATTTATTTATACTTTAATGGCGTGTACTGTCAAATCAACTTGCAATTCATTCGATATGGTACTGGTGCCGCCTACATCAAAATCTTTACGATTAATTTTAAATGCACCATGAAAGATAAGGCCATCTGCAGTACTTGTAACCGTAAATGGGAAGGCGATATCTTTTGTCTTTCCCTTAATTGTGAGTTTGCCGGTAAACCTATAAGCGCCATTTTTGCCGCTTATGCCTAATGAAACCAGGTGGATACGCTGATAGTTGGCAACATCAAAATAACTGTCTTCGATCAGGTGTTTATCCCTTAACGAATTGCCGGTGTTAACGGTGGCCGCATCAATGGTTACATCAAAATCGTCTATCGCAGGTTGCTGCGGATCGAAATTGATCTTCCCTGTTAAGCCGCTGAACGTACCCGTTACATCAAAACCAAAATTACTAATGGTAAAATTTACCGATGAGCCTTCGTTAACCGGTTTATATTGGGCGTGTGTTACTTTGGCCGACAATAAAATCAATGCCAGCCATATTATTTTTTTCATCTCTCTTTTAATTGCCCGGTGATACAGTTTTATCAGCTTCTATAAGCGGAATGTCAGTTATTGCCAGCGTGTGGTTGTGTTCAACATAATTCACGCTCGTAAGGCCAAGTAATGTCCGTAGTTTTTCAGCCGGAACTTTCATTGGGCCGGGAGCCGGTGCGGCGCCGGGCGCTGGTTGCGGGAAAGCAGTGGAGTTTGCGGTGTGAAAAGTGATATTGCCTTCTATCTTTTGTATGGTTTGATGAATGTGCCCGTTAAGCACCGATACAGACCCAAACCGTTTTAACAAGGCCAATGCCTGTTCGCTGTCTGAAGTGCCCCAACCCCATTGCGGGTAAACAGCCCACATGGGTATATGCGCGAAGATGACTATTGGCGTGCTCGACGAAAGGCCTTTTAGGTCGGCTTCCATCCATTTTAACTGGTCCGGGCCTAAATAGCCTAAGCCGCCATCCACATGATTGGTCACATTATTAAGCCCCATAAAATGTACACCATTTGAATCGAAACTGTACCAACCATCGCCCATTGTGCCTTTGCCATAGCGTTCGAGGTATAGTTTACCATTGTCGGTAAAATCGTGCTCGCCGGGTACATAAAATATTTTTTCGGTTTTTACGCTTTTTAAGGATTGTTCCAGCGTATCAAATTCATCTGCCTGTGCCAGGTGGGACAGATCGCCGGTATGCAATACAAAAGCAGGCGCTGTGGCCATCGCATTAATTTTTGCAATGGTGGCCTGCAATGTGCCTACCACATCGGTATTTGCAGGTTTGGTAAAGCCGATATGACTGTCGCTGATCTGGACAAAACTAAAATCGGATTTAGGTAATATCAATCCCTTCCGCAGCCCACCCGTAGTCTTATCAATAAGGTGGCTCATACCATAAGATTTTAAAATACCGCCCGACATCATCCAGAGTACACCTGTACCTGCCCAGGCCATGCATTCTAAAAATCCCCTGCGGTCAATCCCATCGCCATTGCTATCCGGCAATTGCTCAAATTCATCGTGCTTGTGATCTTTCATAAATTTATTTCTTAGTGTTTTTTTGATTTAAGCACTAAGAAATCACATGCACGCCGGGTAATAAAATGTTTTACATGAAGTTGGTATATTACTTGATGAAAGTAAAAAAAGTGAAAAGACTGTTAGCAGAAGTAATACTCTTTACAAAAAAAGCGCTGCACGGAAACCCATACAGCGCTTAATCAATTAACCTAATTTATCTATTATTACAAAACTCAAAACATAAAGCGCACAAAAGCTTCCATAGCCGCGTATTCGGCTAAACCAAGCTCATCGTAGCAGCGGGCGGTTTCGCGGTTACGGTCTTCTGCGCGAACCCAGAATTCGCGGGGATCATCACCTGGGAAAACAGGGGTGTCTTTTTGCGACTGGTGTTTAAATATCGCCATACGCTTGCGTATCACTTCTTCCGGCGAAAGCGGCACGGCCATTTCAATCTCATAGGTCTCAAACTCGTGCCATGCACCGCGGTACATCCACAACCAGCAATCTTGTACCCAATCTTCTGTCTCTTTCAACCTTTCCAGCGCTGCCAGTATTATCTTAAAACAAACTACGTGCGTACCATGCGGATCGGCGAAATCACCGGCGGCAAAAATCTGCTGTGGTTTTACTTTTTGCAGTAGCTCAACGGTAAGCAGTATATCTTCTTCGCCAACAGCAGCCTTTTTAACTTTACCCGTTTCATAAAACGGCAGCGCCATAAAATGGATATGGTCGTCTTTTAAACCCGCATAGCGCGCACCTGAGATAGCTTCCGTTTTGCGGATGAAACCTTTTACATCGCGTATTTCCAGCGTATCTATCTGGTTAGGCTGTTTCTGTGCGATGAAGGTGCGCATGTCATTGTACAAATTTTGCAGGTGTTCGGTATTATCACCTATGCTGTGGTTAAAGTCTATAGCAAACTCCATATAACGCAACACATCGTCATCCCAAACCGCTGTATTGCCCGATGTTTGGTAGGCTACATGCACATCATGCCCCTGGTCGACCAAACGGATGAAGGTACCGCCCATCGAGATCACGTCATCATCAGGGTGCGGTGAGAAAATGATAGAGCGCTTGTGTGCAGGTAGCGCCCTTTCCGGCCGTTGCGAGTCGTCGGCATTGGGTTTGCCGCCCGGCCAGCCGGTAATAGTATGCTGTACCTGGTTAAAAATATCAATGTTTATGTTGTAAACCGGGCCTTGTTCAACGGCGAGTTGTGCCATGCCGTGGTTATTATAATCTTCTTCGGTAAGTTTCAGTATCGGTTTGTGAACGGTAGTAGCCAGCCATATAACCGCTTTCTTTTTGGTGATGTTGTCCCATGTACAATCCTTTACCAGCCACGGGGTATCAAAACGTGTCAGTTCGGATGCGGCGGCTTCATCCAGTACAAAGTCAACATGATCAGAGAGCTGCAGGTAAGTTGCCGGTACCTCGCCGGATATTTCACCTTCCACCGCTTTTTTAATGATCGGCGCTTTTTTCTGGCTCCAGGCCATCAGGATGATCTCCCTTGCCTTAAAGATGGTGCCGATGCCCATGGTAATGGCCTTGGTAGGCACGTTCTGCTTGCCGCCGAAATCGCGCGAGGCGTCGCTTCGGGTTAGGTCGTCTAAAGTAACCAGGCGTGTGCCTGAATTTGGCGCGGACCCCGGTTCATTGAAACCGATGTGGCCTGTACGGCCTATGCCTAATATTTGCAGGTCGAGCCCGCCTAATTCGGTTATTTGTTTTTCATAGTTGAGACAGAAAGCGGCAATTTCGTCCTGCGGTAATGTGCCATCAGGAATATGGATGTTTTTTTTGTCTATATCGATATGGTTGAAGAGGTTTTCGTTCATGAAGGTAACATAGCTCTGCGCTGCGTTGGGCCTCATAGGATAGTACTCATCAAGGTTAAAGGTGATCACGTTGGCAAAGCTCAATCCGTCTTCCCTGTGCAGGCGTACCAGTTCGGCGTAAACGCCTATTGGGGTAACACCGGTTGCAAGGCCTAAAACGGCCTTTTCACCCTTTTCGGCCTTACGGCGGATAAGTGCGGCTATACGGCCGGCTACTGCCAGCACGGCTTCCTGCTGATTGTTGTAAACTGTTACCGGTAGTTTCTCGTAACGTGTCTCTTCAAGTAAATTTAATCGGGCCATAGTTTTGAATATATATGTTACAAAAGTAAAAGCAATTAATAAAATGACCGGCTAAAATTGATCTTTATCATTGCGCAAACGATTGTATTGCAAGTGTCTGTTTATAAAAAACCCCTCCGCTTTGGCGGAGGGATTTTAAGCAACCTAAATCAACCTTTGCAAATTTCCGGCAGGGTATTTTGTTATGCTGTTCCTGCGGTGAACAGCGTAAGGGAAAAAGACTACCGGGTTTGCAAATATTTTTGTTACCCGGTTAATAAAATGTGCCGGGCGAATTAATTTTTTCTCTATTGGGCTTTGTAATTTAACTATAAGCACCTTTTATATTCATCTTTAAACAAACTTAATAAATTTTTTTCAAAAAATGCAATACTTTTTAAAAAAATTTAAGAAGTTATTTTAAGGTTAAGCTGATATAAACAGAAAAGTAAAAACCCTGCCTAAGCAGGGTTTTTATAAGCATTGATATTAGTGGTTAGGATTCTTATCCCACCAAAGTTTGGTGCCGCCATTATCAGGGCCACCAAGTTCGGAAACGCCTACTGCCTGGCCTTTCGAGTTAGTTACGGCATCGTCAGTTGGGAAAGGCAAACGACGAGGGCCTAACGTAGATGATATAAGGCCACCGCTATTGTTTACTGCAACAGGGAACATGATAGGATAACCTGTACGCCTGTATTCAGACCATGCTTCCTGGCCGTCAGGGTAAATAGCTATCCATTTTTGTGTAATGATTTGCTGTAAATGCTGCTCAAATGTACCTGCTGTGAGGTATCCTGTTGGAACGTTGTTTAAATACGGCGAACCGGCAGGAATATTATTTGCCGCATTGTGTGTATCAACATATGGCGCTGCAGAGTTTGTGGTATTGGTTAGATAACCCGCAGGCATAGTTGCGCCTCTTTCCGCGAAAGAAAGGGTTACACCGGCGTTATAGAACGACTGTGCAGTTCCTGCACCCATATTCCATCCGCGTAAAGCACCTTCTGCTCTCAGGAAATAGCTTTCTGATGCAAACATGATGTTTAATGGTGTGGTTGATGAAACATTTAACAATGAATAATCGGCATAATTATAGGTTGCATTATCTGCTCCCATACGTATCCCCTTTTCTGTAGTTGGTACAGCCGTCGACGGAAGGAAGTACTTAGCCTCCCTTGGATCGGAATAACCTCCCAATATGGATTCTGAAACAGCGCCCATACTTATATCACCATAGGCATTGGTAATGTTCCACAGGGGGTTCTGGTACGATAGGCCATCTACCATGTTTAACAAAGCGTCATCAGCTACAGTGCTTAACAAACCATTTGGATCGGCAACTGCTTTTTCGGCCTGCGCTTGTGCGGTAGCGGCATCAACATATGAAAGGCGCATAGCTAATCTAAGCCTTAAAGTATTGGCAAATTTCAGCCATTCGGTGTAATCGCCGCCATAGATCAAATCGAATGGGGCAAATGGTTTAGCACCCGGATTTGCTTTAACATATGCTGTTAATGTAGTTACAGCTGTATCCAATTCTTTAAAGAACCGGGTATAGATAGCTTGCTGGCTGTCGTAATTTGCCACAAACGCATTAGTACCAAAAGTTGAATAAGGCATAGGGCCATAAATATCCGTTACACGATGGTAGCCTTCTACTTTTAAAATTAAAGAGATCGCTACGAAGTGTGCATCCTGCGGCCGCGCGCGTTCCTTTACTTGCTGCCAATCATGCATAATATTGCTATTGATCAGGTCAAAAGGTGTTGAGTTCCAGCCTGTTTTCATGTAAAAATTGGTATTGTTCGGGCCGCCAAACGGGTCGGCCGACATTTCATAGCCAGAAAACACATCAGCGTTCAAATTTTGCTGTACCTGGTATTCCCAGTCAATAGTACTAAAAATATTTTCCTGCATATCGGGAAAAAATCCGCCAATGTATTGAAAATCGCCCGCGGCTTGTGCCTCGGTTACCAGGCTGGGACTTGTATTAAATCCCTTAAAATCCTTCGTGCACGAGCCTAATGCCAGGATGCCTGCGGCAGCGGACATTAATAGTGCAACTTTTTTAAATATCGTTTTCATATTTGCTAATATTAATATTCGTATTAAAATTTGGCTGTTACGTTAAATCCTATCGTCCTTACGCTTGGCTGCTGAAATAAGCCCAAGCCTCCCAATGTGTTGTCAGTTGATAGAACTGTTTCAGGGTCAAACGGTGCCTTCAGGTAAAAGAAGAATAAATTTCGGCCGGTTAATGCTAAACGGATGTTTTTTACTGCACCGCTTTTTATTGGCAGGGTATAACCTAAAGATGCCTCACGTAAGCGAATGTTAGTTGCAGAGTAAGCATATTGGGCTAAAGCACCCTGGCGTGAACCAACAGTTTGATAATACTTTTGTGCATCAATGGTAGTACCGTCAAGTACAACACCGCCTTTGTCCCTTGCTTCTGCAGAAGCAAGGGATGTACCGTATGAGTCCATATAAGCTTGTGTCATGTCAAGTACTTCACCACCGAAACGGCCGTCAACAGTAAATGCAAGGTCGAAGTTACTAACTTTAAATGAGTTGTTCCAACCCAACATAAAATTAGGATTTTCGTTGCCAACATCTTTAAAAGTATTAGCATCCGTTTGAATTGTAGGCAGTCCGCCTGTTATTACAGGATTGCCTTGTGCGTTCCTTACAAAATCAGCAGCATAAATCTCACCAAAAGGCTTGCCTACCCTTGCTTCAGTTTCATAACTGTCGAACGAATTTCCGAACGTAAATACATTTATCGGACCGTTAGTAGGATCGGTATACAAGGCAATAACCTTACTCTTATTCAGCGAAAAAGTAAAGTTAGAATTCCATTGAACCAAGCCGCCTATTTTACCGTTATAACCTAAGCTACCTTCCAAGCCTTCGTTCTGCACATTACCACCATTAATATATTCGCTTGCAAAGCCACCACTGCCCGCTCTTGATGTTGACACACTAAATAATTGGTTGTAAGAGTTGGTATGGTAATAGGTCGCGTCAAATGATACGTGGTCGTTTAAAAACCTCCATTCCGTACCCACTTCAAATGAGTGTGTTTTTTCTGGTTTTAAACCTGCAAGTGGTTGGGTTTGATTTAAGTCAAGAAAGCCACTGCTTAGTGAATATTGCGGAGGATTAGTAGAAACATAATTTGGTATAGTGTTACCCACATCGCTATACGAAACCCGTACTTTGCTGTAGCTCACAAAATCGGGCATTTTAAACATGCTGCTCAGCACATCGCTCAAACCCACCGAAGGATAGAAGAAATTACTTTGCAATGCATAAGCTAAAGCCGAATTCCATTCGTTACGGGCAGTAAGGTCAAGGAACAAGTATTTTTTGTAACCGAAATCAACTGCTGCGAAAAGTGATTGTGTTTGATTTTCGTTTTTATTGGTTTGGTTAAACGGGTTACCTGCAGCCAGGCTGAGGTTGCTCACGTTAAAAAAGTTATCAATGTTACCTAAGTTAGCGCCAAAGCCGGTTGAACTGCCTTGATTATCTTGTAAAACAGCACCTGCCGTACCATTGATATTAAAATCGGGCGAAAGGTCTTTGTTTGCATTCAAGATCAAGTCTGAATAAACCTGGTCTTGCTGGGTTGAGTTATAAGTGTAATGACCTGTGGCGCTTGCGAAAAGTGTATTTGAGCTTGCATACAAGTCCTGGCTATAGGTTTGATCGGTGGCGTCAACTTTGATACGTCCCTGGATATATAACCAGCTGTTGATATCATACTTTGCAGTGATCGATCCTAATATACGGTTCAACCCCTGGTCTGTTGGGTTGCGGTACTGTACCCAGTACGGATTTTCAAAATAATCCGCGTTACTGTTTACTGGCTGGAACCAGTTGTCAACCTCTATGTTGCGGGTCGGATCAAAAACCTGGTATGTTTTGTACTGTTCAAAATCCATACCCCTTGGGAACAGGTAAACGCTTGAAAGCGCGTTAAAATACGTACCGCTTATAGGTGCGTCTGTCCTGTCCTGTGAAATGTAACTTCCCGATATATCGAGGGTCAATTTGTCGTTAAACATTTTGCTGGTGTTAGTAAAGCTTATGTTATTGCGCACAAACTTGTTGCCTGGCTGTATGCCGCCATCGTTTGTATTGGCATACGATAAAAATGTTTGGTTCTTTTCAGTACCGGTGCTCAATGTAAACGAATTGGTATAATTGTCGCCTGTTACAAAGTATTGAGAAGGCTGTCCGTTAGGTTGACCGCCACTCTCTTTTGCACCCCATGAGTCAACGCTATTGGCAACATTAGTACCGCCGCTGCCTTCACCATATTCGGTTTGCAGTTGTGGTGTTTTTACTGCATTATCGAATGAAGTAATTGAATTAAGCGTTACGGTAGTTTTACCTGCCTGGCCTTTTTTGGTCGTGATCAAAATTACACCATTGGCGCCCTGGCTGCCATAAAGAGCTGCCGCAGATGCACCTTTCAGTACGCTGATACTTTCGATATCATCCGGGTTGATGTTTGATATACCATCGCCACCGTCAGCCCCGTAAGAGAACACGCCGGTTGGCTGTGCGCCGTACAGCGGGTTCAGGGGTACACCATCTACCACATACAGTACGTTGTTATTGTTGGTAATAGATCTGTTACCCCTTAAAATAACTTTGGTTGAACCACCGGCGCCTGAAGAACTCTGCTGGATGTCAAGGCCTGATACTTTACCCTGTAAGCTGTTAACAAAGCTTGGGTCCTTTGCAACCTCAAGTTCTTTGCCGCCAACGGTCTGTTGGTCATAGCTTAACGAGGCTTCACTTTTCTTGATACCGAGTGCCGTAACTACAACCTCATTAAGGCCTTGTGCATTTGGCGCTAAAGAAACCTCATAATTAGAGCCCGAACCCACGGTAACTTCCTTTTTAAGGTAGCCAATGTAAGTAAACACGAGCACATCGCCTGGGCTGGCGTTTAACTTAAAGTGGCCGTTGGCATCAGTTTGCGTGCCTGTATTCGTTCCTTTAACAGAAACGGAGACGCCAGGCAGGGCAGCGCCTGTTTCGTCTTTAACAGTGCCCCCGATAGGGCCTGCATTTAC
>Ga0302227_10002113_pt1 | contig 14028 bp, 10 predicted proteins | sample II_Palsa_N1_1_FD_193525 | JGI IMG/M metagenome (GOLD analysis project Ga0302227, IMG submission 193525) | Peat permafrost microbial communities from Stordalen Mire near Abisko, Sweden - II_Palsa_N1_1 | ecosystem: Environmental > Terrestrial > Soil > Palsa > Peat permafrost | place: Sweden...
CCGTGAAGGTCTGCAGCGTATTTCTGCGAGAAGGTGGTCAGGTCCATATTGTAAGAGGCCGTTCGCCAGAAGACCTGTGCGTCTGCGGACCATCCGAGACGTTCATCACGCTGTGGGCAGTCCGTGGGAACACCGACGAAGTTGGAGCGCTGGCCCCATTGCACAATCTGCCAGAGCTTGTTGACCATTGGATCGCTTGTCGCGAGTTTGGTTGTAAACGGCGCGTCAGTATGAAGCACGATTGCCTTAAGCGTGACCAAGCCGGGATGGGATTTCAGTCCGGTGATTTCGGCGTAGCGGAATCCGTGAAAAGTAAAGAGCGGCTGGAAGATCTCGCTTGTGCCTTTACCTGCAAGGAAGAAATGATCGGTGGCCTTGGCGGTTCGTAGATTATCGACATACAGTGTGCCGTCAGAGTTGAGCACCTCTGCAAATCGAAGTGTGACCTCAATTCCCTGCTTGCCGCTAACCTGCAGCCGAGGAATGGCGCTCATGTTCTGTCCAAAGTCGAAGATGAACACTCCGGGTTTTGGCTCGGTAATCTTGACGGCGGTCATAGCGCGCTCTTCCCTGATCGGCGGAAAGTACTGAGCCACGATACGAGGCTCTTTAGCCGTTACGACAGTCACCGGACGCCATGCACTGGCTCCGGTGCTGTTTTCGTGGAATGCTGCTGTATCCCAACCGGTTTGATCTAGACGAGCGTCGTCGGTCTCGCCGTCGTAGATCTCGGCGAACGTAATGCGCGAGTTCGCCGCCTTCCAGGTGCCGTCGGTCGCAATCCAATCCACACTTCCGTCGGCGTATTGGATCCGCAGCTGAGCCTTCAGAGCAGGCTGTGTTGTTCCGTAGTTATTTCCTTGCCGAAACCATCGCAACGGGGTGCTATACCAACCCGGGGCAAGATAGGCTGCGATGGCGTTGGGCCCGCGATGAATCTGCGCGGTGACATCGTAAACCTGATAAGGCACATGCTCGCGGAAGTCCATCCAGCCGGGCGAAAGTATCTGGTCACCGACGCCCATCCCATTTAGGCGGAATTTGTAGGCACCTAGAGCGGTCGCGTAGAGCCGCGCCGAGACTACCGTCTTCGCTTGGGGTGAGAATGTCTTGCGGAGGGCAGCGACAGGGCCAGTTGGCCAGGGTTGGCCTGTGTCGGTAGAACCGAATGGGTCGGAAGTTGGCCGATAAGGTTCGGAAGACTCCCAACGAGAGTCTTTATACGTCGGCTGCTCCCACCCATCAGGAGCGTCGAGCTGAGCCTTCCATGCAGGCGCGGATGATGTGACAGTCGCCGTAGTACCGTCTGCATAAACGAGGTAAATTACCGCGCTCATGGGCGTTTGGGCAGAGACTTTGTTAACACGCGCGGTCTGATAGTGCGTGATGCCGATTGCGACAAGGTTATCGCCCGGCTTCATTTTGCCGGTGATGTCGACCCGCTCATAGGTTCCCCAAGGCATTTGTTGCCAGGCAGGCAGTGGATGCGCTGTGAGAACAGAATCACCATCGATCCAAGCAGCAACGGTGTCTGCTCCTGTCGTATAAAGAACGGCTCGCGCAATGGGTTTTGTGATGGGAACCGAGATGCGAAAGCAGCTCTGGGTTGTGTGAGAGACAGTGGCAGAAGAGGCTCTGTTTGTGATCCAAGTTGCGCCGGAGGTTCGCACGGCGTGGAGTTCCGAAGACTCATGGCCTATCCATTCGGCGTGCCAATTGGCTTGCTGCAGTAGGCCAGTCTCAAACCAGCTGACCTCGCTCACGGCATACGGTTTGCCGTTCTGATCCCAGGCTGTGATACGCCAGAAGTATCGCTTACTGGGTTGGAGTTCGGGACCAGCATAGGGGACACCGTTGGACGTGGCCGACTCGACTCTACCACTGTCCCATACGTCGGGCTTTTCAGTTAGCGAGACAGGATGTTTACTGAAAATCATGACATCATAGGCGGCTTGGCGAGCTCCATGGCGCGGATCGCGGATCTGCCAAGAGAGTTCTGGATGTGGGTTGTCGATGCCAAGAGGTTCCGAGAGTGCGTCGGTTTGAAGCGTCACAGGACCGATATGGGAGACGCTTTTGTCTTGCGCGATCAACGCCGCTGTGAGCGGAAAAATCAACGCCGCGACGGAGGCACAGCGGATGAGCGTTGGAAGCAAGGCTGGGGCGCGGAAAACAGGCGAAGAGAGAGAGCGCGTCATAATGAGCAGCCGGTTCCTTTTGAAGACTATCGGTTATTGTCAAAAACAAAAGATGATGGATTCGGTTCGTAGGTATGCGCCGGCGCTTCTGCCGAGATGCAACAATGCGCCGACGCATAACTTAATAACATTTAGAAGTTGACACGAGCTGAGAACTCCAACTCGCGCGGGTCGAGAGACGACGTTACGTTGCCGTAAGTTCCCGATCCTAGGTTCGTGTCAACGTTGCCAAAGTTTGGATGATTAAGGAAGTTGAACGCCTCTGCACGGAACTGGAGGTTGAGCCGTTCGTGGATGGGAAAGGTCTTGTAACCCGCAACGTTAAAGGATATCTCGCGCGGTCCGCGAATACTTCCGGGACTTGCATTTCCATAGAAGCCGTTAGCCGGCGCTTGGAAGACGGAAGTGTCAAACCACTCCGTCTTTGTCTTGAGCAGAGTGATCGGTGCGACTTGATTAGGTCTTGTGGCAAGACCCTGGTCGCCTGTTGAGATCCCGGGAGTAAATGCAAAGCCGCTTTCAAGAACACTCAGAGTTGCCAGGCTCCAACCGCCGAGCACCTGCTTCTCGATGAAGTTGCCATTGTTACGGAAGACCGGGAGGTCATAGACTCCGGAGAAGGTGAGAACGTGGGTTCTATCAAAGTTCGAGGGACCATATTCGGCAGCAAGATTGGTCCAGTCCTGGATTCCCTGACCGCCACCGCCGGCAATGCTTCCGCCTCCCCCGGTGTTGCTGGAGTGACCGAATTCTGACAGTGACTTGCTGTACGCGTAGGAGACCGTGGCGTTGACGGAGTTTTTACGATAGACAAAGCCGGTTTGAAGAGCGTTGTAATTTCCAGAGCCGATACCAGCTTCGGTGTAAATGTTCGAATATCCCTTATAGGGGCGGGAGTAATTGGCACTGGTGGTATTGGAATTGATGCAGGGGTCAAAGTCGTAGGCCGAAGAGACAGGTTGACCTGCTATACAGTCGACCGTACTGGTTTGTTGGCTCGGGGCTGTGACACGCAAGGGCTGATTCTGATCGTATCCAAATGTGTCCTGGTGTCGAAACTGACTTCCAGCGTAGGCTACGCTGAGAACTGCACTAGGAAAGAGCTGCCGTTCGATCGTCAGACTGTAGGACTGCAACTGAGTCGGTGTGAACTTTGGGCCGACAGCGTCAAGAGTTTGTGGCGTAAGACCGGTGGCAGTTCCAGAGGTAGGATTCTCGAGAGTGCCTAGATTGATGTTCGAGCTTTGAGTGTAGGGCGGGTTCTGGCCGAAGGCGTTATAAATTGCCTCGACAGCGAGTCGTGAGTATCCAATACCATATCCGGCGCGAATGGAGGTCTTACCATCGCCGGTTACATCGTAGGCAAAACCTACACGGGGGGCGAAATTCGTGTTCTTCGCGTCGAAGAAACCATTCTGTACTCCGTTCTGGCCAGCAAAGACGATACCGGTCTGAAGGTTGGCAACAGTTCCGGTTGCTGTCACCGGCACTCCAGCGGCGTTATTCTGAAAGCCACCTCCAAAAAGGACCACAGGAGCTTGGGTCGGCTCGTACTGCGAAGCGAAAAACGAAGAAACCTGGTCGCCGGAGCTGGTGTTAGGCGAAAAATACACCCAGCGAAGACCAGCGTTGATGGTGAGCTTGCGAGTAGCATGCCAGTCGTCCTGCGCGTATGCCTCTCCTTGACGGTAGTGGAACGAGCCGCTGCGTTGTCCGCTGTCCTGGTGATAGGTGCCAGTCAAACCCAGGAGATAGTCAGCAGCCGGGTCTCCGGTACGAGTGCCATTGAAGGTAAAGGAGCCCCCAGGTAGCGTAAATACGTTCTGATTCTTAATCCCCGCAATATATAGCGCGCCGAACTGTAGAACATGCGAACCCTTCGTCCAACTCAGATCGTCCTGAAGGATACCTTCGCCGTCGGAAGCATGAATGGCAGGCGTTCCGGCGCCAAATCCCGAATAGCCCCCGCTGAAGCTTATGGTCGGAGCCTTGTTGAGAACGTTGGCATTCGGAAAAGCCTGGTTGATCGCAACGCCGGACGGCAGTTGAAAGTTCGAGGTGTTGATGCGAGGCTTGTCATACGTTTCAGCAATCGTCGCTGTGTTAATCAGATTGGGCGACAGAGTCGAAGTGAGCCGCACCAGCATGTTTATGCCTGTGGTGTAGTAAGTCGTAGGCGTGGCGGCGACCACATTGTCAGCAGTGAATGAATTGTAGGGAATGCCATTCTTTACCTGCTCGTATGACACACGGCCAGTGAGTACCTCATTGCTTGTGATGTAGTGATCGACCCTGTAGTTGTAACTATCTTGAGCGAGTGTTTGCGGCTCCTGATTAATGTAGTTCAAGCTGCTTCCTGGATTGTTTGGCAACTCACTCAGTGAGTTAAGAAGGGCAATCGCATTGGGGTCAATACATGCTGGATTGATGGTATTCGTCCCAGTGATGCAATTAGTCGCTCCACGGGCGGCGAGTTGTTGCGCGGCAAGCGGATCTTTGAACGCAAGAGGTGTGGTGTTGGTTAGATCACCTGCACGTTGCGCTGCTGTGAAAACAAGACCCTGTTGCGTCGATCCATTCTCGATGCGACGCCACTCGTTCGACGCGAAGAAGAATGTTTTATGGCTACCATCGCTATTGAACAGATGGGGAATCGTGATCGGACCGCCGAATGAGTACCCGAAGATGTTCTGACGAAGCTTTGTTTTTACCGTGGCGAAGTAAGGTCTCGCATCCAAGGCGTCATTGCGAAAGTAATCCCAGGCGCTACCATGAAATTTATCCGTGCCGGATTTCGTCTCAACAATGACCTGACCCGAGCCAGCGAGCCCATACCGGGCACTGTAGTTGTCCTTCAGGATGCGAAATTCATCGATCGAGTCGACGATAGGAAGAACATTGATATTGGCGAGATTTCCCGTGTTCATGTTGTAGACGCCGTCGAGCGTATACACCGAGTATTCAATGGAGGCCCCATTAACAATAAGTGTGGTGCCTCCCGTGAGACCGCCAGAGGTCTGTTGGTTATTGCCGGCGGTACTGGAAACTCCCGGAATCAGTTGACCCAACGACTGAAAATTACGACCGTTGAGCAAGATGTTCTCGACCTGCTTCGATGTGATAGTTCCGCCGGAACCAGAGTCCTGCGTCTCGACCGCGAGGGCATCGGCGGTCACACTGACCGTCTCTCCGGTATTACCGATCTTGAGCGTAATGCTGGTCTCTCGTGTCTGACCTGGATCGACTTGTACATGTGACACTGTCACCTGCGCAAAACCGTCGCGACTTACGTTGACTGTGTAGAGGCCAGGGGTCAGAGCATCGGCCGAGTAAAACCCCGCGCCAGAGGTAGTTGTTGTTTTGCCAACCGCAGTCGCCTCGCTAGTGACGACAACCTTGGCCCCGGGAATAACTGCGCCGGTAGCGTCGAGAATAGTTCCACGGATGGAAGCGGTATTGCCTTGGGCTAAAACAATCCCTGGTAACAGAACGAGGGACACAGTGATGAGCATCAAAAATCGAATGCTCAGGTAGAGTCTTGACTTCATATTGCCTCCAAATGGGTACAAGGGTGCGGTGGTCTTTCGTTTATGTTCTGCATACTTCACGGAGCAGGATCGAATCATCCCAATTTCGGGGAACGATAAGTTGTGTGAATTGCGCTTGTCAAGTCTATACATAAATTAGTTCTCTATTGCATTCTGCCATGAACACCGCCGCCGCTCGCCAGACTCAGACCGCTGCATGCACGAGGCATTTTCCTGAGTTCGATCGCGATGCGCTATTGCAATACGTATTGCTGTGCGGGCGAACCGTTACTGGTGAAAACCTCGAGTTGAGTTCCAGGGGTCTGCGATGCCGTCCAATCGTCGAGCATTAATGAGCCCGAAGATTGATTCATCAACTGATACACCGCATTGCCTCGGTCCATGAATAGCCAGTTTTGGTTGCTATTGTTGGCGCATCCCCAGAGAGTTGTCGGGTTTTGTGGAGTCTGAAGTCCGCCGGTGTTATCCAGGCACAAACCGGTTTGCGCGTTGGAAAGGCTGAACAAACCGCTCCCCTTGCTATGGACCGTCCATTCCTGGATGATGGAGCCGGTGCAGGTCCAGAGATCGGCCTCTGTGTCATTGGCTGTTCCCCAACCGTAGTCATCGATGCAAAGGGTATTCGATCCCAAATTCCTGAAGGCGTGCGTCGAGCCGTCCACAGGCAGGTTGTTAAAGGTTTCGGTCGCAAAGTAGCCCTCGCAAGCGCCGCTGCTGTTGTAAGCGGACGTCAGCTCGAGAATGCTCGATCCGTCCGTAGCCGGCAAAAGTGCCGAAGAATAATTTGGGCAGAAGTTATCGTAGGGGCTGGGAACCGGAACCGGCGCGCTGATGGGATACCAATTACCGGAGTTGCCATCGGAACTGAAGTTTTCCAGAATGACTTGTCCATTCTGGGGATCGTCGGCGCCATTGGAGTCTAAGTACACTTGCCCAACCACCAGGATGGCGCCGTTGCTCGAAAGCACGGACGGACTCCAGGTGTTAGTGGGAGCATGTTCGAAGTATTGTCCGCTAGGCGTTTGTATTTTGGTCCCCAGAACCGAGGGGGTACCGAAGTTCCATCCGTCGGTGGAGGTGCGAAAGAAGGCCGTACAATTCCCCCCGCCGCAAATCTCATAGGTCATGAAATAGCTGCCGCTAGGGAGTTTCGTAACCACGGCCATGCCGGGGCGGTCGACGAAAGCGTTGCTGGCGACGGTGTTCTGCTGATTCACCCACGTGGTGCCATTGTAGGTGCGCTTCTGCGCCAGCTTCTGGCTACAGCAGGGATCGGTCTCGTCGGACCAGAACAAAACCAGTCCACCGTCGCTGGCAATTTCGAACTCTGGTTCCCACAATCCTGTTGTAGGGCTTCCGCCGATGCCCAACTGCTGCCAATAGGTCCAAGTGCTGCCAGCATTGGTGCTGACGTACATTTCGATGGCCCGCTGCGTGCCCTCGGTGTAGGTAGTCGCATACAGCAATGTGCCAGCGGCTAGACTGCCAACCGTCTGTGGCATCTCGAACAGCGTTGCACCGCCATTCAGAGTGGCGCCAGAGGGTCCCGCTACGGTGGCCACCTGCGTCCAGCTATTGCCATTGTTGGTGCTTTGGAAGATGTTCCCCGTTTGGCCATTGCTGGCCACAAGGGTTCCGTTCTGTGACCCATGTGCGAGCCGCACCACTCTGAAACATTGGGAACTGTTCGGTATGGCTGTTCCCGTTGCAGGTTGTGACCACAAGACGGCGGGCGCAGTCAGCAGGGACGCTGCTGTTAGGAACGCCATGCATGACAATATGCATGACTTGAACGGCTTCACTCGAAACGACATAGTAACTCCTTGATCAGTTAACTTCTAGGATTGGTAGGGTCGCCCGGGCGAGGGGCAGATATCGGATCTGCAGCAAGCAGTCCGCGGGATCTTGGGCGCGATGCGCTGTGCCACTGACAGCGAGGGAGCGACGGGGTTTGCAGCGGCGATTGCGCAAGCCTCCCGAGTTGCTGACAATCTTGACCTGGTTGGTGCTGGAACCGTTCAGAGCAAGTAGGTCGCGCTCTGCACCCTTAACTTCTGGATGGCGTCTTGAGAGAAGACTCACGGGCCGCGTAATAAGGGCCGTATCGGTGTTCCCAAGTCCGTCCAGGATGTACTTGTTGGTTGCGTAAGGGGAACAACTAACCATAGGTGCGGCCAATCTGCCTCTGCTTGAATTTTTCAATGAAGAAATAAGTTTTCTCTCGAAACTCTGCGCAAACTACGGGCCCGAGCAGAGAATCGTCCAGTGCCATACGGTGACAGATGCGTTAGGTTTCAGGGGAAAACTATCGAAGATGTTTTATATCAATAAGATATGCATTTGTTTGTCCGACGTTATAAGGTGATGTTAGGAGCATGATCGGGCCGATTTGCCGGTTTATTTACCAAGTGAATGCCATTGCTTTCCCGGGGGTATACTTCTCCTCGCGCGAGACCGAAGAGATGGCGAGTTCCCAAACATTGGCGGAGATGGCTGAATTGTCCGCTTCGGATAAGGAAGCCGTGCTGCTTCAGGTTGACCGGCTGTTAGCCAGTTCGCATTTCAGGAACAGTCGTCGGTATTCCGACTTTCTGCGCTTTGTGGTGACTAAGACGGCCGACGGACACGCCGACATTCTGAAAGAACGCACCATCGGAATCGAGGTCTTCGACCGTGAACCGACCTTCGATACTTCCGGGGACTCCATCGTTCGAGTTGCCGCGGCCGAGGTGCGAAAGCGGATCGCGCAGTATTACCAGGAAGAAGGCCACGAAATCGAGTTGCGAATCGACCTGCCATCCGGTTCGTACGTGGCCCATTTTCGGCGACCGACAGAACCGACGCCTGCAATCGTCACCTTCCCCGAATCCTCTCCGCCGGTCGAACCGAAAACAATAACGCATGGGGCGCGGACACGCGCAGTTCTTTCACGCTGGAAAGTCTCGATTGTTGCTACTTCTCTTCTGCTGGTTGTGATCGCGGCTTTTTTCGCGTTACGCGCCAGGTCGGACACCGGGATAAACAGGTTCTGGGGCCCGGTCTTTGAATCTTCCGCTCCCGTCATCGTTTGTGTCGGCACGGTAGAACCGTCGCATATATCTCAGGATTTTCGGAGTAGATTTACGGTCCAGATGGCAAACAGCGTCAACGGATTGGAGGAACCGCCGGTTCCCACTTCCGGTTTGCCCGATTGGCCCGCGGTCACCTGGATCGATGCCGTTGAATTGACGCACATCACCGAAATGTTGATTCGGCACAACAAGACAGCCGTGCTCCGCTCTTCAGAAAACGCCACGCTTGCCGATCTGCGCGCAGGGCCGGTGATTCTGCTCGGCGTATTGGAGAATTCGTGGTCGCTGCGGCTTGTTTCAAAACTCAGATTCCATCCGCGCATGGATTTTGCCAGCCAGAAGATGTGGATTGAGGACTCGCAACATCCCGAGCGCAAGGATTGGAGCGCTCCATGGGGTATAGCCTATTCCGAAACCCGTGACGACTACGCGCTCGTCACGCGAACCAGAGATCCGCTTTCAGGTCAGATCTCCGTTGAAATTGGCGGCTTGGGGCTGCACGCAAGTCAGGCCGCTGGCGAATTCGTGACTAATCCTGTCTATATGAACAGTTTGTCCCCTGACCTGCATGATCCAAATCGAAACGTGCAGATTGTCTTGAAAATCAATGTTATCAAGGGCGAGGCCGGCCCACCGCAGGTCGTTGCTGAAAACTATTGGTAGGGATGGGCACTCCGATATAAGCGTTGCTTCTTCTCGCGTAGCCGATTCCTAACCTCTAAGCATCGAGGATCGCTCGTACAAATCCGCTAGCTGGCGCCATGCATCCTTTCTAAGAAGAGAGTGGTCGAGATGAACGGAGAAATCCCTTCCGACACAGCGTTGGTAGCTCCTGGGCGAGCGCCGACTGAAATTGGCTACAGGCTAGGGCCAAGAAGGCAGTCGCCACATGGAGCAATGCCTGGAGGCTCTCGCGGAGACCTCGATGACAGCGAAACAGAAACTCACGCTGCTGGCCATGGTCGACGACTTCGTCTTTGTCATGCGCTCCGCCAAGCAGCGAGCGAGAAGGTGGTCGACATGGAGTTCGCAGCAGCACAATGGCTACAGGCAACTTTCCCCGGCTCGCGGAGGTCTCCAGCGGCGGACGGATTGAGATTGGGAAAGACCGCTTCCAGGTGGGACTGCGTCTCCTTCTCGAGGAATACGGTCCGCGGCGGCTTCGCGCTTTACCGAAGCCCAGACCCATCTCCTCACGTCGCGTGGACCGCGAATAGTCCTTGATTCCCAAAGATAGGCCACTTGTACGCCAGGCCAAAGCGCTCATTGACGGTTTTGTGAATCGGAGAGTGTTCCTCACGAACGCCTGTGGGAGGGTCGATCAAAAAGGTCCAACGTGGCCAATTGCCGAAGGGCATGCACTACTTCTTTCGATCCTGTAGGTTGAGACAATCCCACCTTTCTGCAGGAGTCCTCTAAAGGTCCAATAAGAGATTTTCGAACTTCGAGAGCATGCTTCCCGAGGTCGTGCCCTTGAGGGCAGCTAACAATGAAGCCCCCCAGCAAAGAGCCGTTTAAGGAATTCGATTACCACGTCACGTATGGGCACCAGCAAAGCCATAAAATACGGATCTGCTCTATCGTGGTTCTTGGGCAGCAATTCGCTCTTCGGTACCATCGTGTCGATCAGGATCGCCATCGAGATCGGGTCGTCGCCCTCCATCCGCACATGCGTCGGTTGAAACGTCGGCCCCGAGTCAAGGCTCAGCCGAAATTGCGCAGGCTGCACTGGATTCATCTCCTTGTGAGTGTGCGTTAAAACCAGTGTCGGCACCTCCGCCACGGTGGTATACACATGCAGCGTCGTAATGGGAGCATCGTTCGCGGGCGAAACCTGCTGCGCCGATCCGCAGCTCGCACCCAGCAAACCTAACCATACCCACCATAACCAACCAGGCCCAAAGCTCAGCGTAGGTACCAGACGCCTCCCCATAATGCCAACCAGCATGCCATGTTCTGGAGCCCTCGCAGTCGGTCAACCCGACCCTCACAGGCCAACGCACTTACTGAGCAATGTTGGAATATTAGTCCTGTAGACGCGCTTCTGTTAGTAACGACTAATGATTTCCGCAAAGTCGTTGTTATCGGCAAGTTCGCTCGAAAAGTTCCCGCTAACCCCGTTTACCGTCAGCGAGTTCGTGGGCACTTCCGGAAGGCCTGAATGCGCTCCACCGTAAGCAGCCGCTTGCGGATATTCCATGAACGCAGCAGGATTACATTGCGATCGAGGCCGTTAAGGCGATTGTCTATGCCTGACGGTACTGATGTCTATGCCTGACGGTACTGACCTGAACAGGAGAAGTTGTATGAGCAAATTCGCTGGGTCAAACGTAATGATCACAGGCGCGGCACAGGGTATAGGTAAGCTGTTTGCACAGATGGCCGCAGAGCGGGGAGCCGCTCGTCTTGTGCTTTGGGATATTCAAGAGGCAACACTTGAAGCAACCGCTGAAGAATTGCGTACGCGATATGCAGGGATTAAGGTGCAATGCCAAGTCGTAGACGTTTCGATCACCGAGACCTTGTTGAAGGCCGCGCATGCGGCTGGACCTATTGACATTCTCCTGAACAACGCAGGGATCATTGTTGGAAAGCTTTTTGTCGACCACACCTCGGCTGAGATTGATCGCACTTTGGCCGTGAATACACTAGCACTGATGCACCTCTCGAGTGCCGTCCTGCCCGGGATGATTGAGCGACGCCGCGGCCACATCGTCAACATGGCGTCTGCAGCCGGGCTCGTGGCCAATCCCCGCATGAGTGTGTACTGCTCAAGTAAATGGGCCGTTATAGGATGGTCCGAGAGCCTCCTGCTCGAGATGCGGTCCGGACGTACCGGAGTCAATGTAACGACTGTGATGCCGTACTACATCAAAACTGGTATGTTCGCGGGCGTCCAGTCATCTCCCTTGATGCCGCTGATGGAACCGAAGGATGCAGCCCGCGCGGTCTTCAATGCCATTGAAAAAAATCGGCCACGATTGCGTATGCCATGGCAAACCTATGGGCTCCCTTTTCTCAAGAGTGTCTTGCCAACCCCAATTTTCGACCTTATTGTGGGGAGAGTTCTAGGCGTGTATAGCGGCATGATCACATTCATCGGACGGCAAACTACCGATCGGAGCTAGAGGCCATGCCGCAACTCACCGACGTGAGCACGAGGATCAACGGCGAAACAACTCAAGATGCAATGCGTGATCTGTTTCGAGCGCAAAGCCTTAAGTCTCGAACTGTGCCAACGCTAACGATCGAGCAACGCGTGAAGTCCCTCAACAATATTCGTGCACTAATCCTCAACAATGGCGAGGCGATTCAAAAAAGCATTTGCAATGATTTCGGAAATCGGTCGACTGCCGAAACCGAGATGCTCGAAATGATCCCCGTCTTGAACGCAATCCGCTATACCCGTCGAAATCTTGGCGCGTGGATGCGTCCGGAAGCACGGCCGGTAGACCTAGCGTTCCAGCCTGGTCGTGCCTGGATCCGTTATGAACCGCTAGGAGTCATAGGCATCATCGCGCCGTGGAACTATCCACTACTATTGAGCCTCTCACCGCTTGTCGACGCGATCGCCGCAGGGAACCGTGTCATGATCAAACCTTCTGAACTCACGCCCAGCTTCTCAGAACTCCTCCACAAGCTCATCTCATCCCACTTCGATACCACAGAGGTAACGGTAATTACAGGTGGCCCATCTATCGCCCGCGAGTTCGCACGCCTTCCCTTCGATCATCTTATTTTCACTGGGTCGACCTCTATAGGACGCGAGGTGATGAAGGCGGCAGCTGAAAATCTTACGCCTGTGACACTCGAGCTTGGCGGAAAGTCACCCGCAATCGTTTGCGCCGATTACTCCCTGGAGAAGGCAGCTCGAAGCATCGCTTTCGGAAAGTTCCTGAACGCAGGTCAGACTTGTATTGCGCCCGACTACGTTCTCGTTCCAAAGGATCTGTGTCGCGAATTTGCCGACGAGGTCATCAAGCGAGCACAACGAGCTTATCCGACCATTCACGAGAATCCTGATTACAGCACCATCATCAGTGAGCGCCATCGGGCGCGGCTCCTCGATGCTTTAGCCGAAGCGAAAGCGGGAGGAGCAACGATGCTAACGACAACGCCAGAGTCCCAACAGGCTGCGATCGCCCCTACGGTCGTACTCGGCGCCCCCGCAGGGTGCTCGGTGTTGCAGGATGAGATATTCGGGCCAGTCCTGCCGATTGTTTCTTACGAAACGCTCGAAGAAGCGCTCGATTTCATCAATGAGCGACCAAAAGCACTGGCGCTCTACTGTTTCAGCAATGACAAAATTACTCAGAACAGGGTTCTCGAACAAGTCAGTTCCGGTGGCGTCACAATCAACGGGACTCTTCTCCATATTGCACAAGACGGGCTGCCGTTCGGTGGCGTCGGCACGAGTGGCATGGGTGCCTATCACGGGCGCGATGGGTTCCGACGGTTCAGCCACATACGTTCGGTTTACAAGGTAGGAAGGCTGAATGTCTTTGAACAGCTCGGGCCGCCGTGGGGAGCCCTCGCTAAGCGAGTGGCCAACGTACTGAAGCGTCGATAACATCTTCTTCGAAACCTATCGTCGTAATGACCTGCAAGGCTACGATGACAGACGTCCAATCTCGTCGCCTTCAGCAACCGCATTGTGCCGCTCGGAAGGACCCTCGCAAACCTCACCGACCAAATTTGCAAGAGATTTGCAAGAACGTTTGGGCATTCTGGCACTTTTAGTGCTTCCTGCACCTTTTAGAATCTGTAAGTTACAGATTCCATTAACGGCGCGGGAGACCCATCCCGCCTCTGGGACACCACTCATAATAGGAGACTTAACCGGAGCGATCGCCAGTTTTGTGCCGATTGGAAGTACTAGCAGATGTATAGTCGAAGCGTGCATTGCGGAGGCCTTTTGGCTTTCGCGCTCCCTAATAGACTCCCCTTTAGGCCTCTCCTCCCTAATTCCTTACTACGGTGCTGAACAATGCCGGACTTTACCGCCCTGCCGCGGGATTCTCTAGATACTTATCGAGAAACGCGAGCTGTTTCTCATACGAGTCTTTCCTGTGCTCACGTTGTTGGAATCCGTGCCCTTCGTTGGGGTAAGTGAAATACAGGTATGTCTTGCCAGCTTTCTTCAAGGCTTCGGCGAACTCAGCAGATTCTTGCGGTGGTACCTGAGGGTCTTTTTCGCCGTGCAAAATCAAT
>Ga0302227_10002118_pt1 | contig 13986 bp, 9 predicted proteins | sample II_Palsa_N1_1_FD_193525 | JGI IMG/M metagenome (GOLD analysis project Ga0302227, IMG submission 193525) | Peat permafrost microbial communities from Stordalen Mire near Abisko, Sweden - II_Palsa_N1_1 | ecosystem: Environmental > Terrestrial > Soil > Palsa > Peat permafrost | place: Sweden...
TTATCGTCACGACCTTGGAGAAGCAGATCAAGGACGTTGGGCTGGCCGAGGCGCAAAAATATCTTCCATTCCTCGGCACGCTATTTTTGTTTGTGGCAATCTGTAGCGTTTGCACGATCATTCCCGGCTATAAACCGCCGACAGGCTCGCTTTCGACTACTGCCGCGCTCGCTTTATGTGTATTCGTTGCGGTGCCGCTCTTCGGTATCAGGGAGCAGGGTTTCGGGACCTATCTCAAGACCTATGCGAAGCCCACCTTCATCATGCTTCCGTTCAACATCATCAGTGAACTTTCCCGCACGCTTGCACTCGCCGTACGTCTGTTCGGCAACATGATGAGCGGCGTCATGATCATCGGGATCCTGCTGACCATTACACCGTTCGTGTTCCCAATCGTCATGACAGCACTCGGTCTGCTCACCGGGATGGTCCAAGCCTATATCTTCACAATTCTTGCCGGAGTGTACATCGCAGCCGCAACGTTTGTTCCAAAGCCGAAGCTGACCCTTCAAACCGCAACAACTGAGCATTGAAAATGCACGAGTGGTAACTAAGGAGTATTTATGGACGGCACTACCATCATCGCAGTCGCATCGATCGTTACTGCAGGCCTAACCATCGGCATCGGTTGCATGTGCCCGGCACTCGGGGAAGGCCGCGCAGTGGCGACGGCGCTCACCTCATTGGCACAGCAACCCGATGCTTCGCCCACGATCACGCGAACGTTGTTTGTGGGTTTGGCCATGATCGAGTCTCTGGCAATCTATTGCTTTGTCGTATCGATGATTCTCATCTTCGCGAATCCTTTCTGGAAACTCGCGATTGCCCATGCGGCAGGTAAGTGACCCATGCTTATCGACTGGTTCACCGTGGGAGCTCAAGTACTGAACTTTCTCATCCTGGTGTGGTTGCTGAAGCGCTTCCTCTATAAGCCCATTCTGAATGCCATCGATGCTCGTGAGAAGCAGATTGCCACAGAACTGGCAAACGCAGAGGCAAAGAAGGCGGACGCGCAGAAGGAACATGATGAGTTCGAAAAGAAGAACCAGGTGTTCGACGACGAACGCGGATCCATGCTCGCCAAGGCAAAACAAGATGCTCAGGCGGAGCATGATCGCCTTATCAATGAGGCAAAGAAGGACGCCGACAGTGTGCGCGTAGAACAAGCGACGGTATTGAAGAACGATCAAACCAGGCTGAGTTCCGAGATCACTCAACTAGGAAAGCGAGAGGTCTTTGCGATTGCGCGAAAGACACTCGGAGACCTCGCCACTGTGAGCCTTGAAGAACGAATGGGGGAAGTATTCACACGACGTCTTCAAGAGATGCAGGGAAAGTCGAAGGATGACATGGGTGCGGCGATCCGGGCGTCATCAGAACCCATCCTTGTGCGAAGCGTGTTCGACATGCCCGAGGAGCAGAAGGCCGCTATCCGCAATGCGGTGAACGAAACGTTCTCAGTGAATGCCCAGCTACTGTTCGAGACTTCCGGGGATGCCGTCTGTGGAATTGAACTATCGTCCAATGGACAAAAGGTCGGCTGGAATATCACGGAGTATCTTGCAGCACTTGGCGAGAAGGTTGGCGCGCTACTTGAAGCGCAGGGACCGACTATAACCAAGGCGGAGCCGCAACTCGCGCCTACAGGGGCTCAATGAGCAGCGCCCCCGAACTCCTCCAGACCGCGTTGAATCGCGCCTTCGCCGGGATGCGCGGGGCCCGGGAGGCATTTCAGCCCGAACTGCTGACTCGCGAAGTTGGTGTAATAACGAACGTCTCGACGGGCGTTGCGACGATCTCGGGTTTGCCGGGAGTTGGGTATGAAGAGCTGGTCAGGTTTCCGGGTGGCGTGCTGGGCATTGCGTTCAATGTGGACGAAAACGAAGTCGGCGTCATTCTGCTGGGTGACTATCAGAACCTGCACGCAGGCGATGAAGTCGAACGCACGGGCCGGGTGTTGGATGTCGCTGTAGGGGAGGATCTGCTCGGGCGAGTCATCGATGCACTAGGCAATCCACTCGACGGTAAAGTGGCGATAGCGGCAGACCAACGGCTTCCCGTAGAACGCCCCGCTCCGGCGATTCTGGACCGTGCCGCCGTCGCCATACCTTTGCAGACCGGATTGAAGGTCGTCGATGCGCTGGTCCCAATCGGGCGCGGTCAACGCGAGTTGATTCTGGGTGACCGGCAGACCGGGAAGACGGCCATAGCGATTGACACGATCCTTAACCAGCGCGGAGAGAACGTTATCTGCGTGTATTGTGCGATCGGTCAGCGCGCCTCTGCCGTTGCGAAAGCCGTGGCCAATCTACGCGAGAAAGGGGCAATGGAATACACCGTGGTAGTCGTGGCAGAGGGCAACGACGCCCCCGGACTCGTCTACATTACGCCCTACGCTGCAACAAGCATCGCGGAATACTTCATGGAAAAGGGTCGTGATGTCCTGATTGTTTACGATGACCTCACCCAGCATGCAAGAGCCTATCGTGAGCTTTCACTGTTGTTGCGCCGCCCTCCCGGACGCGAGGCGTTCCCAGGCGACATCTTCTATATTCATTCGCGGATGCTGGAGCGATCCACACATCTGAGTAAGGAAGGCGGAGGCGGTTCGCTTACCGCGCTTCCCATCATCGAGACGGAGGCGCAGGACATATCCGCTTATATTCCCACCAACCTGATCTCAATTACGGACGGCCAGATATATCTCTCGCCCACGTTATTCGAGCTTGGAAATCTGCCGGCGGTCGATGTAGGCAAGTCGGTGTCTCGGGTGGGCGGCGCAGCGCAGCGCGCCTCCTATCGCGCTGTTGCGGGTAGTCTCAAACTCGCCTACTCCCAGTTTGAAGAGTTAGAAACGTTCGCCAAGTTTGGCACTCGCCTGGATGAATCCACGCGGAAGATTATCGACCATGGGCAGCGTATTCGAGCGTGCCTGAAGCAGCCTGAGTCGCAGCCGTCGTCACTGACTGAGCAGATTACCGTTCTGCTTGCATTGACGGAACACTTATTTGATCCGATCCCACTCGACAGGGTACCGGATGCCGAAGAAGCTTTGCGCAAGGCGGGAACGGAGATTTCTAACGACATAGTGGGCAGGCTATCTTCCACCGATAAGTTGAGTGACGACGATCGGAAGGCTCTCCTCGCTATTGCCAGCCGAGCACTTGCTTCTTTTCGATCCAAGCCCGAAGCAAAGCCCCCCGCGAAGCTGGCGTCATGAACGGAACTACCGTAGGGCTCGGCAGGAAATTATCGAGTGCAAGGGACCTCGAAGGCGTCGTCCGGTCGATGAAAGCTTTAGCTGCATCGAGCATTGGGCAGTATGAAAAGTCTGTCGTCTCGCTTCACGAGTATTACCGCACCGTCGAACTCGGTCTGATCGCTTGCCTTCGAAGGAGTGGAACGGACGCAGTAATCGAGAAACCACGCTCTTCGAGCGTGGCAAAGATTGGCGCTGTCGTCTTTGGTTCGGATCAGGGGCTAGTAGGCAGGTTTAACGAGGTGCTTGTGGAATCGGCCCTGAGCACGCTGAAGACCGTGCCTGGCAAACCGATGCACATCTGGGCTGTGGGAGATCGGGCATATTCGCTTGTGAATGACTCTGGGATTTGCCCGGCGAGCCTTTTATACGTACCCAATTCTGTGGAAGCCATTACATCTCTAGTGGGGGAGATTCTGGTCGAAATCGAAGCGCTGCGCAAGGGTGACGACGCCTGGACAATCTATGTTTTCCATAATCAGACTCAATCTGGTGTGACCTATCGCCCGGTCGTGACGAAGCTTTTGCCGTTGGACAGGAGTTGGGAAGCGAAGATCGCCGGAATGCCCTGGCCGAAGAAGGCTCTGCCGGATGTTATGGGTGGGACCCAGGCGGCCCTTCGAGCGTTCCTCCGGGAGTATCTTTTCGTGTTGCTCTTTCAGTCGTCCGCGGAGTCGCTTGCCAGCGAGAATGCCAGCCGTCTAGCCGCAATGCAACGCGCCGAAAAGAACATCGACGGAATCCTTGAGAATCTCAATCGCAGGTTGCACCGTATCCGGCAGGAATCAATTGACGAGGAACTCTTCGATGTCATCGCAGGTTTTGAAGCGTTGAGCAAACGTACATCGTTGACGGAGAGGGAAACATGAAGATTCATTCACAGGAATACCGGGTTCATCCTGGGAAAGAGTTCAAGCTTGACGACAGACCCACAACGATCAAGCCGTTGTGCAAGTCGAAGAAGCACTACAGCAAGACTCTGGAAAGTCACGTTGAGCAATTGAGCTCGTTACAGCAACTTCACTATGCATCGAATCGCTATGCACTCCTGCTGATATTCCAGGGTATTGATGCGGCTGGAAAGGACGGAGCGATTCGGCATGTGATGTCTGGGGTTAATCCAGAGGGCTGCGAGGTCTACAGCTTCAAGCAACCGAGCGCTACAGAGCTGGAACACGATTTCCTCTGGCGCACGACGTGCCGACTTCCAGAGCGAGGGCGAATCGGTATCTTCAATCGTTCTTACTACGAAGAGGTATTGGTCGTCCGTGTGCATCCGGAGATTCTTCGGAACGAAGGGCTGTCGGAAGAATTACGTGACGAAAAGACAGTCTGGGAGGAGCGATACCGCTCTATCGAGAATTTCGAGACTCACCTGCACCTCAACTGCACGCACGTCGTCAAGATTTTTCTCCACCTCTCACAGGAAGAGCAGCGCAAGCGTTTCCTCGAACGGATCGATGAGCCCGACAAGAACTGGAAGTTCAGCCTTGCTGACATCCACGAGAGAAAGTATTGGAAGCAATATGCCGAAGCATTCGAAGAGTGCCTGAATGCGACGAGCACCCAGGCATCCCCTTGGTTTGTCGTGCCAGCAGACGACAAAGAAAATGCTCGTTTGATTGTCTCCAGAATTGTGATCGACGCACTCAAAGATCTAAAGATGTCCTATCCAAAGACCACGGCAAAACGGAAGTCTGAACTGCAAGCCATTCGTAAGCTGCTGGAGAAATAGGGCCCGGACCGGCCAAGTCATCGGTCCATGAAACGAGTAGTCCAATGAAGATCGATCCTAGGGCAGGTCAACTCGCGATTCCCAGCGACCTCGTCGATGTGCCGAAGCTGATTGCCACCTACTATGAGGACCGTCCCGATCCCGACATCCTGGAGCAGCGTGTCGTGTTTGGTACGTCCGGACACCGCGGGTCCTCTTTTGAGAAGACGTTCAATGAGTGGCACATCCTGGCGATTACGCAGGCAATTTGTCTCTACCGCAAGCATCACAAGATCGACGGACCGTTGTTCCTCGGAATCGACACCCACGCGTTGTCACAACCGGCAGTGGACAGTTCGCTTGAGGTTCTGGCCGCTAATGGCATTGACGTGATGCTGGCGGGGCGCGAGGAATATACCCCCACCCCGGTGATCTCGCACGCCATTCTTACCTATAATCACGGACGGACGGCGGGTCTTGCAGACGGTATCGTTATCACGCCTTCGCACAATCCTCCCGACACGGGGGGCTTCAAGTACAACCCGCCTCATGGTGGCCCGGCAGAAGAGAAGGTTACCGCGTGGATTGAAGGGCGGGCGAACGAATTTCTCGCTCAGCAACTTAGGGGTGTCAAGCGAATCTCCATCGACAAGGCACTAGCGGCACCGACCACACATCGCCACGATTTCCTGACGGCCTATGTGGACGACCTGCACAACGTTATCGATATGGACACAATCCGGGCATCTGGCATCAGCATAGGGGTGAATCCGCTCGGCGGAGCTGGCGTGCATTATTGGGAGCCAATCGCAAAGAGGTATGGCCTAAATCTGAAGGTTGTAAACGAGACCGTCGATCCGACGTTCCGGTTCATGACGTTGGATTGGGACGGAAAGATTCGCATGGACCCTTCCTCGGAGTACGCCATGCGCCCCTTGATTGCGTTGAAGGACAAATTCGACCTGGCCGTTGCGTGCGACACAGATCACGACCGCCATGGCATCGTGACTCGAAGCGTTGGATTGTTGCCACCCAATCACTATCTGGCAGTATGCGTCGACTATCTCTTCCTGCATCGGCCCCATTGGACAAAAGAGATGGCAGTCGGCAAGACCGTGGTCAGCAGCAGCATGATCGATCGCGTCGCCGCCCGTCGAGGTAGAAAACTTTACGAGGTTCCGGTCGGCTTCAAATACTTCGTTGACGGGCTGCTTCACGGCAGTCTTGGATTTGCGGGCGAGGAGAGCGCAGGATCTTCGTTTGCTCGCATGGATGGTTGCGTCTGGACCACGGACAAGGATGGCATTATCGCCGCGCTGCTCGCGGCAGAGATCACTGCGATCTGCAAGAAGGATCCTGGCGAACTCTATGCGGAACTCACTGCAGAGCTCGGCGAGTCGCACTATCGCCGGTCCGAAGCGGCCGCGACCAATGAGCAGAAGGCAGCTCTTGAACACATCACTGCAAACGATATTTCTGTGGCTGACCTTGCGGGCGAGAAGCCTATAACGATCACGACCAAGGCCGCAGGAGATGGCAATTCCATTTGCGGCATCAAGGTTGCTGCCGCAAACGGATGGTTCGCAGCACGGCCATCGGGCACCGAAGCGATTTACAAAATTTATGCGGAAAGCTTCAGTGGAGAAGATCATTTAGCCCTTATCGAGTCCGAAGCGCAGACTGTCGCGAACCAAGCATTTGCATCGACTCCGCCATCATCTACGAGCCCCGAGCTTCAGGAGGCAAAGTGAGCGAATTAAAATCCAGCAAGCCAGCTAAGAAGGTTTCAGCGGCAAAGGCAGTGCCTGCCTTAGGGATGGGCGCACTGAATGAGTTGGCGCTGAACCTACATTGGTCGTGGAACCACATGGCCGATCCACTTTGGGAAGCGTTGGATAGCTACCTGTGGAACACGACGCAGAACCCATGGGTGATTCTTCAAACAGTTTCAGAAGATAAGGTGAAGACTCTTCTGGCGACGCCGGACTTTCAGGAACGACTATCCGCCTTGCTGCAGCACAAACGCAAATTCTTCGCGGCTGACGCTTGGTTTCAGAAGACGCATCCAGGAGCAGCGCTCTTAACGATTGCCTATTTCAGCATGGAGTTCATGCTGACCGAAGCGCTGCCGATATACTCTGGCGGGCTGGGAAATGTCGCGGGCGACCAGATGAAAGCGGCGAGCGACCTTGGTGTTCCCGTCGTCGGAGTCGGTTTACTGTGGGGGCAGGGCTACTTCCGGCAGGATTTCGACGCTGATGGCAATCAACGTGTGCTCTATCCCGTCAACGATCCAGGACAATTGCCTATCCAGCCGCTTCGGCGCGCGAACGGGGAGTGGCTGCGCATCCAGATTCAGCTCCCCGGTGCGATGATCTGGCTGCGTTGCTGGCAGGTGCTCGTCGGCAGAACGAAGCTCTTCCTGTTGGACGCGAATGACTTCGCCAATACCGCCGCTCATCGCGGGATCACGAGCGAGCTGTACGGCGGTGATGCCGAGATGCGGCTAAAACAAGAGATCGTTCTGGGTATTGGCGGCTGGCGTGTGCTCCGAGAGCTTGGTCTGAATCCCGAGGTTTGCCACCTCAACGAAGGTCATGCGGCATTCGCCGTGCTAGAACGCGCCCGATACTACATGGCAGATCATCACGTTTCCTTTGCAGTGGCGCTGACGATCACCAGGGCAGGAAATCTGTTTACAACCCATACGGCCGTCCCGGCCGGATTCGATCGGTTTGAGCCTGAACTCTGCCACAAGTATCTGGAACACTACGCGAAGGACGAACTGGCACTTTCTATGGAAGAACTCCTTACTTTGGGACGACAGAACCCTGCAGATGCCTCGGAGTCTTTCAATATGGCCTACCTTGCACTTCGCGGCAGCGGTCAGGTCAGCGGCGTCAGTAAGCTTCACGGAGAAGTAAGCAGGCAGATCTTTCAACCGCTCTTCCCGCGATGGCCTCAGCTGGAAGTCCCAGTCGGCTCCGTCACGAACGGGATTCATGTGCCGACCTGGGATTCCGCCGAAGCCGATACCCTTTGGACCAAGGTGTGCGGGGTGAATCGCTGGCGGGGTGAGCGTCCACTCGCGGACGACGTCCGTCGCTTGACCGACAGCGAGTTGTGGCACATGCGTACTGCAGCGCGGAAGACGATGCTCACCCAGGTGCGTGATCGCTACACGCGGCAACTCTCGGCCGAAGGCGCTTCTCACTTGGACGTCGCTGAAATCTTCAAGGAAGGCGTGCTCACGGTTGGGTTTGCGCGTCGCTTCGCAACCTATAAGCGCCCCGATCTTTTGCTGCACGATCCTGAGCGGCTCATTCGCTTACTCGCGGATTCGCGACGCCCAGTGCAATTGATCCTGGCAGGCAAGGCTCATCCGGAGGATCTGCCGGGACAGGCGCTTATCAAGCACTGGAATGAATTCATCGAGCGCCCCGAAGTTCGACATCATGTCGTGTTCCTCAGCGACTACGACATGCAGATGGCACAGGAACTGGTGAAGGGAATGGACCTTTGGATCAACACACCGCGGCGACCGTGGGAGGCCTGTGGGACAAGCGGAATGAAAGTGCTGGCCAATGGAGGGCTGAACATCTCCGAATTGGACGGTTGGTGGGCGGAGGCCTATACCCCGGAGATAGGGTGGGCCATCGGCGACGGAAGAGAACACGGCGAGGACGCTGCCTGGGACACGTCTGAAGTGGACAATCTCTACACGATGCTGGAACAGCAAGTTGTTCCCGAATTTTACGATCGAGACGCGCAAGGACTGCCTTCCAAATGGCTTGGACGCGTCCGCGAAAGCATGGCGACGCTTACCCCTGAGTTCTCGGCAAGCCGGGCAATTCGCGAATATACAAATGATCATTACCTGCCAGCGGCCGCAGGTTACGACGCACGCGCCGCGAACGATGGCAAACTCGGCGTCAACCTGTTGCTGTGGCAGCGCAGTATCGCCGAGCAATGGGTCACACTCCGTTTCGGCAATGTCACCGTTGAGACAAAGGATGGTCAACATCGGTTCCATATCTCGGTCGCCGCTGGGGGACTCCATCCGGATCAATTCAGAGTGGAGCTCTATGCTGACCCGATCGGCGAGAATCGGGCCAAACCAGAAATCCTGGCTGCATGTAAGTCTTCGGCGGAGCCGTCCGGCACCATCGTCTATTCTGTTTGCTGCCCAGCAAACCGTCCGGCAACCGACTACACGGCGCGCCTCGTTCCATCACACATCGGAGCGTTCGTCCCTCTCGAGGCGGACCAGATTCTCTGGCAGCGATGAGACACACTAGGGACAAGAGCGGTCACCCCTACCCGTTAGGCGCAACCGTTTCCCCTGACGGAGCGAATTTCAGCATCTTCTCTGCAAGCGCTTGCGGTATGCAGTTGGTCTTCTTCGACCACGCTGACGATCGTGTTGCCTCCCAAACCGTCACCCTCGATCCGGTTCGAAATCGCACCTCGCACTACTGGCATATTTTTCTTCCCGGAATCAAACCGGGCCAGCTGTATGGGTATCGGGCTGACGGCCCTCGTGATCCTGCAGCCGGTCAGCGCTTCGATCCTCAAAAAGTCCTGATCGATCCTTACGGCAAAGGAGTTTCGGTTGGACACAATTACAGCAGGGCCGCAGCCTGTATCCCCGGTGACAATGCTTCGACTGCGATGAAAAGTGTCGTAGCAGATCTCTCGCTCTTTGATTGGGAGGAGGACAAGCCGATCAACCGTCTTTTCCGAGAGACGGTCATCTATGAAATGCACGTTGCTGGTTTTACCCGCCATCCCTCATCAGGCGTTGGCACCGCCAACCGGGGAACATATCTGGGAGTTATAGAAAAAATTCCATATCTCCGATCTCTCGGTATTACAGCCGTCGAACTGCTGCCTGTATTCCAATTTGACTCTGCGGACGCACCGCCTGGGCTGGCCAACTACTGGGGTTACGACCCAGTCTCCTTCTTCGCTCCCCACCTTGCGTACAGCACCAACACCGATGACCCGGTCGCCTGCCTCGACGAGTTTCGCACTATGGTGAAAGCGCTACATCGCGCCGGCATCGAAGTGATACTCGATGTTGTGTACAACCATACCGCCGAAGGCGATGAACGTGGCCCGACACTTTGTTTCCGGGGGTTGGAAAACAACTTCTACTACATTCTTGAGGACGATCGCGCACACTATGCGGACTTTACCGGGACTGGGAATACTCTGAAGTCTAACCACTCTGTAGTAAAGCGGCTCATCCTCGATAGTTTGAGGTATTGGGTCTCAGAGATGCATGTGGACGGGTTCCGTTTCGATCTCGCTGCCATCTTCTCTCGGAGCGATTCTGGAGAGCCTGAGCTCAATGCACCCATCATCTGGGAGATCGACTCTGACCCTGTATTGGCCGGCACCAAGCTCATCGCAGAGGCTTGGGATTCCGGCGGGCTATACCAGGTAGGCAGCTTCGGCCAGGATAAATGGAAAGAATGGAACGATGCCTATCGCGACGACGTCAAAGGTTTTCTGAAAGCGGACTCGAACACGGTTTGGAAGCTTAACGAGCGAATTATTGGCAGCCCAGACATCTATAAGAGTGGACATTGTCCTACTGGTCAGAGCATCAATTACATCACCTGCCACGACGGCTTCACACTCAATGACCTGGTCTCATTCAACTCCAAGCATAATGATCAAAATCGGAGCCAGAATAGCGACGGAACCAATGCCAATCTGAGTTGGAACTGCGGTGCTGAAGGCCCTTCTACAAACTCTGATGTCGAACACCTCCGCATCCGACAGATCAAGAACTTCTTCGCGCTGACACTGCTTTCGGTTGGTACCCCGATGCTGCTGATGGGTGACGAGGTAAGACGCACGCAGCAAGGCAACAACAACGCATATTGTCTTGACAACGAAGTGAGCTGGTTCGATTGGGATTTGCGCAAGAACAACGCGGAGATCTTCCGTTTTGTGATGCAGATGATTCACCTGCGCCTGCACTTCGACCAGGAGACAAGCGGCAACGCTATCCCGCTCGAGGATTACCTCAGCAATGCGCAGATCAAATGGCATGGAACGACGCTGGACAAACCCGATTGGGGAAGCGACTCACACTCGATCGCCGTAGCGTTTCATAACCATGCTCTAAACAACGTGCGCTACATCGCGATCAACTCCTATTGGAGACCCCTAGAATTCGCGCTTCCTCCACTACCAGATTCGTCTTCGCGGTGGATTCGCATGATCGACACGTCTCTCGAGTCGCCCGATGATATCGCTGAAGTGGAGAGAGGTGCGGATGTAATTGGTTCTACCTATGTGGTCAATCCGCATTCGGTCGTCATGCTTCACTTTGCCTCACCCAGAGAGGGTTCGCGATGATTTGGGCTAATGGGAGTTGTCAAGCGTCGTTGCTCCGATGGAAACACTAAGACCCCTTATGCCTTTAGATGCGATCAATCACGTCCCACCATCTGCTCCGCCTGTCGCGCCGTTGGCAAGGACAGCTCCCGCCGGCTTGACGAGTGATCAAGCTTCCAAACAGCTACAGAAGGACGGTCCGAACGCGATGCCGGACACATCCGCTCACCCGTTGCGAGATGTGCTGGGCAAGTTCTGGGCGCCGGTTCCATGGCTGCTTGAATTCGCTATCGTTCTCCAGGTTGTGCTGCACAAGTACCTTGAAGCGGCGGTCATCGCAGGGCTTTTGATTTTCAATGCAGCGCTGGCCTACTTTCAAGAAGGCCGCGCTCAGGCGACGCTGGCCGCGTTGAAGCATCGACTTGCATTGAACGCTTCGGTGCGTCGTGACGGCGCGTGGAAGACGATACCCGCAGCCGAGGTCGTGTGCGGAGACCTGATCAAACTCTCGCTTGGGGGCGTCGTGGCAGCGGATGTCCATTTACTAGACGGATCGGTGCAGCTCGACCAATCCATGCTCACGGGTGAATCTCTGCCCGTCGAAGCCGGTGCCGGGTTCGACACCTATGCAGGCGCGCTCGTGCGTCGAGGAGAAGCGACAGCGCAAGTCACTGCCACTGGAGTTCGCACGAAGTTCGGGCGAACGGCCGAACTCGTCCGGGCTGCACACGTCGTGAGTTCGCAACAGAAGGCAGTCCTCAAGATTGTCCGTAACCTCGCCTACTTCAATTTTGCTGTCATCCTCCTCATCGGCACATACGCCTACTTCCATTCGATGCCCTGGAGTGAGATTGTTCCTCTACTCTTGACCTCCGTGCTCGCAGCCGTTCCCGTTGCCTTGCCTGCGACCTTTACGCTTGCGGCGGCCGTCGGTGCCCGCTCCCTGGCGAAGTTAGGCGTCCTTCCGACGCGGCTTTCGGCCGTCGATGAAGCCGCGACGATGGACGTGCTTTGCAGTGATAAAACGGGGACGCTCACCGCCAATCAACTCTACGTGACGAGTGTAAAACCGATGGATGGCTTCGATGAAGCTCACGTCCTCGGCTTGGCGGCGCTCGCCAGCTCTGATGGCGGACAGGATTCGGTAGACGTGGCCATTCGGGCGGCCGCTTCTCACAAGGCGATGACTGATGCGCCGAAGCTGATGAACTTTATTCCTTTTGATCCGGCCAAGAAGATTTCAGAAGCGACAGCTACTGATGCAAGGGGAAGCGAACAGCGGATTGTCAAAGGCGCCTTCACAGCTGTCTCCGGCGTTGCAACTTCAACTCCCACAGCCGCCTACATCGCCGGCGAACTGGAAAAACAGGGATTCAGGGTCTTGGCGGTCGCCGCTGGGGCAAATGGCTCGGTTCAGATCGTCGGATTCATTGCACTCAGCGATCCGCCGAGAAAGGACTCAGTCTCACTTATCTCCGAGTTGAAGGATCTTGGTGTCCGCACGGTCATGGTGACAGGTGATGCACCGGAGACCGCGAAAATCGTTGCTCATGATGTTGGTCTCGATGGGCCAATCTGTCCCTCTGGCGGGGTCCCCGACGGCGTCAAACCCGGGGACTTTGCGGTATTTGCAAGCATTCTTCCCGAGGGGAAGTTCAATCTGGTCAAAGCCTTCCAGAAAAACGGTCACACGATAGGGATGTGCGGTGATGGCGCGAACGACGCTCCCGCGCTCCGTCAGGCTCAGATCGGCATCGCAGTCTCGACTGCAACCGATGTCGCCAAATCGGCAGCGGGGGTAGTGCTGACGGAGGCAGGCTTGAGCGGCATCGTCTCGGCCGTAAAAGAGGGAAGAATAACGTTCCAGCGCATCCTCACCTACACACTCAATTCTGTTATCAAGAAGATCGTTCAGATATTGTTGCTGGCGATCGGTTTGATCATGACGGGGCATGCCGTCCTCACGCCGATGCTGATGGTGATCGTGATGATTACCGGGGACTTTCTCGCCATGTCCCTCACGACCGATCGAGTGCGTCCGTCGGCCACACCAAATTCTTGGAATGTGGGAAAGATCACCGGCGCGGCTGTCATCCTGGGATTGTGCTTTCTCGCCTTCTGCGTTGGGATCATGGCGGTCGGGAAGTTTGAGTTGCGACTTGGAATTGAACCGCTCAGAACGCTCTTAGTCGTCGCTATCGTCTATGGGGGGCAAGCCACAATCTACTCCTTGCGCGCTCGCCGCCATTTTTGGGGGCTACAGCCAACGATGTGGCTGGTGCTGTCGTCCGTAGCCGATGTCGCAATTATCACGCTATTGGCGAACCGAGGGATCGCGATGGCTCCTCTGTCCCTATCGACCTTGGGATGTGAGTTTGCTGCGGCTGCGCTCTTTGGACTGATTCTTGACGCCATTAAAATCCCGATCTTGTCGAGATTTGGAATCGACTAAGCATGCCCAAAGTTTCTGAAAGGTCGGAAGGATTGCGAGCGATGGCTGATCAAACGATGGATTACACCTGCCCGATGCACCCGAAAGTTCACAGCACAGGTCCAGGCGCTTGTCCGAAATGCGGCATGACGCTCGAACCTTTGACCGTAGCGGCTAACGAGGCGAATCCTGAACTCGACAGCATGACGCGTCGATTCTGGGTTTGTGCAG
>Ga0302227_10002119_pt1 | contig 13984 bp, 6 predicted proteins | sample II_Palsa_N1_1_FD_193525 | JGI IMG/M metagenome (GOLD analysis project Ga0302227, IMG submission 193525) | Peat permafrost microbial communities from Stordalen Mire near Abisko, Sweden - II_Palsa_N1_1 | ecosystem: Environmental > Terrestrial > Soil > Palsa > Peat permafrost | place: Sweden...
TAATTTGTTATGCGTGGATTTTGGGCTCTCCGGTCCTTGCGCAGGTCGGTCTTGGGCCACAACAACTGCCTTTACCACCAGCAATCCCGGCGCCTCAAGACATACCCTATAAGGGTGTGATCGAAATCGCAGTCGATGCGACGGATACGGCGCACAAGATCTACAGCGTGCATGAGACTTTACCGGTGCAGCATAGCGGTTTGATGGTCCTTCTGTATCCCCAATGGGACTCAGGGAGCCACGCCGCCACGGGACCGATTGCCAGTCTCGCGGGGTTGTTTCTTCATGCAAAGGGCCAGCGTCTGGAGTGGCGGCGAGATCCGGTGAATGTCTTCGCTTTTGCGGTGGACGTTCCTCCGGGCACAGCGACGATCGAAGTTGAATTTCAATATCTCTCGCCGGTTGGGCCAAGAGGCGGCGCTGTAAGCATAAGCGCCGATCTGTTGACTGTACCGTGGCAGAATCTGATGCTCTATCCGGCGGGCTATTATGTTCGCAATCTGCCGGTTCGAGCGACGCTCCTACTACCCACGGCGTTCGAACAGGCCAGCTCTCTTGAACGTGTGAAGACGATTGCGGATCGCACGGAGTACAAAGAAACCACGATCGAGCATCTGGCGGATTCTCCGGTGTACGCGGGACGCTACTTCAAAGAGATTGAACTGACTAAGGACAGCCCGTCGGTCTATCTCGACCTGTTTGGCGATAAGCCAGAGGATCTCAACCCATCGGAGAGCCAGCTCGCAAGCCTCAGGCTCGTCGTTCGGCAGACTCTCCAGATGTTTCGGTCTGCGCACTATGCGCACTATAACTTGCTGGTATCGCTCAGTGATCTGCTTCCGGGAGGCGGCGGCCTTGAGCATCTGGAATCGAGCGAAGTTAACTTAGCTGCTGACTTCTTCCGAAATTCGAAGGCTCATCTTTCTGACGTCACGCTCTTTCCGCATGAGTATGTGCACTCCTGGAATGGTTTTTACCGGCAACCGGCTGATCTCTGGACGGCGAACTTCAATACGCCGATGCGCGACAGTCTGCTGTGGGTGTATGAGGGACAGACGGAGTTCTGGGGGATGGCGCTTTCGGCTCGCTCCGGACTGTTGGCGCAGCAGGAGGTTCTCGACCTTTTGGCGATGGATGCAGCGACGGCCGAAGCCCATACGGGGCGGGCCTGGAAGTCGCTGCAGGATAGCAACAACGACCCGCTCTTCGATGCGGGCCATTCGGTTCCGTGGAAAGACTGGCAGCGGCGGGAAGACTACTACGGTGAGGGAGTTCTGCTGTGGCTCGATGTGGACAGCCTGATCCGGAGCCGGACTGGCGGAGCGAAGAGTCTCAGCGATTTTGCCAGAGCCTTCTTTGCGGGGGTGAACGGTAGCACGACGACCCAGACGTATACGTTCGACGATGTGTGCCGGTCACTTTCCAGCGTGACCGCTTACGACTGGGCCGGATTTCTTCGAGCGCGCCTTGATACCCATAGCAGCGAGCATCTGCTGGACGGTCTGAAGAGGGCTGGGTACCAACTCGTGTACAAGACGACGCCGACGGAGGCATACCGGCAACACGAACTTGAGGAGGGAGTCGTCGATCTTTCTTTTTCGATCGGGCTTACTGTGGACGAACGGGGTGTGATCAAGTCGGTAGCGTGGGACAAGCCGTCATTTCGAGCTGGTCTCGGAATCGGCGCTCGCATTCTTTCAATCAACGACGCTCCCTTCGCCACTGCGAAGCTACAGGAAGCGGTAGCGAAGGCAGAATCCACGCCTATCAATATCACCTACAGCGTGGATGGAGCTGAGCACGCGGTTTCTGTGAGCTATAAAGGCGGCCTTCGATACCCTCGGTTTGAGCGTATTCCCGGCACGCCCGATCTACTTATTCCGCTGCTCTCAATTGAACAGCGGCCATCCGAAAGCAAATGAGGCATGAAGACCGGCGAATGCAACAGCAGAAATAGTTCCAGGCTAGGCGCGGCCCTTGGCGGAGTTTGGTGGTGGGGGATAGTTGGGTCTGATCTTTGCAGGTTCGGGGGCTTCGGGTTCGAGCTCGATGGGGCGGTGGGTTGCGACCAGCTCTGCGATGGCGAACTTTAGCGGCTCGATGCCTTCGCCTTGAACGGCGGAGATGGCGAAGAAGGGCAGCTTGCGGCGCTTGGCCATGGCTGCGAGCTTTTTTAGCTTGTCCGGATTGGCGACGTCGGCTTTGGCGGCGACGAGGATGGTTGGCTTGGCGGCGAGCGCAGGATCGAAGCTTCGGAGCTCTTCGGTGATGACTTTGTAGTCGGCTACCGGGTCTGGGCGTGCGGTTCCCTCTGCGGCGCTGGAGTCTGAGACGTCGACGAGGTGGACGATGACGCTGGTGCGTTCGATGTGCTTGAGGAACTGGATTCCGAGGCCGTGTCCGAGGTGCGCGCCTTCGATGAGTCCGGGGAGATCGGCTACGGTGAAGGATTCGGTGTGGGGAAAGTCGCCGACCTGGACTACGCCGAGGTTGGGCTCGAGCGTGGTGAAGGCGTAGTTGGCGATCTTCGGCTTGGCGGCGGAGAGGCGCGAGATAAGGGTCGACTTGCCGACATTGGGATAGCCGACGAGGCCAGCGTCTGCGAGGAGACGGAGTTCGAGGCGGTAGGCGCGTTCTTCGCCGGCGCGACCGAGCTCGTGCTCGCGCGGGGCCTGGTGGGTGCTGGTGGCGAAGTGCTGGTTGCCTCGGCCGCCCCGACCGCCTTTGGCTATGACGATGGTTTCATTGGGCCGGGCGAAGTCGTGGATGAGCTCGCCGGTGGCGTCGTCGTAGAGGAGGGTGCCTACGGGAACTTTGAGGGTTGTACTTTCGCCAGAGTATCCGGAGCAGTTGGAGCCGAGGCCGTGGCCTCCGCGCTGGGCTTTGTGCTCGGGGTTGAAGCGGAAGTGGACCAGGGTGTTGTGGCTGAGGGAGGAGGACATGAGGACGTCGCCCCCGTGACCGCCATCTCCGCCGGAGGGACCGCCCTTGGGAACGAACTTTTCGCGGCGAAAGGCCATGCAGCCGTTGCCACCGTCACCGGCTTTGATACGGATTCTTGCTTCATCAATAAACATTTCAACTTCCAGTGTACTAGGATGTGGGTTAAACTGCGGATACAGCACGCCGATTGCGCACAGACCGTCAGCCTGGCGGCGGTGACGCACTCCCCTAAACAATTGAAGGTTTGATGGAAGTTACATGAAACCCATGTAAGGCATGTAACCGCTCTTTAATCACGCTGTGTCAAGATTAAGGCTAAATCAACCACATCCGAATGCGAGGCGCCGAGAACGTGTGCGCCTGCTTGCGGTAGCTGTACTTTCAGGAGACCAGATGAAGAATCTATTGACCAAGATGTTGCTGCTGGCGGTGGCCTGTGCAGGAAAGGGTATGGTGTTCGCGCAGTCGAGCACCCAGGGAGCGATTGGCGGAACTGTGTTCGACGCTACGAACGCGTCGGTTCCGAAGGCCAAGGTGCTCGTCCATAATGATGGAACGAATGCAGAGATCCAGTTGACGGCGGATGACTCGGGGTACTTCAAGGCCCCGTTGCTTGAGCCGGGGACTTATACGGTGACTATCTCCTCGCCTGGGTTCAGCGAATACCGCGCTTTGACAGTGGTGGTGCAGGTTGGTCAGCTGACGACGCTGGAGCCGCATCTGAAGACAGGCTCTGAGATGTCAGTGGTGGATGTTACGGCGGATGCGCCGATTTTGAACTTCGAGTCGCCGGATTTTTCGTCGAATCTGAATAAGACCGCTCTGGATAACATTCCAATCAATAATCGCCGCTGGTCGAGCCTGGCTATGACGACTCCGGGCGTGGTTTCGGATTCGAATGGATATGGTCTGGTCAGCATTCGGGGAATCAGCCCGATTCTCAATAACGTGCTGATCGACGGAGCGGACGACAATCAGGCTTACTACGCAGAGGAGCGGGGCCGAACGCGTGAGGCTTACTCGACTTCGGGTAGCGCGGTGCGTGAGTTTGCGGTGAACAGTGGGGTCTATTCGGCGGAGTACGGTCGCGCGGCCGGTGGCGTGATCAACTCGGTGACCAAGAGCGGGACCAATGAACTGCATGGCGAGGCTTACTTCTACGATCGTCAGAGCAGCTGGAATGCCTATAACGCGTTTACCCGCATTACGACGGCGGAGCAGAATCCTACTACTGGTGCCTACACCTTTCCCTCGGAGCCGTTGAAGCCTAAGGATCTGCGCAAGATCTATGGGTTTACGGTGGGCGGAGCGCTGATCAAGGACAAACTTTTCTGGATCTATACCTACGACCAACACTCGCACATTTTTCCGGGAATCGGTATTCCGAAGTCGCCGAGCGCTTTCTATGCGCAGCCGGATACGACGACGACTGGCGCCTGCAACCTGTCGACGGGTTATCTAAGCGGCAGCACGACGAGCAATCCGAACTACACGCTTGATAGTCAGGCTTGCACGCTGGCTGCGCGGCAGGGCTTCAGCAGCTATACGGAGGGCGCGCAGGAGTATCAGGATGGTGTGGTGGGTCTGCTGTCGGACCTCGGCAGTGTGCCGCGTACGGGATATCAAGAGATCAACACGCCGAAGATCGATTATCAGATCAACCCGAAGGAGCATGTCAGCATTCTGTATCATCGCCTGCGGTGGGATTCGCCCGGTGGGGTGCAGACGTCGGCGACAGCGCAGTACGGACTTGATACGTGGGGCAATGATTTCGTGAAGCTGGACTATGGAGTGGCGAAGCTTTCGAGTCTCCTCACGCCGACTCTGACGAACGAACTGCTCTATCAGTATGGTCGCGAGCTCAATGACGAGACGCAACAGCCGTTCAGTGCTTATACGCAGGCCAACTTGTTTGGCAATGGCGGCGCGAATGTTCCTCAGGTCGCCGTGGCTAGCTCTACCAGCGGTTTTACGCTGGGGTCGCCTTACTACTCGTACAGGCTTGCACTGCCGGATGAGCGGAAGTGGCAGATCGGCGACATTCTGCACCAGAGCCATGGAAACCACAACCTCTCTTATGGGGTCGACATGGTGCACAACTATGACCTGATCAATAACACCTATGAGAGCAACGGCGCCTATAGCTACACGTACATTGGCAACTACCTTAATGACTTGCTGAATAAGAATAAGACGAACTCGACTTGCAGTTCGTCGACGGCTGCGGCGGCTACGGCGACGGTAAGTGCTGTAGGCAAGTTGCCTTGCTACGCTTCGTTGTACCAGGGATTTGGTAGCCCGGTGTTCGACATCAATACTTTTGATTACGGCCTCTTTGCGCAGGACAACTGGAAGGTGACCTCGCGGCTGACGCTGCAGGTTGGGGCTCGCTACGACTATGAGTTGCTGCCTTCGCCGGTGAGCAACCTTACGACTGCGACCGGCGCGTTTACGCCTTACACGGGTCTCGACAATCATCCGAGCGACAAGAACAACATTGGTGCGCGTGTCGGCTTTGCCTACGATGTTTACGGTGAGGGCAAGACTGTGCTGCGTGGTGGCTACGGCATGTACTACGGCCGCATCACCAATGGTGTGTTGTTGAATACTCTACTGAATACGGGAAGTCCGAATGGGCAGACCACTCCGTTGTTCAAGCCGACGACGGCGAACGCACCACAGTTTCCAAATATCGTTGGTTCGGGCGGGACGGTTGCTACTCCTACCTCGTACTTCCTTGCTTCGAACCTGCAGAACCCGATGGTGCATGAGTTCGATCTTCAGGTTCAACAGCAGTTTGGCCGTGGAACGGTCTTTTCGCTCAGCTACCTTGGTGCGCTCGGCCGCGAGCTACCCAACTTTCTCGATCTGAACCTGAATCCTGCAACTGTGAAAAATGTAACCATTACGGTTGCAGATTCGACGGGGAAAGGGCCGCTGCGTAACGGTGCCGCGTACGTTGTTCCGACCTACACCGGCTATGGCAATACGGCGCTCTTAGGTCCTGCCGCTGCGAACTTTCAATCGATTACGGAAATTACAAGCAATATCAACTCCAGCTATGACGGATTTGTAGCAGAGATTCAAAACCGCTCGCTCCACAACCTGCAGTTCGACGCCAACTATACGTGGTCGCATGCGCTGGACTTTGCGCAGAACGCGACTACTACGACGGCAGTGAACAACTGGTATGACCCGTTCGGGAATCCGCGTGCCAACTATGGCAACTCGAGCTACAACGTGCCGAATCGCTTCGTCGCGTATGCCATCTATACTTTGCCGAATTTCAGCACGAGTAGCTGGTTGAAGTATCTGACGAATGGCTGGAACATCGACACGTCGTTCCAGATGCAGAACGGCCTGCCCTATACGACTGCGGTTAACAGCTACAACTCGAACTCAGCAGTTTTGACTGACTGGAATGGAGCGGGTGGGTCAACGCTTCTTCCGATGATCGGTCCGAACACGAACCGGCAGCCGCGCAAGATCGTGGATGACCTTCGCGTCCAGAAGGAGATTCCGATCTTTGAACGGTATCGTCTGCAGTTGATTGGGAACGTCTTCAACGTTGCCAACCACCAGAACATCGATGGAATCAACAGCACTGCCTATCAGTTGAGCTCGGGCAGCAGCGCGACGCAGGGTATCGCGACGTACCAGAGCACGTTCCAGCAGGCTACCAGCAGCAACAACAGCGGGTTCCTCTACACTCCACGCCAGATTGAGATTGCGGCGCGGTTGACGTTCTAGGGGCTTAGTAAAAACATTGCGGGCAGTGGCCATTCGGCTGCTGCCCCTTTGTGTTTAACACGGATGGGCCTTTCATAATTGCCTGGTCTGCGGCTAATCTCATAGTGTCCCACTGTTTTGACGTAGAGATTGGAGATTTTTACGGCTGCGAAGCTTTGCCCGGATAGCGAAGGTGCATGGCGAGCTTATTCTTTTGATCTTCCCGTGGTTGCGGCGTAGAGCGGTACAGAATCCGCGGAGAGTGCATGTCGTTCTGTCTGGGACGCGCGAAGGTAAGCGCGTGGTTAGGGAATATTTTATGGGCCTGCTTGCTGTGGTGTTGCGCTACTGCAACTCTGGGGACGTGCGCGTGGGGACAGAGTTCGGTGGATGGGGAGATCGGCGGCTTTGTCGTTGATTCTTCTGGTGCAGCTCTGGTTGGCGCGGTGGTGCAGGTGCAGAATCTCGCAAACGGATCTGTTGCTGTTGCGAGGACCGTGGGCAAGGGCGAGTTTGTGGTGGATCATTTGCCTGCGGGTGAGTACCGGGTTTTGGTGGACTATGAGCACTTCGCAAATCTGACGCTGGAGCCAGTGGTGGTGGAGGTTGGCGGGGTGACCTCCATTGAGGCAAAGCTCAGGGTTGGTAGCGTCTCAAGTTCGGTGAATGTGGCTGCTACGCCGGAAAAGCCGGCTACGGTGAGCGTCGATGAAGTGGCTTCTACGGCTTCCGCGAGTGTTGTTAGTCCTGATGAGATTGAACGAACGCCAGTGAATGGGAGGCGATGGCAGACGTTTGCGTTGCTGACACCGACGGTGAACGCCGATCCGGATGGAGATGGATTGTTGAGTTTTCGTGGTGTTGCTTCGACGCAGAACAGCAGCAGAATCGATGGTGGGGATGACGATCAGAGCTTTGGTGCGGTGCCGCGAGGGACAGGTTCGGAGAGTGCGGCGGAGATTGAAGATGCCGCGGAGACCGGATCTTCCAGGCGAGTGAGTGCGGGGAGCGCGGATGGTGGCGGAGGGTATGGGCGGCATGCGGGTGCGGCATACACGTTTTCGCAGGAGGCGGTGCGGGAGTTTCGCGTGAGCGGACAGAACTACTCGGCGTTGTATGGGCATGCGGCTGGAGGGATTATTACGACAGTGTCGAAGAGCGGTACGAATGCTCTTCATGGGACTGGTTTTTATTTAGTACGGTCAAGTGCGTTTGGTGCGACGAATCCTTTTTCGATAGAGACGACGTATGTGGATGGCGTGAGTACGAGTGCAGCGGTGAAGCCTTATGATCTGCGGCAGCAGTTTGGCGGGAGCGTTGGTGACGCGGTGGTGCAGGACAAGCTCTTCTACTTCTATGCGTACGACCAGCAGCGACGGTCCTTTCCTGCTATTTCGACACCTGATGACCCCAACTTCTATTCGCTGACACCGACGCAGAGTGCACTGCTGGGAAATCGAGGCGTGACGCCGTCGAAGGTGAATGCCGCGTTGAACTACCTCGACAGCTTGACGGGGACGGTTGCGAGACGAGAGGACCAGACGATCAACTTCGGCAAGATGGACTGGCAAGCGGCGGAACGGCATCGGCTGAGTTTGCAGTATGACCGCGCGCGTGCGAGTTCGCCCTCTGGGGTGCGGTCGGCACCGGTGGTGGATCTTGGAACGGCAAGCATGGGGAGCAGCTACGCAAAAGTGGATTCGCTGCTGGGGCGATGGGCGTGGACGGTTTCGCCGAAACTGAGCCATGAGTTGCGAGTTCAGTATGGGCGGGATTTGCAGTATGAGACGGCTTCGAGGCCGTTGCCGCAGGAGCCTGCGGTAGCTCCGAATGGATTTGCACCAGAGATTGCGATTGGGCCGGATGGGTTTACGTTTGGGACCTCGACCTCTTTGGGTCGCACTGCTTATCCGGATGAGAATAAGGTTCAATTGGCCGATCTGGTGACGCTGGTGCGAGGGCGCCATCAGCTTCAGGCAGGAGTGGATGTCAGTTTTGTCCATGACGACATTTCGAGTCTCAACAATCCGCAGGGGGCGTTTCACTATGACAGTGGAACGACGTCAGGTCATGCGGGCGGTTTGGTGGATTGGATCACCGACTATACCTTCAATGTGAATGCGTATCCGAATGGCGGTTGTCCGTCGATCACTGCAGCGGTGCATGATTTTTGTTTTCGGTCGTTTACGCAAAGCTTTGGGCAGCAGGCGGTGACGTTCAATACGCAGGAGTGGGCGGGGTTTTTGCAGGACGACTGGAAGGTGAGACCGGGACTGACGATTAGTGCCGGTTTGCGTTACGAATATGAGTTGTCGCCACTGCCGCAGCAGCCGAATGCGGCGCTGGATGCAGCGTTTGGACAGAAGGGTGCGACGAGTGTGTTTCCGGAGGATCGCAATAACTTTGGTCCGCGAGCTGGGATCTCATGGGAGCCGTTTGGGTTGGGACGGGGAGTGGTTCGCATGGGGTATGGATTGTTTTATGGCAGATTGCCCGGCGCTACGATTAGTAGCGCGTTGGCCAATACGGCGTTGACGTCTTCAACGACAAATGTGCTGATCTTGCCGACAACGGTTACAGATTGTCCGCAGGTTGCGAACCAGGGGTTTGGATATGCGTGCTCGTACCTGACAACGCCGCCGGCTGCCGTGGGGAAGACGACTTCGGCGATGGTGTTCGACCGGAGATTTCGGCTGCCGGCGGTACAGCAGGGCAGCTTTTCGATCGAGCGTGAGGTGGGTGAGGGGACGGTTGCGAGTGCGACTTATCTACTGAATCTTGATCGGCAGCTGTCGAATTCGGTGGACATTAATATTGCTCCTTCTACGGTCACAAAAGAGTTTCAACTGCAGGGCGGGACTGGCGCGGTGGGAGTCGCAGACGGAGAGACTTTTGTTGTTCCGTATTATTCGGAGAGGCTGAATACAGATTTTGGACCTGTGACCGACATTATTTCGAACGCGGACGCGACTTATAACGCGCTGGTGTTGGAGGCTCGGCGGCGCAGTCGCGGGGGGCTGGAGTTTAGAGCGAGCTGGACATGGGCGAAGGCGATTGACTATGGACAGAGCGGTGGAGCGACGCCGCGTACCAATGCGCAGTTCGATCCTTTTGATGTGCGGTATGACAAGGGACTTTCGGCGTTGAACTATCCGCATAAGATTGTGGCGAGCGCGGTTTGGGAGCCGAGGTTTGCGATTGAACAGCATTGGCTAAGGAGTACGGTGAATGGCTGGGCTGTTGCGCCGATCTTTACCGAGACGAGCGGGAAGCCTTATAGCCTGAATATCTTTGGAGGCACGCGGCTGGCGGGCGGACATGAGAGCATCAACGGCGCAGGGGGGGCGGTGTATCTGCCGACAGTCGGGAGAAATACGTTGCGACTGCCAGATACCGGGCGGGTTGATCTACGTCTAAGCAGAGCAGTGATGGTGCGTGAGGGTGTAAAGGTTCGAGGGGTGGCCGAGGCGTTCAATCTGACGAATCGGGTGAACTACTCGTCGATTATGCAGCGGGCTTATCTGGTGGGTACGGAGACGAATGGAGTTACGCCGCTGGTGTTTCAAAACGCTGCGACAGTTGCGGCTGAGGGGCTGAATGTGCGGCCGTTCGGGACGTTTACGGCGGCGGCTACGGGGCAGTCGCCGGAGCGGCAGGTGCAGCTTGGTGTGAGGGTTGAGTTCTAAGGTTGTATGGCTTGCTGTTGGAGTGAAGCGTAACCTGCGGGTTTAGCGTGAGGAGCGGTGGAATGGGCCTGATTGACGTCGTAGCGCAGCATGGGTATGCGGTGACGGCGATCGTTATGTTTCTGGCTGCGGTGGGACTCCCTCTGCCGATGTCGATTACGCTGCTTGCCGCGGGCGCAGGTTCGAAGCATGGACTTAGCCTGGGAGTTGCGCTGCCTGTTGCGTGGGGTGCAGCGATAGCCGGGGATACGCTGCTTTATTTTGGCGGAAGGTATACGGGGTGGTGGTTGCTTTCGGGGATGTGCCGCGCGTCGATGAATCCTGAGCAGTGCATCTTCAGCTCTGCGGAGTACTTTTACCGGCGGGGACAGAAGACGTTGTTGTTTGCGAAGTTTATCCCTGGGCTCGGAGCTATGGCTGCTCCTCTGGCTGGGTCGCTGAATATGCGGGTGGGGCGGTTTTTGCGCCTCGATGTTCTTGGTGCTTTGATCTACTGCTCTGTGTGGCTGGGTATCGGTTATGCGTTCAGTGGGTTTTTGCGGGAGATTGAGGCGTGGATAGGCAGAGCGAGTCATGCAGCGTTGTTTCTCGTATTGCTGCTTGGGCTTGGATATGCGCTGGTTTTGATCGCATTTACGATACGGGCGAAGAGATATAAGGGGATTGATCGGATTACGGCGGACAATCTCTTTGAGCGGTTGCAGACCTTGACGCCGGACAAGCTGGTTATTATTGCCGATGTGCGGAGTCATGGGTACTACGATCCGGGGATGCAGAGGATCAAGAATTCAATACGAGTGGAGCCGCATCGGTTGAAGGAAGAGCTGGTTGCGTTGCGTGAGTTTATGGTGCCGGAGTGTGAGGTTTATTTGTATTGCAGCTGTCTTCGCGATACGACCAGCGTTCGGGTGGCACATATGCTGATGCAGGAGAACTGTCATACGCAGGTGATTACAGGCGGGATGAAGGCCTGGGTAAAAGCAGGCGGGGATCTTGAGTTGGTGCCTGAGGCGGACCTGCAGCATCTGCCGAAGTTTGATTAGCTTAGTGTTGGTCGAGGCATCGTGCGTCGCAGTCTGGTTGACGAACCAAGCGACTTAGCGTGGGTTCAGTTGATGCGCGGGGGGACTGAGGGGTTGGACTCCGATTTCGTTAGCAGAGCCTTCAGGGCGCGAGGCGAATCGGGTGGTGGGGAAGGCGTCAGGGTAGTTTTGCTGGATCCACTCGGTCATTTTTTCGCGGACCAGGCAGCGGAGGTCGAAGTTTTCGCTGGAGTTGCGAGAGCTCATGAGGCAGCGGAGCTCCATGGAGCGGTCGGTGAGGTTGGTGACCTGTAGGCCGCAGACGTTCTTATTCCAGAGCGGAGAAGGGTGGACGATGGCTTCGAGCTGCTGGCGAAGAGCTTCGACGGGGATGGAGTAGTCGACGTAGAGGAAGGCGGTTCCCATGATGTCGGAGGACTCGCGTGTCCAGTTCTGAAAGGAGTTTTCGATGAAGTAGTTGAGAGGGACGACGAGGCGGCGCAGGTCCCAGATGCGGATGACGACGTAGGCGGAGTTGATCTCTTCGACGCGACCCCATTCGCCCTGAACTACTACGACGTCGTCGATGCGAAGGGGTTCAGTGAGAGCGATCTGGAGGCCAGCGAAGAAGTTTGCGGCGGTGGATTTGGCAGCGGTTGCGAGGACGAGCGAGGCGATGCCGGCGGAGGCCAGGAGGCCAGAGCCGTAGTGCCAGATGCGCGGGTCGTTGAAGGTCCAGAGGATGGCGCCGATGTCGATGATGACGACGAAGGTGATGAGCATGCGGCGGAAGAGCTGGAACTGGGTGTGAACGCGGCGGGCCTGGATGTTGTTTTCGGCGTTGAGGTCATAGCGCCGCAGCATGATGGACTGCAGGACGTAGATACAGCCGATGGCGAACCAGCCGAGGGAGGCGACCATCGCCATGATGAGTCCCTGGCGGATGGTGTCTTCCATCTTGTCGGGTAGTCCGGGTACGACTGGGAGAATGAGGAGCAGGCAGGTGAGGAGGAAGACGGCGCGGGCTGGTTTTCCGAGGTAGCGTTGAAGGCCCCAGCCAATGCTTTGGCTCTCTGCTTCCTTGCGGCGCAGCACGCGAAATATTACGTAGTGCACCAGATTTGCGAAGACAAGCGCAGTGCAGAAGAGAAAGATTGCCAGGAACCAGCTATGGCGAAAGTGGAGATTTTCGACCGACGGTCCGTTGGATTGCGATGCGAAGAAAGCGACGGCGCTGAGAGTGGCTTTGATCAAGGGTGTCCGTCTCCTTCGCCGGGTAGATGCGGTGGTACTGAGAGCAGTTTATCGTCCTGCGTGAGCTGGCGTGTGACCGCTATTGGGGAAGGCGCTGCCTGTGTTGCAGATAGTCGAGGCCGTCCAAGACAGCCTTTTCCAAAGCGATGCGATCTTCGGAGTAAGAGTGGTCGGTCGCCATGTGGAGGGCGGTGACCTCTTCATTGCCGGCGGTGTAGAGGGCTTTTACAAAGGCGTCGTTCGAGGGAGCGAGGCCGTCGTCGGAGGTGATGACGAGCATAGGGCGGGTGGCGAGTTTGGGAGCGAGGGCGGGGATGTTCCATGCAGTCGCGTTTGCGACGACTTCTTTGGCGAGGCTCTCGGGGGTGCATCCGGCGAGGGGAGCCATGCCTTCGTCGGCTAATGCGGCGGCGAGTGTGGCTATGGCTGCGTTTTGCTGATCGGGTTTGAGGGACTGGACGTGGTCAACGCCCATATCGGCTGCAGAGATGAGGCCTACGGCCTGGATGGCTGGGTCCTGCGCAGCGACGTAGCGGGCTAAAAATCCTCCCATGCTGTGGCCGATGAGAACGATGTAAGACGGGTCGGCGTGGAGTTTCTTCGCATTAGCAGGATTGCGAATGTAGGCGATGGCGGATTGCACGTCTTCGATGGAGTGGGTGAAGGAGAAGTCGCCGGGCGAGCCCCAGGAGCCGCGGTAGTCGAAGTAGACGACGTCCCAACCGGCGCGGCGGATGGCCTGGGCGAGGTCGAGATTTTTTTCGTTGCCGGGGAAGCCGTGGAGGAGAAGTACGACTTTGTGGGGTCCGGCTCCGGGTGCGATATAGGCGATGGCGTTGAGCAGAGCGCCGTGGCTTGGGATCTGGAATGTTTCGAAGGAGGCGGGGTTGGTCTTGTCGGGCGCGGGATCTGTGGTGATGGCTGTGGGAAGCTGTTGCGGGTGAAGGGCAGCAGGAAGTATGGCACAGGTTAGAGCGAAGGCGGCAATATGGCGATGAAGGCGCATGTGGCTGATTGTAGAAGCTGAATAAGTTTGAAAAATATAAAAGAAGCCGATTTTCTAAGTTAAGATTGCCACCATGCTGAAAAGACGCCTAAGCAGACTGCTCTTCTGTGCCTTCCTGTGCTCGTTCTCTCTTCAAGCACAGATCGTAGGTTTTCCGGCAATTCAGGGGGAGAGGACGGATGCTGACGCGGCCATGAAACGCGCCTTGAAGAGGTCATCACTTACGTTTGAGGGGAAACCATTTCATGCAGTGATGGACATTGGAACCGAGGGGGAGGAGTATTCGGGCCGGGTGGAGGTGTGGTGGATCAGCGACTCGAAATATCGGGTGGTGCTGAAGTCTC
>Ga0302227_10002120_pt1 | contig 13983 bp, 21 predicted proteins | sample II_Palsa_N1_1_FD_193525 | JGI IMG/M metagenome (GOLD analysis project Ga0302227, IMG submission 193525) | Peat permafrost microbial communities from Stordalen Mire near Abisko, Sweden - II_Palsa_N1_1 | ecosystem: Environmental > Terrestrial > Soil > Palsa > Peat permafrost | place: Sweden...
CCCCCCCCATCGTGCGCTGGACACCTCAGAGTCTTTGCAGCCATCCGACGAACCCGATCGCACAAGAAACACAATGTCCAAGTTTTCATCGGCCCTCGTCCTCACCGACCTGAACGACTATGTCTCGCCAGGCCAGGCGTGCATCAAGCCGGTCGAGGTGACCAAGGAGGAGGGCGCGGCGGCGACGGAGATTCGCGTTGAGCGCGACGGGAGCTACGTCGAGGTCAACTCGTCAGGGTCGTCAAAGCGGCTAAAGACGGCGCAGATAACCCTCAACGACTGTCTCGCGTGCAGCGGATGCATCACGTCAGCCGAGAGTGTGCTCATCGAGGCCCAGAGCCACCACGAGCTGTACAAGGTCCTCGACGCGCTCAAAGCCAGCAGCGGTAACAACGCTGCCAGCAGCGGCGGCACCGCAAGCGACATCGGCAGCACCAACGCTGCTCCCAACGAAAGCTTAGTCATCATTTCGTTGTCGCCACAATCGCGCGCGTCCTTTGCGGCCAAGTATCATTTGACGCCCTTGCAGGTATCCCTCCCTCCCTCCCTGTGACTTGTGTACTCCAGTTGCTCAACAACAAAAAAATGCAGGTCGCAAGGAGGCTCACGGCCTTTTTCAAGCATCTAGGATGTTACGCCGTGTACGACACGAGCTTTGGTCGCGACCTCGCCATCCTCGAGAGCCAGCGCGAATTTGTGCGCAGGTACAACGCTCAAAAGACGTCTTCGCTCCCAATGCTTGCGTCTACATGCCCAGGTGAGAAGAAGAAGAAGGAGAAGAAGGAGAAAAAAGAGTAACACCCCCCACCCCCCCCCCACCCCCAACAGGATGGATTTGCTACGCCGAGAAGAAACACGGAACGTTTATCCTGCCCTACATCAGCTCCACTAAATCGTCACAGCAAGTAATGGGCTCGATCGTCAAGTCCTTTCTGGCCGAGAAACTGAATAAACCGTAAGGCAGTAACGCGATTTCGGGAAAACCACTCTGAAAGCACGCGTTTTTTCAGGGCAAACAAAATCTACCATGTGGCCATTATGCCCTGCTACGACAAAAAACTGGAGGCTTCCCGTCAAGATTTCTACGACGACGTGCTGCGGACGCGCGACGTCGACCTGGTGTTGACGACGGGCGAGGTCGAGACAATGCTTGCGGAGCAGAGTGTCAACATCGAGTCAGCCGATGAGGTCGACCTGGACCACGACTTTAGCAAGGTGGATGACAGCGGCAGTGCACTGCTCGGCACCGAGGGCTCTTCTGCCGGTGGGTTTCTGGAGCACATCTTTCGCTACGCTGCCAAAGAGCTGTTCAACGTCGACGTCGCCAAGGTCAACTTCAAGCAGGTCCGAGGCACCGACTACCAGGAGGCGACGCTTGAAGTGAACGGCGAGGTCGTCCTGCGCTTTGCTACATCGTACGGCTTCCGCAACATCCAAAATTTCGTGCGCAAAATCAAGTCGAGCAAAGCCAAAGAGTTCCACATGGTGGAAATCATGGCGTGTCCCTCGGCCTGCATCAACGGCGGCGGCCAGCTCAAGGACACCAGCGCCACCGGCACCGACACAGACAAGGCTCTGGTGACCGCCGCAGACACGCTGTACCGCTCCCTCCCCTACCAAGCCCCACAGGACAACCAGCGTGCAAATGCGCTTTACAAGTAACCTGAAACAGTAAAGAAGAAAGAATTTTTTAAAAAAAAATTTTTTTTTCTGCAGGGCGTGGATAGGAGACGACGGTGCCAAGGCCGAGCGATATTTGCACACCGTCTACCACGCTGTTGCCGACAACATCAACAAGTCTGGCCTCTCTGTCCAGTGGTGATTTGTTTTCTTTTTGTGTAAATATAATTGAACGAATCACAATGCTTGTGAAAGGTTGATTTACAATACCCAATTTTAACTCTCGGCACCAGGCTACTTCATCTGGTTGATGTCCACTTGCTGGAAGATGTTTGGTGCGTAGGGGTGCTCCGGCCCCTCAAAGACCTTGAGGCGGCTCATGCGGAACTTGCGCGTGTTGTTCTTCGGGAGCATGCCGTTGACGGCGTGCGTGATAATCTTCTCGGGGGTCTGGGCCATCACGTCCTTGTACGCGAGCTCCTTGAGGCCACCTGGGAAGCCCGAGTGGTGTCTGTACAGCTTTTGCTCTGCCTTTTTTCCAGTCACGGTCACGTTCTTGGCGTTGATCACCACGACAAAGTCGCCCGAGTCGTCTAATGACAGAAGGGAAAACGAGCGTTAGGCATGTGGGCCGGCGTAGGCCAACGTACCGTTTGGTCGGTAGATGGGCTTGTGCTTCCCCATGAGCAGGCTGGCTATCCGCGTGGACATGCGCCCGAGCACGGCGTCCTTGGCGTCAATGAGCCACCAGACCCTCGCGTGCGTAGCAGTCTATTTGTACGCGCAACGTCAGAGGAGAGGAGGGGCCTATGGCCTTACCTTTAGAAAGGGCATCGTCGAGGGAGAGCAGGGACGGAAAAGTGATGGGTACGGCACTGTTGTTTATGGCGACTTTCTGACAGCGGCCATCGAGAGACTGATATGCCTCCACGGTCGCCAATCGTGCGCGGCAGCAACCGTAACGGGGATGGATAAATACGGCAGACTGATGTTTGTTTTTTCTGTGCTAGCGATGCTGCGGTTCGCCATGATTTGCCTCGTGCTGCTGCTGTGGTAACTTTTTTTTGGTTGGTTGGTTGGTTTTGTGACACAGATTGCTGATAAAGCCTGGGGCGTCTTTTCTTTTTTGGATGCAAACAGGCTGCTGGTCATCGTGTACATCCAGAACAGCAAGCTCGAGTCTGGCTTCAACACGACGCTGCTGGGCAACGACGAGAAGCAGCACTTACCCGCAGCCGCAGTCGCAGCGGGAGCAATCTCAGCAGCAGCTGCTGCTGGCAAGAAGAAAAAGAACAACAAGACGTCCAAAGGGCACAGTGCCGACACTGCCGAGGCCGCGGATGCCGCAGCCGAGGCCGCTCAAGCCGCTGCTGAAGTGGCAGCGGCAACGTCATACCCCTACCTTATCGACTACTCGATCCAGTTTGGCGTGACCAAGTCGTACTTGTACACCGACCTGGACGAGGACAAACAGGAGCAGATCCTCGACGTGGTCGCCAATCCGGTCGAGGTCAGCCGCAAGTACTCGTGGGACCTCACGCCCAAGGGCGAGATAAGAAGCGTCCACTTTCGCGAGCACTGTCTCACGCTCGCGTTGGACCTCTCCAATGCCTACATGAGCCCGTGCGTGTACAACCTGCCGAGCCAGCGCTGGGTCATCAACAAGGAGGGCACTATCCAACCCAAACGCCACAACGACCTCTGCCTTGGCTTCTCTGACAATCGCTTGTACTTGGCCGCGTGCCTGAGTGAGCCGAGCGAGATCGTGTGGAACATCAAGCCATCGCACGACCCACTACTCACCGTCGTGCTGCGCCTCGGTCTCGAGAGCGTCGACCGCATCCGCGATGCCACCGCCTTTGAGGACGCTCTCGTCGACATCTTGACCCTGGCAGACGCGGAGCGATTCGAGGTGACAAATTTCTTTTGTAATTTATTTGAACATTTTCCTAGGTGGTCCTGTTGAGGCTCTCGATGGAGACCGAGGATCCGATACTGATGCTTGCGAGCCAGTACCGGGACAAGTTTATCGCCAGGAAGATGTCGCTTCGTGTCTTGCCGAGCTTGCTCACGGGCGTGTCCTCGTCGATGCACATCAACAACGCCGTCAACAACGGAGGTCGCTTTGTAACAATTATCGACCACGTCAGCGATATCAAGGCGGCGGGGCCCTACTACCTCAGCAATTCGGTCACGACCCTCTTTTTTCAAAATAACAAGAAAAACGTGGCCATCTCCAGCTCCAAAGGCGGTGGTCTCAACGAGCTTGTCTTCAGCCAAGGGTGCCGCTGTCTCAAGGCCACACAGGCTCCCAGTACGGTGGTATCATGTGGAACAGCAATTTATTAAAAGTGTGTCTATCGTAGCACACGACCTGTCAGCAATCCTCCCCGTGCTCGCCGCGATCGTGTCACCAGTGTCGGTACGGTCACTGTGGACGCGCGCCAGCGGCCTCCACTACATGCCCATGGGCTCGCGATCCAGGCGCGATTGCCAGATGGTCGACTTTTGGATGACGGCGGACGTGACCTCGGGTGTGAACGCCGTCTACGTAACAGGAAGGAAGCTCGTCAACGCGATGATGCTGGCTACACCACTGTACGTCTCGAGCCTTTGTTTCCGTTGACGGCTCACTTTGGAAATAACAGGAAACCCAAAGTGGCCATTTACGATGCGTGTCCATCCGCCGCCTTTGTTTCAGCCGATGCAAACAGCGTCGCGAAGCAATCGACGTCGATGGTCGACGAGGCATTCATAAAATCGTGGCTGATGCTGCGCAACCCCGAGCTCTTTACAACGCCCGAGGTGATGCATGAACAGTGCCAGCTCGTGCTGTCGCCCATGGGCTTCCTGCAATCGGACGAATTTGAGGCCTACAAGCGCAAGTATGTCAACGTGGACCCCCACGTCCTGTTCATGGATGCCATGCGGCAGGAAGGGACCAGTGCGCTCCCCGAATCGCGCACGTCGTACAACTTTCTCGTTTTGGGGTCGCGTCTCGATGGGACCCGGCGCATTTCGATCTGGCCGTACCTCTACCGCAATTATCTCGTCGCACGCCCAGAGCCTATTCAACAAACGACCATGGAAAAGTGCGTCCAGACCCTGTCCTTTGACCCTTCCTGCAGCAACTTTAACAGTCGTGCGATGCGCAAAATTACAAAGGCACCGATCGACTTATTTTTTTAATTAGCGCAATGCTAAAAAAAGTATTTTTTTTTTCAGGAGGAAGCAAAGCATTACGAGGCCAAGATCGAAGAAGCAACCGCATCCGGCAGACCTATTTTCCACATAGTTGTGACGTTCAAGGGCGGAGACAACCGGTTCCCGTACATGTCCATCGAGAGGTAAGCGCAACGCGTATTTTGCTATCTCACGGTGTGCGTACAATAGCATATTTTTCCATCACGCAGACGCAGCTGTCTTTTTGCACTCTGATGTAATGAATGACCAGGACGTGCAACCGTTCACATCACGACAAATGGATGTAACCGTTGTGCCCTTTGGCATGATGCGGTATGCCTCGAGCGAATCCATGTTTTGGTTCCCCCTTCTCGTTCAGCGTATGGATCTTTTCTTTATAAAAATAAAAAAAAAAAAAAAACTGAAAACGAAGTCTATGGGCCAGACGTCGAGCAATTATTTATCAAGGAAGAGAACTGGCCTTACGTCTTTGCCGACTTGTTCAAGTACTGGATCATTGAGCGATTTGGTGGCATTTACTTTGAACCAGACGGTATGACAAACCAAGTAAAGCACACTTTTTTTCCTTACGATTGCATCGCCCTCCAAAAAGTCATTCTTGTCAAGCCCATTGACCTGGAAAACATGATCAATACCATTGGCGCCAAGACCGGCACGATCTCGCCCGACACGTTGGCAGAACAAGCAGACTTTGAGATCAATGGTACTTTGTCTGTGCAGTTTCTGTTTATATTGAGCAAGATGTGTGCCTCCAGGTCACGTCATGATCTTTGAAAAGGGCAACGCGTTTGTGCAACGAGTGATGAATTTTATACCGCGCACGTTCAACATCGACCACCCCGCCTCGACTGGATACCTGCTCCTCACGCACACGTTGATGCGCTCAAACAATCTTCGCATCGAGGACGACCTGGTCATGGCAGACGGTGTGTCTGTCGTTGCCAAGGACGTGTTTTCGCCAATTTCGGCCGTCAAGACCAACCTCAAGATCTTCAACTCGGTCTTGGTATGTTTCTCTTCCTTTCTTTTCGCACGCAATAAGAAAAAAAAATTTTTTTTTTTTACCAGATGTCGGACGAGAAATGGGACAACTTTGTCGACGGGCCCTCCGTTGTCGTTCATTTCTACCAGAGAATATCAGGAGCGATCATTACATCTCCAGGATCGTTTGCGGACCGTGTCCTCACCTCATTCTGCGATCGCTGCGAACCGCCCTCATGAGTTGTATTTATTAAGATATTTATATGCATTGCCGCAAGAAACAAGGACACGAGAAAGAAAAACTACAGAATGCTGACAGAGAGTTATTGAAGGGGTGTGTGGTGAATTTCGGAAATAAGTAGATCTAACAAGAAAGGGAAGAAAAAAAAATACACATTACAGTTCTGTCGTCTCATTGCTTTCTCGTGCGCTCTTGTGTGTCTTTTTTTTTTTTTTACTGCACGATCTGCTCCTCGGGTTGAATGACCGCTGATGCGAGCGCAGGTGATGCCGAAGGGGTGAGGGTGTACGATTTTCCTTGAGCATAGAGCTGGGTCAGCTGGGCAGTGACGAGGTCAAGGTACTTTTGTCCAGTTGTTGCAGTCTAAACCAGAAAGAAAAAAAAATAATTTTAGCAACTTGCAATCATGGAAAAAGGTCAAACGCACCTCGTTGAGCTTTTGGAAAAAGAAAGAGTCCTTGTTGAGCTGGAGGTGGTGGAGATGTGACAGCTGCTCCTGGAGGAGAGCGTGGAGACGCGATGTGTGCACATGGACAGACTCGGGGAGGTACGTGGCAAGGATGGTCGAAGTGGTTGTGAGCGTGTTGACGAGGAGCTGAGTGACGTGGGTGACTTGGGTGGCGATGGCCTGATGTTCCGATGCGACCTGCTTCTGCGATGCGGCAAACGTCTTCTCGAGCCACGCCAATTGCTCGGTGAGGAGCTGGACCAGAGAAAAATAATAATTCATTAAACACACACGGCGAAAAATAGATTGATGCCTTACCTGGTTTGAATACTTGACGAGCTCAGAGATGGCAACGAGGTTCTTCAGGTCAGCGGACGAGGGGAGAGTCACGGGGGGGAGGTGGGCCTGCTTGAAAAGACGTGTGCCAACACTGGTGCCGAGCTGCTGGATGGTCTCGAAAGTGACGACACCTGATCAGAGCAAATAAATTTTTTTTCAGTCACGGTTGATGGAGGTTTCACGAAAGAAAAAAAAAAAAGGTCGTACCCTGGCCGTTGGCGCTGATGGCAGCAGCGGCGGCTTCGTCGGGGCCGAGGAAGCGATCAGCAAGACCCTCGGTGAAGGTGAAGACGCCCGAGACGTACTGCGACTTGAGGCCCTCCTCGACAGTGTGCTTGCCGGTCTCGACGACGGTCAGAGCCTTGGTGGTAACCTGGGTGGTCACGTTCTTGACGGGGTTGACAAGCGCGTTGTCGACCAGGGCCTTGGTGGTCTCGATGACCTGTGATCGTCCAGGTTAGGCTTTAAAAAAAAAACAAGAAAATCCGTCTTGCACGATCTCGCACCTTGGTCGTGGGCTCCTTGATGATGGGGAGCTGTGTCTCGAGGAGATCGAGGCCAGTGCAGGCGTACGAATCGATCTGGGCCAGCTGTGCATCGCCATAGGCGTGGAATGTCTGGACGATGGGCTGGAACTGGGGGACGACCTTGGTCTTGACCGAGGTCTCGATGGTGTCGATCAGCTGGTACTTGCTCTTGGACGAGTCGTAGAGGGTCTTGGCCGACTGGAGCGCCGAGTTGACGATGGGGAGGCTGGAAAGAGGAATATCGTTTTAATTTTGCTGTTGGGTCAGCCATAACTATTATCCACGTACCTGCTCACACGCGCGATAAAGTTGACAGTGTAGACGTCGTTGGCGAGGAGCGTAGGGCTCGAGGGAATGTTGGACGAGGAGACGACGGGTTCAGGGGCCATTTCTTGCTGTTCTTGAAGGGAGCTGCTGCTGCTGCTGACGGTGAGAGGAGCCAGTTTTCTTTGCTGTGTGTATCAACGAGGGCAAAAAGAAAGAAAAAAAAAAGAGGATAAAATTAGAACGCTGGCCAGATAAAAAAAGAAACGGAAAGACTTGGACAAACAGGCAGAAGCGAGAATGTGAAAAAAAATGTACTCTGACGAACGAGCAAAAGGTCGTAAAAAGCCGAATGGCGCGAAAGGTCGTGCGTGTTCATGAAAGTCACGGAAAACACTCGAGAGTCTCTTTGTGAAAGGAAAAAAAAATAACGAACACGTGTTGGTAAGGTGTGAAAAGCGAGCAAGAGAGAGAAAAAGAGCTCGGTCAGCACACAAGTAGCAACAAGCCACAAGCATGTTTTTTTCCCTCTTGGCCACGCTAGACCAAGCCACCTCCTCGTGCAGCAGGAAGAAGAGAAGGAAAGGGAAGTAGAAAGGAGAGAAGGAAAAAAAAAAGGGAGACGAAAAACGGGCAAAAAAAAAAAACGCATGGGAACATCACCGAGACAAGAAAAAAAAAAGAGAGCAAGAGAAGGAGCAAGCACAAGGCCTCGCGCAGGGCAGGGAGGGGAGGGTGGAGGTGTGTGTGAGGAACGAGCGTGCGTCAGACGCGCAGTCAGAGGGAAAAAAGAAAAGTGCAGCCAAACGAGTGTGAGAAAAACGTGAAAGTCGTGCGCGTGAAAAAAGTATCACTTTCACATGTGCGGGGTACATACGTCACTGCAACACCGTACTGTGGCGATGGAGTCGTCTCGCGCACGCGCTACTGATGATGGGGATTCCGGCCGCCCACGGGCTCGTGCCGTGAAAAGCCCACTTTCAACCTCGCGCCTCGAGCACGTCGTCGGGAAAAAACGATCGAAGGGGCCTTGGTTTGAGACAGTGACAAAAAAAAGAACAGAAAAAAAAAACAGTCACGGAACGACTTTGTTGTTATCCGCGTTTTGCCGGCATCCGACAAGCGAGATCATGTTTACAAAGGCTAGAAGTTTGCCATGGGCGGAGGCGACCTAAAGAGGAACGAGGGAGGCCGTGCGGGCGGCGCGCGCTTGGGTGGTGGTGGCGCCGGGGGAGGATTGGGCTTGGGCTCTGTCCGCCTGGTCAATTGTAGATCTAGATGGATGCCTTTGGATTTTCCTGTCGGAGGCAAAAGAAAGAGAGTTTTTAATAATGCACGAGGGGGAAAAAAAAAATATTTTTATAAAGGAGAGAGAGACGGGGATCGGCGCAGGAAAGGCCGAGTTGAACGGCTGCGGGTCGCCCCGCCAACGGATTTGAAGTCCGTTACCCACACCGGTGAATTTCATTCCTGCAGAACTTTCCCGGACGCGCCCTCGACGCTGATATACCCTCCCGCTCCCCACCCCCTGTGTCGGCTTATGGGTCCCACCCGTCGTTACCTTGCTTGATCGCCACCCAGTCGACGTGCTTGAGGAAAGGGTGCTCGCGGATGCTATCGATATCAATGCGCTTGTCCATGGTCACGACGAGCGATTGCACGAGGTCCTTGAACTCGGTCGACACCGCGGGCTCTTCGGGCCATCGAAAGTAGTGCTACGGACGCAAGCATGGTTAGAACGCAGCGCAAGAGCGGCAGCGGCACGATACAGCGTGCTCACGAATCATGGCGTGGGTCTGCAGGACGGACGAGTGGTCGAACGGCGTGAATGCTAGGACAAGCTCGTAGATGACGATACCAAAGGACCACCAGTCGCACGCGAACGTGTACGGCTCGTCCTTCTGGATGGCCGAGAGCACCTCGGGGGCAATGTACTGTGGAGTGCCCACGGATCGCATGCAGATCACCTAAGAAAAATAAATTAAAAAAAACTCTTTTGTATGATGTACTACCTTGCCCTCGGACAGCGGAATACTAAACCCAAAGTCACACAGCTTGATCAGGCCCCTCGCGTCGACCAAAAAGTTGTCTGGTTTGATGTCGCTTTTTTATTTTATTTATTTTAGTCCCATGCACGCAAAACTCGTCGTTTTTGAGAGCGTACCGATGGGCAAAATCGAGAGAGTGCACGGTCTCGATGGCGCTGGCAGCCTGGGCAATAATCCAGGTTGCATTCTCCTCAGAGATGTGGTAGTCGTTGACAAGCTGATAGAGGTCTCCACCAGGGCAAAAGTCCATCAGCTGTTTTTTCATTAAACAGTGAATACACGCGTACATCACCGAAATAAACACTGTATCGTACCAAATAGAAATGATCGTCGGTCTCCCAGGAGGCCAACAAGCGGATCAACTGCGGGCTCTTGCCCACTTCAGAAAAGGACGCAAATAGCTTTTCGTTATCGTATTGCTCCTGCACGACAGGACTGTGGTTGCGCTCGAGCACCTTGAGCGCCAGATCCGTCTTGACACTCGCGTGCCGCACCAGCGACACCTGCAGCAACTGTGGGTGAGGGACAGAAGAAGAAGAAGAAAAAAAACACAGGGCGCACCGTTCCAAACGCGCCCACGCCCACCTCCTTGACAATGTCGAGCTCCTCTGCCTGGTTGATCGTCCTCAAGAGCGCAAACGGCAGCTCTGCTTCGGCGGCCAACGTGAACACGGTCGACTGGCGCTTGAGTTGCACGACCTAGCAGTGTCCACAGCCGGTTAGCACACGCCATCCATCCATCCATCCATCCATCCATCCATCGCCGATACCTTTTCGTTCCCAAGCGGCGACGGAACCGAGCCAACGGCCATGCGCGCACGCGGCGACGCCAACGGCAGATCCTGCAGCGAGGGCGCCTGTGAGAGCGGCGGCGTGAGCATGTGGAGGTTGAGCAGCGAGGGCGACTTTGCTGGCGGCATCGGCGGCGTGGGCAGTTGCGACCCTTGCACGAGGGCACTCCCAAACAAGCTGGAGAACTGTCTGTTGAGGTCGATGAGCGACTTGCGCCTGCTGACCATTTGCTCGGCGAGGTCTGCTGTCGTCGCCGCCGTCGCCGCCGTCGCCGCTGCTGCTGCACCAGGCCGACGCTTGGGCGGCACCGGCGGCGGGGTCCCGGTTGGCACCGGTGCGGGCGTCGTCGATGCAGCAGCGGACAGCGGCGGTGGTAAAACAGGTGGCGTGGGCTTGCGCATCGGGACAGGCGGGGGCGTCTTCTTGCCAGAGACCGTCCCTCCTGCTGCTGCTCCTCCTCCTCCTGACGGCTGTGGCAGCAACGGTGTGTCCCCCTTGGTGCGGGCCACAGCGGCGGCCTCGATCTGGCGCACGAGCAGGTTTTGTTTGACGGTCGCCGTGCTCATAATTTTTTTTTTCTAAATGCGTTCAGTTGGGGCCCAATACACGAGCGACAATCGCTTCTGCTATGGCGAGACACGACGTGGCCGCGGGCGATGGCGCGCTGCGCACGTTGAGGAAGTTGCGGCTGGGCTGGTCAAAGATGAAGTCCTCCAGGAGCTCGCCCTTGGGCCCGATCGGCATCGCGCGCACGCCGGGCTTGCGTGGCTGCATGTGCTCGAGGCGCAGTTCGGGGATCCATCGCTGCAACTCGGCAAGCTGCGAGGACGGGAAGAGCGAGTGCATGTACTCTTTCAACCCAAATTGCCAATGCTTGAGCATGAGATGTTGTGTCCCCCTGTTTGAACAAGTAAATAAATAAACAAGAACAAGTTAAGACTCGCTCACCGGTATGTCAAGACCTCCCAGAGATCACGCAGATTAACGTCCTTGTAGCTGTAACCCTCGCGCGCAAACGCCAACACGGCGTTTGGGCCCACGTCGACGCCTCCGTCCATTCGCTGTTTTTTTTTTTTTCATTTTTAATTCCTTATTTTTATTTTAATATCGCAACGAGAGCGTGCCTTGGTGAAATGGACGCCTAGAAAGGGCACTGCGGGGTTCTTGACGGGGTAGATCAGCCCCTTGACCAGGTGCGAGTATTCAGGCTTGAGCATCGTGTATTCACCTTTCAGATTGACTTGTTTAGATTGACACGTTCTGTAGAGCGGTGTACCTCGGATGCCGACGATCGGGGGGAATGCATCGCCCCCGGAGGCCGCGGCAATGCGATCGGAGTAGAGGCCAGCGCATCCGACGACATATCGTGCCTCGATGGACGGCCTGTTGTGCGCGATCTTGATCCTCGTGGCTAGCGCGCCCTTGACTGACACAGCACAAACAGCGTGTGAGCAAAGAAATCCTCCCTCCCCCAATGTTTAACGCACGATCTGAGAAGGGCTCAAAGGCCTCGACGGCATGGTTGAGCAGGATGACGCCGCCCCTTGACACGATGTTTTTCCCGAGGGCCCTGGACACCTCTGCATAGTCGACGATGCCCGTGTAGGGCGACCAGAGTGCTGCGAGCCCCCCGCTGCAGTGCGGCTCGATCTCACGAATGCGCTTTGCTGGGACCATCTCGAGTCCTCGCACGCCGTTCTGCTGCCCGCGCCGGTACAGGACATCGAGCTCGGACAGCTCGCTCTCCTTTGTGGCGACGATGAGCTTGCCGCACTGGTTGTAGGGCACACGCAGCTCGTCGCACAGGGCGTACAGCATCGGCACGCCCTTGACGCACAGCTTGGCCTTGACCGAGTCGGGCTGGTAGTAGATGCCGCTGTGGATGACATTGCTGTTGCGCCCGGTCTGGTGCTCTGCGATCGCCCCCTCCTTTTCCAGCACGGCCACACGCCATCCGGGCTGCCTCCGCAGCAGCTCGCGTGCCGTCGCCAGGCCCACGATGCCTGCGCCGACCACGGCCGCGTCAAACATTCCAATTGAACGTCCGAAAGATGGCTATTTTTGTCCCGGTGAAATGCGTCTCACGACCCTCCTCATCGCGGCACTGCTGGCGGCACTGGCACTGCTGGCCGCCACGACGACGACCGTCACCGCGACAGCAGCAGCAGCAGCAGCAGCAGCAGCAGCAGACGAAAGCAACGACAACGACGGCGCCAAGGGCGGACACTGGAAGGAGGTTGTCCAGCAGGAGGAGGAAAACAACGGCGGCAGCGGAGCGTCGAGTGCGGCCGACGACGTCGTGGCAGACCTCGTTCGACGCATGAAGAGCGAGCGCGCGGCCTCGAAGAAAAAGCCCAAGCACGAAAAGAAGGCGCCCAAGAAGAACCCGCAGAACCCCGCCGGCACCCCTCCGAAAAAGCTGAGCGACTTCAAGGTCAAGGCGGACGCAGCACCGCACGCCGAGGACGAGTTTGTTGCCCCCGCGGCGGCGGCGGAGGCCACCAAGATGGCCTCGACCACGGCAGCGACGGCCACTCGCGACTTTTCCAAGATCGGCCAGCCCGTGCTCGTGTTTGGCACGGAGGGCGAGGGCGAAGGCGAGTTCATGTCGCCGCGTCGCGTCAAGGTCCTGCCCAACGGCAAGTACCTCGTGTTGGACTCGCTCAACAGCAACTTCCAGATCTACGACGAGGACGGCGTGTACGAGGAGTCGATCGGCGAGCCCGGCGACGAGCTGGGCCAGCTCATGCGTCCCTTCGACATTGCCTTCTTGCCCAACGGTACGTTCCTCGTGGTCGATCGCTTCAACGGGCGCCTGCAGCAGTTTGACGGCACCACCTACGAGGCCAAGGGCGAGTTCCCCATCTCGGCTTGCGTCTCTCTTGCCGTGACCCCCGATCAGGAGCACTTTGTTGTGTTCGAGACCCAGTGGAAGCAGCTCCACCTCTACAAGCTCGACGGCACCTTTGTCAAGAAGCTGCGCTGGAACGGCGTCACCCCAGAGGTCTTTAGCGGCATCACGTTTACCAAGGACGGCGCGTACGTCCTCACCGACTTGCAGAACCACCGCGTCATCGTCGGCACACCCGACGGAAAGGTCATTGAGAAGATTGGCAACGTCGGCGGAGACAAGAAGGGCCAGCTCAGCCTACCGTACGAGGTCGCTGTCGCCCCGGATGGCAACCTTTTCGTTGTCGAGTTTGGGTATTTTATCTTACTTTGCGATACCTTTTTTTCTCAACCAAAAAAAACAAAAAAAAACAGAAATGACCGAGTCTCCATCTTTTCGCCCGAGGGCGAGTTCCTCCACGCGTTTGGCAAAACGGGCGTTAACGCGGGCGAGTTCAACGGGCCCACGGGCATCTTCATCACCGACGACTACAAAATCGTCGTGGCCGACCAGAACAACTTCCGAGTTCAAGTTTTCTAATAAATAAATAAATAAAAGAATTTCAACTCTCCCTTCTTCTGAACATCCATTTGATACACCCAGTTGTGGTTTTTTTTTAAGTAGTAAAG
>Ga0302227_10002123_pt1 | contig 13978 bp, 19 predicted proteins | sample II_Palsa_N1_1_FD_193525 | JGI IMG/M metagenome (GOLD analysis project Ga0302227, IMG submission 193525) | Peat permafrost microbial communities from Stordalen Mire near Abisko, Sweden - II_Palsa_N1_1 | ecosystem: Environmental > Terrestrial > Soil > Palsa > Peat permafrost | place: Sweden...
CGTCTGCCGCGGTCGTGCTGTTCCTGTCGGAGCACAAGGCTGCGCTAGTCACGGTTGTGGCCGTGGCTGCTGTTGTTGCGACGCACTACATTCTGCAATGGGTCCGTGTGATGCAGGTAAACAGAGGGGAGGAGGAGGAGGACTGACACTCAGACCCTCGCTCGCAGAACTCCGGCGACTTGTTCAAGTTGAAAGGCCCCCGCGTGAACCTGCCGATTAGTATGTTTTGATTGATTTTTGATCGAGCCAACTGATTGATTTGTTTTTCTTTGTTTCTTCACCTCGTTAGTCGGTGGCCTTATAACGGTCCTGCTCAAGAGCAACTTTGAGCTGCTGGACCGGACCAAGTACGAGAAGTGGTTCCCGATCTTTTTCGACACGTACGTCTGCATTTTTTCCGGTGTTTTCTCGACTGATTGCTGTTTTACAAATACAGTTGGGGCAAGGGAACTGGCTACTACCAGCTCCTCGTTGGCTCGTTCCCCATGCTGCACATCATCAATCCCGATATTATCAAGCTTGTGATTGGTACGTTCTTTTCATCCCATTTTTATTTAAATATGTCTTATATAAACAGCAAACCCAAAGCACAACCGCAAGCCCGCCGGCATCTACTCGCTCGTGTTTGGCCGTGCTTTTGGCGATGGCCTGGTGACCTCGCACGGCGAAAAGTGGAAGATGGACCGCGCTGCCATCACGCCCTCGTTCCACTTTGAGGCCCTCAAGGGCTACGCCGACGTCATGAACGAGCAGTCGTCGATCATGGTCCAGCACATCCTCGATACGCCCAACGGCAGCGTGTGCGAGGACGTCGGAAACCTCACAAACATGTGTGCGTTTGACGTCATCCTCGAGACGGCCCTGGGTGTGTCCATGAACGTCCAGACCACCGGCGACAGGTTTTTCACGGATGGTTTCCAGCGTGGGGCCGAGTATGGAACGGCCCGATTCACCTGTAGGATGCCTTTGACACCGTCCCCTAGTTTCACTGAACCCTCTTGTGACACAGTCCCCTGGCTTCAGATCGACAGCATCTTTTACAACTTGACCCCCTCTGGCCGTGAGATGCAGTACCTCATCAACGAGCTCAACAAGCTCACCAAGTCCATCATCGACAAGCGCCGCCAGGCTATCGCCGAGGACCCCGACATTGTCAGCAGCGGCAAGCGCAAGTCGTTCCTGGTATGCCTTATTTTATTGAATTCATTCTAACTCTACTTGACAAAAAAAAAGGACATTATCCTCACTTCGCCCCGCCCCGACGGCTCGTTCTTTAGCAACAAGGACCTCTTTGACCAGATCAACACGTTTATGGGTGCTGGCCACGACACCACTGGCTCGTCGACCATCTGGTGCCTGCAGCTGCTCGGCCATCACCAGGACATCCAGCAAAAGCTGTTTGAGGAGATTGAGGAGGTCGTCGGCACGGAGGACTACGTCTCGCTCGACCACCTGGCCAACATGAAGTACCTGGACATGGTCGTGAAGGAGGGCCTGCGCATCTACCCTGGCGTGCCGATGTTTGGACGCGAGCTCGAGCACGACATTGAGGTACCGCTGACAAAAATCCTTGAAATAACGCTTTTTTTTTTTTTTTTTTTAGGTTGACGGACACCGAATTACCAAGGGTACCATTGCCGTCGTCCACACCCTCGCCATGCAGCGATCCAAGGAGGTCTGGGGCCCCGATGCCGACAAGTTTGACCCCGAGCGATGGACCCCCGAACGCGAGGCCGGCCGCCACCCCTATTCGTTCCTGCCGTTTTCGGCCGGATCGCGCAACTGTGTTGGCCAAAAGTGTATGTTTTTTTTTTTATCTGTATTCTTTCTTTGTGATTTACTTATTTGTTGGTTGGTTGGTCGGTTGGTTACTAGTTGCCCTCCAAGAGGAAAAGATCATGCTCGCCAAGATCCTCCAAAAGGTCCGCGTCGAGTCTGTCAAGGACTACGTCCCCAGCCAGTTCCAGATCGTTCTCAACCCCGTCGGCGGTGTTCCCATGCGCATTTTCCATCGTTCGTGAAGTAAATTTTCTGTACAGTCCGTGAGTTGGCAATGACGTTGAACTTGAAAAAAGTTTTAAAAGTTTCAACTGAATGATCGAGTGATTTTGATTGGCCAATTGGAAAGCGTGACCAGGTGATCGCGTGAAGCCAAACTGCCCCCGCTGCTGCAATGGCTTTCTCTCGCCGCTGTGTGCCACACTTGCCACTCCGGACGGCCAGATCTAACCCACCGGTGCATTTCAAAAGACAGGATGAAACCCGCCGTGGTGGTGGTCGCGGCGACCTTGGCGGTTCTGCTTGTTGTGACAGGTCGAGCGGCCGGCCAGTGCCCCTCGACCTGCTCTGCCTTTCCCAATAACTGCACGTCGCAACTGGACACCTGCAACAGCATGTGCTCGACGTCAGGCTGTGCCTCAGACTCATCCTACGTACGTGCCAAATGAAAGCGCCGGTTTCATGTGTTGTTTCAACTCTGTTTTTTTTTTTTTGGCTGCGCAACACAGTGCGGGTTGGGTTGCTCGGACGTCATTACCAACGGCGACACCGAATCCGGGTGCGAAAGCTACTGCGAGGGCTATTGCATTACAATCGATGGCTTTCAAATATGCTTTGCCGAGATCGCGTTCGCGTCAGAACTCGTGAGTGGTGTTTGCATGGCTGCAACGCTGAACTAAGAGGGAATCTATTAGGCTGATTGCAAGCAGGGCTGCCTCAACGCCTTCCTCATCCAGACCTGCTGCGCCGTCGTATGCCCCGTCTGCGTCAACGGCGGTACGTGCGATGCCTCCAACCCCTCCTCCATCTGCACCTGCCCAATCGGCTTTTCCGGTACAACTTGCAGCGACACGTCCACGTCTTGCCCAACACCCGACCCGTGCGTCAACGGGGGAACCTGCGTAAACTCCACGTCGGGTTCAGGGTACTCTTGCAACTGCCCGTCGGGCTACAACGGCACGTACTGCCAACAGGGTAACGCGAATCCAGGCTTCGAAAAAAAATAAAATTTGTTTTTATTCGGCTTACAGTTGACGACGGATGCGCCAGCAACCCCTGCGAGAACGGGGGCACGTGCACATCCACGTCCGGCGGCGGCTTCCAGTGCGCCTGCCCGCTGCAGTACTCGACCTCCTCGTTGACCTGCTCTGTCGAGGCCACGTCGTGCCCGTCCACCAACACGGCGTGCCAGAACAACGGGACGTGCGTCGACACCAGCGGGACCCTCTCGTGCAAGTGCCCGCCGGGCGTGGTGGGAACCCAGTGCCAGAACGATCTGCGCGTGTGTCCTTATGTATCGTGCGAGAACGGGGGCACTTGTCTCGAGGTAAACTGGGTTACTGTTCTGTTGTTTACCTATTTGCACGCAGGCTTACAACGGAACGGGCACCTTTTTGTGCCTTTGTTCGGGCGGCTACACGGGCACGTACTGCACCGTTGCTGGGATCAGTGGCGGAAGCAACAACGTCGGGATCGGTGTCGGTGTTGCGTTTGGCCTCGTTGCCCTCATCGTCGCCGTGCTCCTGGCCGTCTGGTTCTACCGCCGTCGCAACAACAGATCGGCCGGTAAAGGGTCGTCTGCTGAGCTGCCAATGTGGTCTGGGGTCGGCAACGCGAATGCACCACCGCCGTCCTATTACGCCAACAACACAACGGGGCTGTCAGTCACCAACCCTGAAAAGTCAGTCGTCGCGGCCAAGGTACCGTTTCGCCCCCCCCTCCCCCCCCCCCCCTCTAGTTTTCTAACCAAGTGTCCTCAACCACAGGACCGCACAGGCCAAACCACCATCTCCGAGTTTGCGATCGCCCTGCCCGGCTACCTGCAGCTGGACTACACGCACGACCTGCGCGTCGACTACCAGCTCTCCAACGGCGGCGGCGGTGTCATCTACGCGGGCACACTCATGAACCAGTCGGTCCGCGAGAACCCCAAGCTCAAGCTCAAGGGCGACCAGGTAAAAGTCATCGTTTTATTTATGAAACAGTGTTCACCTATTTTTCTGCGTAGGTTGTGATCAAACATGTGCCCGATCGCCAGGACATGACCCCTCGCGAGAACGAGCAAATGTTTGAACAGGAGATCTCGACCATGGCGGCCCTGTCCATGTATCCCACCATCGTCACCCTCGTGGGCTACACCTCCATGCCCCGCTGCATCATCATGCCGCTCTTCTCCAGCGGCGACCTGTTCTCGCTCATCAACAAGCCGACAGAGCCCCTCAACGCCCTTCAGCAAGCCGAGATCGCCCTCGATATTGCCGCGGGGATGGCTGCCGTCCACAGCATCGGTGTCGTCCACCGCGACCTCAAGACGCCCAACTGCCTCATCGAGCGACAGAACCGGGCATCGACCGAGGCGACAAAGCAGTTTGGGCCGCGGTACAAGGTCTTCATTACCGACTTTGGCGTGTGTCGTGTGCGTGAAAGCAGCGTGGCCATCAGTGGACAGACGTTCCTCAACGTCTTTGGTCTGTCCTATCGGTAAGCGTGAAGAATGAAAAAATTATGCTAAAGAATATTTTTAGATATGCGCCACCAGAGGTCTTTGCACGAACCATGCTGCGACAGCAGACAGGCGAGGTGCCCTTTGACGAGGAGTGCAAGGCGGACGTGTACGCCTACTCGATCTGTGTCTGGGAGGTGGGAAAAATTTAAAATCGATATGATGATCACATTATTGACCAATTGTTTCATGTTGTTTTAGACGCTGGCGAGGCAAGTGCCCTGGGCCACACTCAAGAAGAACGACATCCAGGAGCGAGTCATGGCCGGCGACCGCCCCGCTCTGGGCAGCGACGTTATGCAATCGAGCAACGACGCACGCCAAAACACTGTCCGGGACGCCCTGTACAAGCTCGTGGAGGCGTGCTGGAACCAGGAGCACTTCCGCCGGCCGCTCTTCAGCACGACCCGCTCCAAGCTGGACGAGGTCATTACGCACTACGTCCAGCAGCTGAGCCCCAAAGAGGCGCAACTACTGAACGGCGGCGGAGCAGGCAGCGGGCCCTTCTCCTCCTCCAGCGGCAGCAACGCTGGCGGATCCAGCGTGGGGTCGCGCCTCCCATCGCCTGTCAACACGACCGATAGCAACGGCAGCGCGCCCCCTGTTGCCAAGAAGCCGCCGCCTCGCATGGGTGTTGTGCCCAACACGGCGTCCTCCAACAGTGTGCCTGCTGCGATGTCTGCCGGTCGCCCTGCCCCGGACCAGGCCCTGCCGCCCAAGCCATCCAAGCCTGCACCCTTTGCCCCCAGACACTCGCCCAACGTCGTCGTGGTCGACAAGCTCATCCGGTTCAGGGCAAAGTACGCGTATTCGGCCGCCAAGGCAGACGAGCTCAGCGTTGAGGTGGAGCAAGTCGTGGTGCTCGTGCTGCGGAATCAGGACGGGTGGATGAAAGTGCGCAAGGAGGACAACCCCGCCCAGGAGGGATTCGTGCCAGGAAACTACTTTGACGAGATCAAGGACATTTGAAAGTAAATAAAATAGAAAAAAGTACAAATTGCTACCGTTCCTCCCCACCCTCATTTCCTTAGTTTCTCTGCAGTTTTTGTGTATTTCTTTTGAGTCTGCTGCGTTCAAAGGGACGACAAAAGTGCAAGACCAAGAGGACAAACTAAACAAACAGCAAGCAAAAGTAGGCTAGCTAACGAAAATTGCTGAAGGCATTGTGTGCGGTTTGGGAGGTGGACAAGACGGGGGCAGGGAGCGCAACTGAGACCGAGGAAAACACGCCGTTCTCCTGCCCGATCGCGGCCGGCTTCTTCCAAAACGTAAACTGGGCACCGTCGTCGTCGTCGTCGTCGTCGTCGTCCGCCTCGTCCTCCGCGCCAATGGACGAGGGCGATCGGCTGCGGCGACGGTTGGGGGCCAGCGATCCGTTCTTCTTGGCGGCCACTGAAGGCGTGCGGAGACTGCTGCGGGGCGGCGTGTTGACCTCGCTAAGGGACAGGGCTCGTTTGGTGGCATTGGCAAGCATCCGTCCAGGCGTCCTTTTAGAAAATAGAATAAGAATATGTATTTACTTGTCTTCGGATACTCTTCTTCCACCGGCACGGTTTTGCTGTTGAGCGACAGGCCCGGCGGCGTTGTGGGCCGCTTGAGAAGCTCTGCCTCGAGTTCTCGCTGCAATTTCTGCTCCATCTCCTCGAGATCGGCCAGTTCCTGCGCGATCGAGTTGTTGTTGGGCCGAATGGTCGCGGAGGAGGACGAGAGCAAGCTAATGTGTTTCTGCCGCTCCTCAAACATGCCGCGGAGCAGGGCCAAGTGCTGTCGGCTCTGCTCCTGCAGCTGAATGACGCGCTGACGGGCCTCCTCCTCGGTCGATGGCTTGGCAAAGCTCGGCTGTTGTGGTTGCATGAACGATGGCTGCTGGACAGGCGTCTAAACAAGATGATAACTACATCTTATTACATTATTTTTATGGTTACCTTGAGAGAGCTGTCGGGGCAGAGCTGGAGGCGGTGGGGCTTGAAGGGCGTGACCATGCTGTCCTGCGTGTCATTGGTGTCGGACGCGATCGAGAGTGGGACGTGCTTGCGCGGCGTGATCAGGTCAAGGTACTGCTCGCGGTTGTCGCTTGTTCCGATCCAGGGCGACTGCTGCAGCTCGGCGAGTGCGTTGCCGATCTTCTTGGCCGACATGATCCGCTCCTGGCGGGCTGGGGTCGATGACACGCCCATCACCGGCTTGCGACCAGGTGTTGCAACAGACATCTAATTAGAAAATTTTTATTTTATTTTAAAGAATGAAGGAAGGACACGCTACCTGGAAAGAGGTGCCGACGGTCGTGTTAAACACAAACGTATTGCTGGTGGATGGGGCGGCGTTGCGTGCCATGTAGTCGTCGATATTTTTGTCGATCCTTGAGAGTGTCATTCGCCGCTGGGACGACGGGCTGAGTTCCTGCACAGCAGGCTGCTGTTGTTGCGAGGAGGCAGCTGCCTGCAAAGGCGCGGAGAGGAACTGTTGCTGTTGCTGAGGAAGAGGCTGCCCATCGTCGGTGGAGAAACGAAGCCGCTTTGGTTGGATGCGGAGGGCTCCGCGGTAGATCGATTTGCGCTTTTCCGATTCGATCACCTCCTGTTAGGGCGTAATGAGTACATTAGGGCGGTTCAGGTCTGGGTTTTTACGTGATTTGGCTGGTTGCGTGGAGCAGGGGCTGTCGGTGCGCCACGCTGAACTGGCGCACTCGGGGCAACAGTGGCTCGTCGCTGCGCCTGGACGGTCGGCCGGGCATAGCTGGGGACGTGCTGCTGGCTCTTTTGCTGCTTTACGGCGCCTCGTGCGAATGCCTCGTCGTTCGAGCTCGAGTTGAGGATCGCGTCCAGGTTGCCGGTCTCCTCTTCGAAGCCGTCATCGGTATCCTAAATCAGGGCCTGAATTCAGAGGACAGCAAGCTGTAGCTGTGTACCATCATTGCCACCGCGGTCTGTGTCTGTGTCTGTGCCTGTGGCTTTGACTGTTGCTGTGGCACCATGGACGAGAAAAACACGGGGGTTCGTCGTGTCGTCGCAGCAGCTGGCGCACTGGCCGGCTTGGACGGATGAGCAAGCATTGCAACACGAGGCAGCTTTGACGTCGTCGCCGCTGCTCCTGGTGCTGCTGCCGGTGCGGTCGGTCGACGGAGTGGCTCCTTTTTCAGTGCGGGAGTGGTTCTAGCAAGTGGCATTGCCAGCCGCGACGACGCCGGTCGCTGCTGTGAAGTGGGCTGTGACCGTGTGGCGTAGTTGGCCATGGCAGGCTGGCTGGCTGGCTGGCTGTCGAGGAGCTATTTTGGAAAGTCTGTAACCGTGCGGGCATATTTTCCTTTTCGGAAAATTACGAGTGTGGCCCCTGTTGCAGTACTTCAGTTTTTGGCGCGAGTGCTCTGAACGTTCGAAAGCAGAGCCGCGGTAAATTCCGGGTGGCGGTGGCGGTCGTGCCGCGGAGTGTGCCGTGACCTGGGGGGACCTTGCGCCACCTTGGTGTGTTTTTTTTTGGGGGGGGTTGCGTTTCCGCCGGCGAAAAAGGCGAAGGTTGTCAGTGACGAGGCCATGCAACCCTTCCGTCCTTTTGTAATCCCCCCCTTCCAACCTGTGCGCACTGGACGACTTGGAGTTTATCGGGACCTGGTTTCCTTCTCTTTTGGTGCTGCGGCCGAGCCCTTTTGGCCCTTTCTTTTTTGTTGTAGTTGGTCTTGTGGTGATTGCACTGTTTTTCACACTTTCGCAGAGCAGAACAAACACGCAAAGGCGTATCGTTGCTGTAAACAGTCAATCCCTCCGAACCCCGAACGGCTGGGGCCCAGTCCTCTCTACTTTAAGAGAGGGAGGAGGCATTTGGCTGTGTTTCTTTTTTTGTTTACTAAGCCATTCGTGATAGACATAAAATGACGAGCAAACCAGACGGCAAGGCGGTCGTCAAGGCAAGTAGCTCGATGAGCTCGAGTGCCAAACGGTGCGCGCAACATGCTCCCTGTGCTGGATTACTCAAAGTTCATCGCCGCTTTAGAATTCAGAAGGAACTCGCAGAGATTAGCTTGGACCCACCGTGCAACTGCAGCGCAGGACCCAAGGGCGAGAACCTGTACGACTGGGTGTCGACGATCATGGGCCCGACAGGCTCGCCCTACGCGAGCGGTGTGTTTTTCCTCGACATTACCTTTCCACAGGACTACCCGTTCCGTCCGCCAAAGGTAAACGTGCCCCCAGTACGACAGCTGATAAGATTGACCGCAAATGCAATGCAATGCAATGAATACACCAAAAAAAGGTGACGTTCCGCACCCGTATCTACCACTGCAATATCAACTCGAACGGGGCAATATGCCTGGATATCCTCAAGGACCAGTGGTCTCCGGCCCTGACCATCTCAAAGGTCCTTCTGTCTATCTGCTCGCTGCTGACCGACTGCAATCCACGTAAGGACCTTCCATGAGTGTGCGCAACTAAATTAATCATCGGGCTTGGCATGTGTGCAGAGGACCCCCTCGTCGGAAACATCGCGACCCAGTACGTCAACGAGCGCGAAGAGCATGATCGTATCGCCCGCGAGTGGACAAAGCGCTACGCCACATAGACTATGTACAAAGGGCCTGGAATAAAAACACAAGACCACCCACCACCATGTCTTTTTGCCTTTTTTGTTATTTTTACGCTCGTGAAAAATGAGCCGGAAGAAAAAAAAAAAGGGAGAACTGCTTGGTCATCAAACAACCATGATCACGGGACAATTAACGTGGACAGACGTTGGCCTGTTCGAATCTGGCATTGGCTCCTTTTCATTATGAGCTTTCCCAGTGGGCCGCCGTCGGACAGGGAACCGGCGCGTGTTTCAGCGTGTGTTTGCCGTGGGCCCGGGTTGGCTTGACCGAGCGATAAAAGGAAATTATTGCTGCTTTCAGTAAGTTTTTTTTCTCTGTTTCACATGATGCTCTATTCGCCGACCTAGAAGGGGCTTTCCCGATTGTTTGTTTTTGTTTTCGTGCTGAGTGTTTGCTCGCGCTGATGGTCAGGATTACCCTCCTACGCACGATAGGCTTCCCCCCCCCCCGTCGGACGAAGCCTTGTCGGGCAAACTTGACTCATCTTCCATATTTGCTGTGAAACAATCGACCGGTCGACCTTTGCTCTTTGCTACAAAAAAGCCTACTGCGGGGGTTGGGCTCTTCTTCCCTTTTTTCTCACGAATTGCTCACCGCCCTCGCGTGCACACTCTCCCTCCGCCCGTGCATCCCTTCTTGGTGCGGTCCCTATCGGTACGCAGTGTGGCCACTTTTCCTTTTCTTCGAGGTTCTGGCGCATGGTTCTGGCGGTTTCTTCGCCCAAAGTCTTTTTTTTTCTCGCAGCAGTGCACCGTTTTTTCTTGTTTTAGGGGCGGGCTTGACCTCTTATCGGAGGGGTTTGGTTTGCGCCAGGTGGATGGGCCCTGTTCGCAGGTTGCAAAGCGCTTCCTGACCTGTCTCGTGGCCACGAACTCCAAAACAGAATTATTTGCCGCGTCTTCCACTGGTTTCTTTTCCAGCGATCGTGGGAAGGGGCTTTTTTCATTGCACCGTTGAAACCCAATTTTCCAGTCCCCTACTTTTTGAACCAGTTTGGCTTGTTTCGCCCTCGATGGTTACATCTGGGCTTTGTCTTCGCTCCCTCCTCCTATGTTTTGACCCCATTTTTTTTTGGCTCGAATATTAGGTAAGGCCCCAACCCTCCACACCGGGGCACCGTTCATGCAGCCAACCGACTTTCGTCTCCTAGGAGCAGTGGCAGCAGCCCAACAGCAGCAGCACCACCACCAGCAGCAGCAGCAGCACCTCCAGCACCTGCTGCAGCAATCGCAACAGCAACAGCAGCTGCAACAGCAGAGGAGTCCTCTACTGAGGCACATGTTTCCCACGAGTGCCAATCCCAGCGGTGGGTCCGTTGCGGTCGATGCTCTTTCGGCGGCAACGACGGGCTCTGTGCAAAGTAACTCGCCTGTCTGTGACGCGCCTAACTTCGTTTCGCACAGTGTTCAACTGGAATGCGCCACCGCAACAGCAGTTGCAGCAGCAGCAGCAACAGCAACAGCAACAGCAACAGCAGCAGTATCGGATGGCATCGCCCTCTCCCAGCCAGCAGCAGCAGCAGCAGCAGCAGCAGAGGAATGGGAACAGCCACGCGGTCAAGCTGGAACCGTCCAGCCACATGCTGCTATTAGACGGGATTGTGGGTGGTGGTTCTAGTGGTACAACGGCTTCAGCAGCGGGCGGCTTGTCGTCGTTGGGCAACAACGGATCAGGGTCAGCAGACGACCTCTTGCGCTCGTTCGATTCCCTCCAGGCTGTCCTGCAATACCAGCAGCAACAGCAACATCAACATCAGCACTACGCAGCAACGGCATACTCGTATTCGACAGGACCGCCCATAACAATCGCCCCGCACTATCACCACCAGGCTGGACCTGGCAGTGATCCGTCCGAGGCGCTTGCTCTCCCCATCGGCATTGTCGCACCCTCTCCAAACAAAAAGTCGCTCCCCGGAACGCCAAAGACAGCCGCTCAGCGATCCCTCGACGCCAAGATCGCACGACGAGAGCGAAACCGCATTGCCGCTGAGCGGTACCGCAAAAAAGGACGAGACATGATCGAGACGTTGTCGGTATTGCTGCTGTTTTTTTTTTAATTTATTAATTCTTATTTACTCGTGTGTACGAAGAAACGATGCAACGAACTCCAAATGACCAACTCGGAGATCATAGACCGTCTGCGCTCAACCACCGGCCACGTCAAGACGCTCGCGGCAATCGTCCTGGCCGAAGGGTCAGCGCGCCACGCCGAGGTCATCAAGCAGATCCTGGACGAGGTCGAGGTCGAGATCCCGACCAAGGACACCATTGCCATGTCCACGTCTGTGATGTCGCACACAGGGTCGCCGCCGAATTCGCGCTCGCCAGATCAAGACGATGACGAAGATGATTGATCAGAACCGCAATTCACCCAATTACATTTTTGGCTCTCTCCTTTTTCCCCCTCCCATTTCCATTTCCACCGTCGCGATCATGTAAGTACAAATGCCCACCCACCCATCTACCCACCACCACCGCCTCACCCCAAAAAAGCATTCTCAATTACACATACTCACTTAAACGTTCTTTGCTCAGTGCCTCTCTCCCGATGATGTACATACAAACTAGCAATAAAAAATTACAATCGTTCAGCTGCTGATGCACACATAGACGCCCAGCACGACGAGGGCCATCCCAAGGCACGTTTCTATTTGGTAGCCAAATGAGCACGTCTCCATTGCGCTTTTCGTACCAGGCAGCGATCCAAGCTTCTCCCCTAGCAGCGCACCCGACAGGGCCGTGAACACAAACGTGAGCGAGTTGCACACGGGCACAGCAATCGACACATCTGTTCTCTTGGGTTTTTAGACGCGTCTTTTCTCATCCAGGCTCCTGTTACCGGCATGGCTCAGCGTATAGTAAAACACCACGGACCCGCACTGATTGAGGACAAACGGGATCGAGTACTGTGCGGCGCGGCAAGTCAGCCAGCCAGAGTAGCCCGCAAGACGTTTACCTCCCAGTCGAGCAAATGGGCCACCCACTCGCCGATGACGCCCAGCCGTGTCCCCAGCACGGTGGTCCCCTCTGTCTTCTTCTTGGACGCACGTGCGATGAACGGGTTGGTCGCGCCCCACAGCAGCGCCACAACGACAAAGGCGAGGGCGTCTTGGGCAATCGGCATACTGTAGGCAATACGTAAATAGGTGGACGTAATACATCGCAAATTATTTTTCTTTCGCAACGAGCGACGACAAGCCGGGTCCTTTTTCAGGCTCGAAATCCAGCACCTCGCCTTCTACGATGGCCTGGTCAACACAGTTGGTCGCTCAGCAGCAAAAACAGCCGTCTTCGCCACTGTCACCGCACCGTTCGGCCAAGTGGTCCCCCGATGGCTCTGCCCTGTTCACGGCCAGCGACGACGGCCACTTGCGCATCTACCACGCGTCCAGCGTGAGCACGTGGCTCACGTGCGACCGCGAGCACGAGCCGCCGTCCACTCTCAGCCCCACGTCGAGCTACAACGCGGCCGAGTCGGTCTACGACGCGTGCTGGTACCCATCGAGCACATCGGACAGCGGCGGTCACTGCGTGCTCGTCAGCGCCCGCGATCACCCCATCGGGCTCGTCGACGCATGGACCGGTGCCCTGCGCTGCACGTACCCGGCGCGCAACGACGTGGACGAAGTGGTGGCGCCCAACGCGCTCGCCTTCAGCCTGGACGGGTCCCGCTTCTACGCCGGGTTCGACGGCTGCGTTCGCGTGTTTGACACGGCGGCCCCCGGTGCGTGTGTGGCCCTGCACCCCACCACGCCTTCGCGTGCCAGTCGCGAGGGGCAGAAGGGAATCATCTCGGCCATTGCGGTGTGCCCTGACCCTGGGGCCGGCGTGTACGCCACGGGCTCGTTTGGCGGCACGGTTGGGCTGTACACCGAGGAGAACAGCACGATGCTGCACCTGGCCGACGCGCACAGAACAGGGGTGACGCAGCTGGCCTTTTCGCCCGATGGAAAGTACCTCGTGTCTGGGGGGCGGAGGGATAACGAGCTGATCGCGTGGGACATCCGTTTCACGGGCAAGACGCTGGCGAGGGTGCCACGACTGTGCACGGGGAACCAGAGGATGGCGTTTGGGTTTGATGCCGCGGGCAACTACCTCGTGACGGGGCAGCAGAATGGGACTGTGCTCGTGTACGATGTCACCAGTAATGGCTTTCCGGCGTCGGGGCGGTCGCCGGCGCTCGCCACGGCGTTCGAGGCCCATGGATGTACGTGTACGCTAAATAAATAACTATTTAATCTATTTTTTTTCAGCGTGCGTCGTTGCGGCTAGTTTCCATCCCTCGTTGCCGCTGCTCCTTACCGCGTCTGGCGAGCGACACGCCGATCCACCAGCAAAGGCCGTCACTTCCGACTCTGATTCCGAAGAGGAGGAGGAGGAAATGGACGGGGTCACAACAAGCGCCGACAACTCGCTCAAGATCTGGCGCATGGGCGATCGCTGGCAGGCAGAGGCTCCTTCCGAAGCGGCCGCGACGGTTATTTAAATGGTAAGACAAAGCACGACACTATTGTAGGATTTTTTTTGAAAAGGGCACAAAAAATTACACCAACACGCAATAAAACAAGGAGGGGGAGAAAATTCAGTAGTCATCGAGCAGCGCGTACACCTGAGCCGCCCGCGAATCCATCTTTGCGGCAGCCTCGGCATCTAGGGCCGCGTCCGTGTTTGCGTAATAGTCGTCCACGCCCCAGTCGGTCGAGGGCGGCGCGGGGATGTTTGCCATGTACGACACAAAGCTGTCGACGGTCAGGAGGGCGGGCGGGTGCCCAAAGCCCACGACGTCCGAGGGCGGTGGCGAGGGCGGCGCGTACTCGACGTCAAAGTCGATCCCGTCGTCGTCGGCAATGGATTGAACGACTTTTTTAAAGAGGCAAGATTAAGCCAAACCCCCCTAAC
>Ga0302227_10002124_pt1 | contig 13977 bp, 21 predicted proteins | sample II_Palsa_N1_1_FD_193525 | JGI IMG/M metagenome (GOLD analysis project Ga0302227, IMG submission 193525) | Peat permafrost microbial communities from Stordalen Mire near Abisko, Sweden - II_Palsa_N1_1 | ecosystem: Environmental > Terrestrial > Soil > Palsa > Peat permafrost | place: Sweden...
GTCCATTCCTCTCGAGTTTTTTTTGTGGACCAACTCGTACTTTTTGTTTGCAGATGCTCCTCGCCCGTCATCCTCGCTCGCTTCTCGCCCGACGGCCGTTTTATCGCGACGATGGCCGCCGTAACGTCTCCCTATTTGCAATCTTTAACCGGGCCATCATTAGAACGACCGACTGCTCAAGGTCTGGTACAAGCCCGAGGCGGAGCTCTTTGCCAACAACAAGGCGCCCGCCGTGTACCAGTTTGTGTACCTGTACCACCCGCGCGCCATTTTGAACTTTTCCTGGCGCAAGCCGTCGTTGCGGTCGATGACGGCAAGCGGGGGCCACCGCAATATCCTCCTTACCTCGAGCAAGGACAACGTGTGCCGCATCTGGTCAGAGACAGGCGTGGACGAGTCGGTGCGCTTCTTCATGTGTGCCATGATTGACCCTGCGCACATGACGGTTTGTTTCATCCCTAAGAAGGACAAATAGCTCTTACAAGTTGAATGATAGGTGGCTTCAAACTCGGACGCCAAACTGGAGGGCCCCTTTGGCTGGTTCGACACGGACGAACTGTACACAGCACTCGAGGCAGCCGTGGAGCCAGACCCTGCTGTATTAGCGCCTCAGACACCATCCAACTCGTTCTCGTCCCAGAGCGGCGGTGGTGCCCCCAAGATTGCTCGGCAAATGTCCTCCCATGTTCCCTTTAGCATGCGTGGCGGGACATCCTTTGCGAGTTCCAGCAATGACAGCCTCAGCCAAAAGTACGCGTGCACTAAACACCAAAAAACGTATCACTGATGTCCTTCTGTTTTCCAGGCGCTACCCACCAGGCATCGATTATTTTAGGCGGTTACGCTCGAGGTTGCCGGGCATTCTGTCAGACTCGCCCGATCTCCTCTTCCAAGTGCAGCGTGACGGATCGCTCGTCATTTGGGGCATCCAGCACTTGTCTGAGGAGCCACGAAGGATCCCAAAGGTCGTTCTTGTCCTTCGCACCCCCAACGCCCTCCCCGCCTTTATCTGCTCGTCAGTGTGTCCTGATGTGTGCGTGTTTGCGGAGCGATCAGTATTTGGTACTTTTTTTTTGTGTGTGTCTCTGTGTGTGCGCGAGAGCTAAAAAATGACGCTCGCAGTTCCTGGAGCGTACCTCATCCCGCCAGAACTCTCTCTGCTCTTGCAGGGCCCGTCGGGCCGCGTCCTCACTTTTGGCATAAATCTCAAGGATATCTTTTCCGCCGTCCGAGATTCCGGCAAGCTGTCTCTGGTAAGACATTTGCTTATTTATTTATTTTTTGAATGGACACGGTTTGCAGCACGCCGATCTCGCAGGCCACAAGTCGCCAGTTCAGGTTTTCGGAGCCCATCCGAGTACGTTAAAGGAGAAGCGCTTTCGATAAGCGTCTAATGCGCGCGCCACATACATAGACTTGCCTTTTGTCGTGTCCAGCTCGTCGTACCCGCATGAGCTCGTCGTGTGGCGCGTCAAATACCGCGAAAACTTTCACTCGCGCTCGCTCGTCCAGGTCAACTCGCTCGCGACCATTACGAGTGTCTCCAAGGAGCCTTTTGCTCACATCGTCTGGGTCCCGCAGCTGGAGGAGGACGTTTCAGCCAAGCCAAAGGGTGCGAGAGATATTCTTTATTATTTATTTAAACGCGTTTTTTGTTTGCAGTCCTCTTTTTCGTTGCTGCTGACCGCGCAGGCACGCTGTTCCTCTATCGATTTAAACGGCGCCCTCAGCCCGACATCACGCTGCTGTCTCAGTTTAGCTTTCCGCACTCGGTCTGCACCACCCCCATTTCGGCGGGTGGGTCCTTTGTGAGCCTGCACATCCACCTCGAGCGTTCCTCCGTCACCGTCAACGAGTCGGTCGAGACGACCACGGCCAGTCTCTCTGCTTCCTTTGTGCCCTCCAGCTCGTTTGACATTATCAGCACGTCGCTCTCGGGTCAGCCTGCGTCGATCATTTCCCAGCCAAAGATCTTCTTGATGGGTCTGACAGCATCGAGCGACCTGATCATGTGGCAGCTTCGCACGGACGACAACGACACCGGTAGGCTTGTTTCCCCACCACCCTCGTCCACTAACTCACGTTCGTTCGATCGATCGATCGATCGATCGATCAAAAAAACAGATCCTCAAATGGCCATGACGCAATGCTGGGCTGACAACATCTTCCGCAACACGGAAGAGGGCCACGGTGACGACCACGGCGACCTCGTCTTTGCCGACCAGCTCGACTCGGTGACGGTCAGCATGACGCACGGGACCCTCTCGCCTGCGTTCATGTTTTGCACGGTGCACAAGAACGACAGGGTTCTCAGGCTGTGGCGCTGTGTCTACAGCTCCATCGACGAATCGGTCCGCGAGGCGACTGCATGTGGCAACAACATTTGCCGCATCGCGATCAGTACCGAGCTCCCACGTGTCCCGTCCACAGTGAGTGCTGCCGCGTACGGCTTTATTGCCGTTGCCTATGCCGACCCGACTGTTCACGATGGTAAAAAAAAAAAAAACTTTTTTTTTTCTTGCTTTGCGTTCCTAATCAATTCTCTACGTTTTTTGGGTGGGTGGGGGGGAGCAGATCGCGACGCAACAAAGGCGACCGTGGACATCTACGACTACCTCCGCGACTGCTCCAAGCTGGTGCGTGTGCACCAATGGCAGCAGCACGAGCCCATGGACAGCGACGAAGTCCGCAAGGGTCTCAGTCTCCTCGGCATTTCAAAGAGTATGGGAATTCGGTTCTTATTTTTAGTAAACAACTCTGTTTGCAGCACCCGTTCTCCCTGTGTCGTTGAGCTGGACATGCCTGCCGGACGGATCCCTGGCTCTGGCCGTCGGTCTTGGCTTCCATGTGTACGTGCTCGGTCAATTTCGTTCGCGTCAGGAGAAAACATCACGACCCGTCTGGGAGTGTCTTGCCTCGGTTTTGTACTCTGAGAACACGCCGCTCTTGCAAGTCGCTTTCACGGGGCCCGAGGGCCACGTCCTCGCCGTAAGCCTCACTGAGCCCATCCTGTCGCTTGTGTCGCCGTGGGCGTGGAACTGGTCCGACATCCTGACAACCAATCAATCCGGCCACGTTGATGGTATCATTGTCTTCACCGTCAAACCAATAGGTTTCTTATAGCCCCTTTGTTAGACACACCGCCTTCATTGGCAATGATGCTGGCCGCAGCACGGCCCTCCTTGCCAGACTATCATCCGGACGTCCTGATCCAGTATGCCCTGTCGGGCGACTTTGAGCTCGTGCGATCGATCCTACGGCACCTGCGCGACTCCCTGGTTCTTTTGGCGTCCATCCCCGAGAACAAGCCCAAGACGCAGATTCCACCCATGCCCCTGGGCAAACTGGTCACGTCGGTCGTGCCCGCGTCCGTCCCTCAGACGTCTGCGACGCTGACCTTTGCCGAGGCCGATGAGTCTGCCAAAGGCCTCTTTGCTCCGGCGGCTAGCAATGCCAACAAGTACGACGACCTTTTCGCACAGCCGATGGAGTTCAAGTTTGACGACGAGTAACCATTTCATAATTGTCACTGAAGAGTGACCAACACTTTTTTTTCTTTTTTTTCTTTTCAAGGCACGAGGCAATCAAGCTGGACAGCCACGAAAAGACCGAGGACCGCGAGTGGAAACACAACGACGAGGACATGTTTGCGTACCTGTCCGAGACGCTGATGTCGCTTGCCCTCCCCGGCATCTCGCAGAACGAGCAGGTTAGTCTCCTCGCCGTCATCGACACGCTCGTCCAGCTGGAGAAGCAAAAACGCGCCCTGGACGACAACGGCGGCCGCTTTACCCTTTCGCTGCGTCTGTTTACCTTCCTCAGGAGGACCCTGCCTCCGCAAGCGCGTCCCATCGCATTGTCACAGCGGGTAAAACAAAATCCATTTGAATACTGCATCTAAGAAAAAAAAATTTTTTTTTTAATACACTATTTAGGATACTGCGTGGGCAATGCACTCGCAATCCGAGGATATTTTGCTGGAACTGTGCTCGTCCATGATTGGCGCCCAAAACCAGATCACCTGGAAGACCGTCAAGCCGTTTGGCCTCGGATGGTGGCCCCAGTCGACCGAGTCTCTTCGCCGCTACGTCGAGATCATGGCCAAGAACCAGTTCAACAACGCCGACCCCAAGGATCCCATTGCGTGCTCGCTGTTTTACCTGGCCCTCCAGAAACGCAAGGTGCTGGGAGGTCTCTGGAAGATGGCCACCAACCATCCGGACCAGCAAAAAATGTCGCAGTTCTACTCGAATGATTTTGACCAGCCGCGTTGGCAGCAGGCCGCGCTCAAGAATGCCTACGTGCTGCTGGGCCGTCAAAAGTTTGAGTACGCCGCCGCCTTTTTCCTCCTCGGAGGCAAGCTCAAGGACGCCGTCCACATCCTGTATAAGAACCTGGGCGATATGCAGCTGGCCGTGATAGTCGCGCGGCTCGCCAACGACAACAATGCGACCCTCAAGGCACTCCTGCTCAAGGACATTCTGCCTCAAGCCGTCCTGAACGGAGATCGATGGCTTGCCAGCAACGTCCTCTGGCTCTCGGGCGACCGCGAACGTGCCGCAGCGATCATCGTCGGCGAAATGACTTTGTACCTTGAGCCGGACGAACTTGAAGGTACCAAACGTGACATTGTTTTTTTGTTTTAAAGCTGATGTTTTACACTAAAAAAAGAGTACAACATCCTCGTCAAGATGAAAGCCGATGAGATAGCTCGCAACAACCGTGCTGAACCCGCTGCTGCCGTCGTCAAGCAAACCGCCTCTGCCACGGACAGTTGCCTGCTCACTCACTACAGCTACTTGCGCTCGCTTCCAAGCACGGTCAAGGCGACCCAGGGCTCAAAGTGGCCCGCGGTCACGCTCGAGCAGGTCGCTGCCTTTGCCACCAACGTTGCCGCCTCGTACGAAGATCTCGGCGCCGCTGTCCTCGCCCTCGAGGCCGTCCGTGTCGGCAGTTTCCTTTGCGTAGACATTGCCAAGGAGCAGGCCAAGGAGATTGCCAAAAAGCAAAAGGCGGCGTTAAAGGAGCAGAAACAAGCCGCCGCGGCAGCCACTTCAGCCAACCAAGACAAGGCCGAAAATCTCTTTGGTCCTTCGTCTGGTTCTCAGGACAAGGCCGAGTTTTTGTTTGGTGGGCCTGCCGACACGGCTTCGTCTGCGTCGTCACTCTTTGCTCTCGATGCGCGTACGTTTGCAGTTTACGTTCGCAACTAATTTCCTTTGCCCTCTAAAAGCTGTCTCCTTCTCGTTCGACTCTGGGACGATGGACTTTGGCGCGTGGGGCCCGTCCACGACCACGACCACGTTCAGCTTTGACGAAAAGCCCACTCTGCCACCGTCTCTGGCCGCCCTCGCAGAGCCTCCGTCCCCCACCGAATCTGAAGACGACCAGGACGATGCCGACGCTGCCACCAAGATTTTGCTGGACCACTACTTGGTATGTTTTTTTTTCCCCGGTCTTTGATGAAATTCAACTGGGAGGAAAAATTATCGCAGCGGATACTCGCTGTCCAACGATGTTCGGTCTCACTTCGGTTATGTCTCTCTGTCGCAATCGGCCTGGACATGGGCAACCGCATCTGGTTCATCGATCGACAGCAGCAGTCCCAGCGTCTGCTGACCTATGGCCAGGAGTCCTACGACGGACTGTACGTTTTGTCGAGCCTTGCGGGCGATCCTTCTGTGCACCCGTCTCTCGTGCAGCGCTGGCTCAAGCGTGTCTGCCACATGACAGAGCGCCCCTTGGCACACTGCGCGCTGATCATCGAGTCGTCCTTTGAGCACGAACAAGCCGACATGACGGTCCACATTAGTGCGCCGATGCGTGTCCCCAAGCCTGCGGCCTTGGCCGGTGTGACTGATTTGCTCTACCGCAAGTGCACGTTGGTTGCCTCGCTCGCGTTCTCCTTGGCCCGTGACTGGGACGAGATCCTCGAGCGCCACCAGATGAGCTCGTCGTCGGGCAGCACAACCCTACCCGAAAAGCCCCGACAAATGGTCCTCAAGCTCGAGTTTGTGCAGAACATGAGCATGTACGTTTTATTATTTTTATTTATTATTATTTAGGTTGTTTTTGTATTTGTTTCCGTAGCGCTCTGCTGGAGGCCCTCTACATTGAACGACACACCGTCTTCCAGCGCCTGCTTGCTTCGGGCGATCGCGAGGGGCCGGGCAAACTCTTGGAGATCCTGTGGTGCATCATCATGGCATCGATCTCGTCTGCGCTCATGCAGGGCCAGTACGTCGGTGTGGCCTACTGGTTGCGCGGAATCCGTGGTGTTTTCCTGAACCAGCCGCTCAACGGCCAGTACGAGCCCTTCAGGACCCTGCTGACTATCGCGACTACTGCCCAGGAAGAGGTATAAATCCAAAGCGAAAAAAGAAAAATAATAATCATAAAACCCTTTTTGGCGCAGGCCAACAGCGAGATCGAAGCCGCAAAAGACCTCAGGCACCAGCGCCACCGCAGCCAGGGCCACGAATCAGACAATGGCGGCAGCGACGAAGAAGACGATGACGACGGAGGCATCGAAATCAAGACCAGGACGCAGGCAAAGCCCGGGTCGGTCCCTTCGCGCGCTGCCATGGCGTACCTGATGGACCTTGCGACGTTCCGCTACCTGTTTTGCCGTCTTGAAGCCACCCTGGAGGACTTGGAGAGCCAGTTGGACGGTAATTAAAAAAAAATATTTTTTTAAAACATGGAAGTGAGTTTAAAATCATAATATTTCGTTTCATGTAGTGTCCAGTGCAGCGATTAGTGACGGCTTGATCACGTCGATGGCCCTGCTGATTGGCGTCAAGGAGCGGCATGTGGCTGACTCCCTTGGCGTGTTTGGTCGCTCGGACCTGGCGCAGTTTTGCTCCACCACGCCTCAGCAGCGTCTGTGGTCGACGTTGCAAGAGCTGTACAGCAACGCAAACATCACGGACCGCTACGTCAACCTGGCGACCCCTGTGCTCAACTCGCGCTCGTCGTCCAGCAGCGACACGCCGATCCTGAACGACCCGCTTCGTTTCTCCTACGACAACGCGGCCACGATCAGTGCCAGCGGCGGCAGCCACAGTGCCTCGCCTAGCGTTGAGCGCTTGTCGTCTCCAGTCACCTCGCCACCCGTGGGCGCCAACCCGCCCCAAGCGGGAGGAGGCGGCTTGAGCAACATGAGCGGTGCTGCGGTGGTCGCCAACAAGCAGCTGAGCGTGTCGACGGCCATTCCCCGTGTGATCTCTGCCCCGCAGCTCGCTGGGATTGACGGCACGACAACGCTGTACACGCCCAATAGCTTGCCCTCTGAGTTTGACGCGTCCGAGACGATGATTCGCGCGGCAGACATCATCGAGTCCTTTTGTATCAACCAGGCCGAGGTGGACTCGATCGCCCTCGTCGAAGGAAAGCGCGTGCACGAGCTCAAGACCACCAACCTGCCCATCAACCTGGGCCATCCACAGCAGAAGAGCCATCTGAACCGATCCGATGGCGAAATCTTTGACGAGTCCTTTGGCATCTCGGGTGGCGCTGGTTTTGGCAACAGCGGTGCGTCCCTGCTCTCAGTTCCAGAACGCCCCTCATCGCAGCCCCGAGGTGGCGGCGGCGGTGGCAGTGGTGGTGGTCTCAGTGCAGCAGCAGCAGCAGCAGCAGCAGCAGGCAGCAGCGACGACCAGCTCTTTGTCCCCGTGCCGCAGCACGCTGCATCCCCGCGCATGCGTCGTATCATGTCGGCAACTGCGGCAGACAAGGTGGCCCAAAACCTCACGTTTAACGACGACGTTCTCCTGCGCAGCAATTTTGACCAGATGAGTACGAACTTTCGTTCAGTAGATTTTTTTACTAAATGAAAAAAAAATATATTATCGCAGGATCGTCTGGACATCGCCGATATGCCAGCTACGGAGGTCGCGAGGCGGCGAGCGTGACGATGAGCGGCAGCAACAATCCCGGGATCGCCACTCCGGACGCCTCTGGTCTCGTCCGCAATGTCGCCGTTGCGACGATGGCCTCCCATCCCAGCCTTCCATTCTACCTCACTGGCACGCACGATGGCCTTGTCACGCTCTGGCAGTACCACCAGCCCCCGCCGCCGCTGCTGCAGTACCGTCTTCCCGAGTCGCCCCGCGTGACCAGCCTGCGTTTCTCGCTCTTTGGCGTCAAGTTTGGCTGCACGGACACCCGCGGGTTCCTCAACCTGTGGAACTTTGACGCCCGCGCCGACGTGGGCCAGCAGGCCTACCAGACGGTCCAGGTGCACTCCAAGGCGGCCTACGACTTTACCTTTTTGTCCTCTGCCACGTTCATCGCGACGGGGGGTCTTTCCGAGACGCAAAAGTACGGAAGAGGAAAATAAAAAGACTGAATTGCTTATTGTTTATTCTCAAGGAACGTCGCCCTCTGGGACACCCTGCTGCCGCCCGGAAAAGCGCGCGTCCGCGGCTTTATCGTGCACGAGAACGGATGCCACTCGGTTGCGCATTCGCCACAAAATAACCTGTTGATCTCTGGCGGCAAGAAGGGCGACCTGAGTAAGCAACAACCAAAAAAGAGACTGTGTGAAATATTTTATTCTAATCATCGAAATGCAGACATCTTTGACCTGCGCATGATGCAGCCTCTGCGGTCCCGCATCGTCGCACACACGCACAACGTCAAGGCGATCGTTGTGGACGACGCCAACGGGTACTTTTACACGGGCTCGACCGACGGCGACATCAAGGCGTGGTCGATGCAGACGTTTGAGTGCGAGTATGTCTTCCACAACGCGCACCAAAAGAACACGTTCCTCCGGCCGTCCTTTGACCGCAACCCCGTCAGCACGTACGGCGTGATGGATCTCGTCGTCGACGGCCAGTACCTGTACAGCTGCGGTGCAGACGGCACCCTCAAGCGGCAGCAGCTGCTCTCCTCTGCCAACAGGTAATAAGCTGCTCTACCAACCAAGAAGAAGAAAAAAGATGGCATTATTGTAAAATAGAAGGAATGAAAAAAAAAAAAAAAGGTCTAGAGGGAATCTTGAGAATCAGTTTTTCAACGATGGCCCGACTTGATGGGAAAAGCAAGGTAGTCCTCTTGAGAGCCGCCAGCAACGGGGGACAAGTGCACGACGTAGCCAGCGATGCTGCGTCGAGGCAGCTTGTCGGTCGAGTGCTGGGGGCACTGGCCGTCGAGGTTGCTAAAGTGGTCGCTCGTCTTCTTGACAATGATCCCGCACAAGAAGCAAAACTTGGTGAGGCAAGCCTGGGGGAATAATTGTTTAATATTTCAAATCAAATTTGTTTTCCTAAAATCAAATACGATGCACTGGAGATGGTTGAGCTGGCCGACCTTGGGCACATGACATCGGCACTGCGGGCAGTGGACTTCGGCGTACGTGTCAGCAGGCTTGCTCTTGGGCAGGACCTTGAGTTCCTTGATCTGGTTGTTGACGATCCTAAACTTGCGCGAGGTGCTGATGGGGGGCGCTAGGTCCCAGTTAAACGGGCTGTGACAGTGTGTGCAGTACATGTTCTGTACAATACGTCCCCTGCTTTACTACTGATGGTTGCAGGGTAGATTGTAACGTACATGGCAGCCACCGTTCTTCTCGATGATGACAAAGCAGTGCGGACAGCGCTTCATCACGTCGTCGGCACCGGCTCCCGTCGTGCGGAGCTCAAAGGCGTACCTGGCCAGGTTGATCATGTCGGAGCGGGCCTCGAGCAGAGCGGCGCGAGTGTTGGGCGCGTGTGTTGGAGCGGCCGGCTTGATCGTGGGGAAGTTTGCCCCCGGTCGTTGTGATGTGCTGCTCTCCGTCCGCTTGCCCTTGCCCTTGCCCTTGATGTTCTCAGTCTGTTTGCTGCCATCCTCATCGCAATCCGACGACGGCGGATGCCAGGCCCCGCTGCACTTGAGACAAAAGTCAAAGTTGCACTTTGTGCAGCGCCCGTAGAACGAGCTCCAGTCGGTCATGGCAGCACTGGCGCACTTTGGCCGTGGGCACCAGGTGACCTCGCGCATTGTCCCGAGGGTGCGATCGAGCAGCAGCTGCTCGTACCTGCCAAAGGTGGCCTGGTCCGTGTTGGCCTTGATGTCCTGCGGGTGGAGCAGCTCGTTGCACTCGAGCGACGGGCAGCGAAGCGACAGGACCTGCCCCTCGGCCACGAGTGCGCTCACCATCGATCGAAGGCAGCTGCTGCAGAGAGAGTGGTCGCAGTTGAGCAGGAACACGGTCTCCCCGGCGGACACGCCGTCGTCGGTGCACACGGGGCAGCTGTGCGTCTGGTGCTGGCGCATCTCGCGGGTGCATTGTTTGGCTTGCTGGACATACATGGCAATCTAGAATAAACAATTATAAAATAATTACAACCACACAGTTTATCACCTCGTCGTCGGACCAGTCAACGGCTATGAGATGGTTCGCCGGCAGCGCCTCGATCGAGTCCCTCACGTGCTGGATCCACTGGAACAGCACCGGCATGCCTGCCGCCTGCGACCACACGTCCTGTATCGCTGCCTGTGCACTCTCTGCCCCAAGGACGTGTGCCAGCCACGCGGGCTCCATGCTCGTCTCGGGCGCCTCCTCGTCGGGGTAGCTCGGCGACAGGCCCATCGACAGCACGACACGGACAAACCAGCCCTTGCGCAGCGTTACGATGTCTGCCTCGTCTTCACAGTCTTCTTGCCCATCGTCGATCGGAGCGGACGAGCCAGCACCGTCGTGCTCGCTGCCAGAGCCCACGAGGAGCGTGACGTCGTTGGGCAGCTCGATGTTGAGCAGAGCAATGAGACGTTGCTTGTGCTTGTCCTCGTGCACGCTCACGTTGGTGAACGCATCCAGGGCAAAGATGGCCTGCAGGGCAGCGATCTCGTCCTGCTGGGCCGTGCCCGTCGAGGGTGCGCGGTACAGCGGCAGGGCCATTTCACGTTGCGAGCAGCAGGAGAGCGGGTTGCGCAAGCCAACACAAAACAACACAAAATTGTGATGACGTGGTATTAAATATGGACAGTGACTGCCGAGCCCATGGCAGTCGCTATTTTTGTTTTTTTCGCGCGTCTAAAAATAAACAACGAGCAACCTGATGGTGCTGGGGACGATACAACGCGTGCTGTTCACGGTGTGGGCGGCCATTCAACTGGTAAGGCGGATGGGAATAATGATAATAACAGCAGTGTTTTAGGGCGTCATCCTTGCCAACATTGTGCTGGGGCTGCAGACGAGCCAGGACACGATGGGCTACCTGTCGATCATCGACATTGTGTTTCCGCTGCTGGGCGTGCTGGCGGTGTGGAGGTTCAACGAGGACGAGAAGGAGCAGCCGCCGTGCATCGTGTCTGCCTCAATCATGCTCGTGTACATCCTGTGGTGCCTCTGCTGGGTCGTTCTCGGCACGGTGCTGGTGCTGGGACGAGCGCACGTGTACACGCCGCCAGACACGCCCGCGGGGGAGGCGTTCTTTGGAAATGCATCGTCATCGGGGTACGGCGAGCTGTCGACACTCATCATCAACTCGGTCGAGATCGGCGTGCAGGCGATCGGCTTCCTCGTGGGCATCATTGTTCGCATTCAGATGGTCAGCGAGGGGAAGAGCTTCAACCCTGGCTACCTTTGAGCCTATGAGCTCGTTAGTTGTCACGTCTTATCGCTAATTGCTATTTGAAAATTGTATTCCGCTGAAAAAAAAAAACTCACACTGGTCATGTTTTATCTTTCGACTTTTTACCCTTCCCTTTTCACTTGGCAATGCAGGTCTTCTTGTGCATGGACCAGTCGGCCCTAAAGAAAAAGGAAGAAGAAAAAATTTAGGAGCTTCAAAAGAGCACAAAAAAAAAAAAGGTGGTTTACTTTTGGCACTCCTTGGAACAGTACGAGACCTTGCCACAGCGCGAGCACTTGAGCAGCTGCAGTGTGGCCGTCTTGACGGTGGTGCAGGCGAGGTTGCTGCAGCCCGAGGCGGCGGCCGATGGGATGAGCTTGAGCTTTTTCATCTCCTCGGTCATTGCCGCGGCATAGTACGGGTGCGAGGTAATGATGGGGGCCTTGGCGAGGAGCTTGTCCAAGTCTGAGATCTTGAGACCGGCCTGTGATCGATAAAGAAATGAGCATCTTTGTTCTTTTCAGGGCTGACAGCTTGCCTACCTTGAAAAGAACCTCGATGAGCTTGTCAAAGTTTGTGTCGGGGCTGTGGGGGTGGTCGTTGCCGGCGCAGCGGCTGCACTTGGGGCCCTTCTTAGAGACGCAGTCGGGGACGGATGTCGTGGCGACGTGCGATGCCAGCAGGCTCAGAAGCTTTGGAAAGTTGGCCTTGTCCTGGGCTTGAAGACCCTTCTTTGTCGTGAGGACGTACTCGATCACCTTGTAGTTGCCCTGGTCGGCGGCCATCTCGAGGGGGCTGTTGACCTCGATCGATCCCCTGGGCTTGCCGCCAATCGGTGTCACGATGCCGCCCGCGTCAATGAGGGCCTTGGCAACCTCGACATCGGAGCCGTAGTAGCAGGCAAGATGAAGGGGCGTGATCGGGCGATCGCCGTTGGCAATCAACGGGTCGCCTCCTTGCTGGAGCAGCAACTTGATCAGGTCAGCCGCGTTACTAGCAGTAGCCATTAAAAAGGGAGAGGTCAGGGCAGCTGGCGAACAAGCAAAACACGTACGGCTCCTCGCTCAACACGACGACATGCATAAGTGCAAAGGGGCCGTTCACGCCCGCGTTAGGGAAGACGCCCTTCTTGAGGATGTTTTCGAGTGCATTAGGGGCGACAAGCTCGGGGAAGTGAGGGGCAAAGCGCTTGACGGCTTGCTCTCCTTGGAACTTTTACAGCGATCAAAAGGACAATTTCTTTGGTATAAATGCAGCGGTGGTTACCAGCATAAGCGCCAGGAACGTGTGGACGTTTTTAAGGAGCCAGGGGATTGCACCTTCGACGCTCTGCCACAGGCCGACCAGCGAGGTGAACACGCCGAGATACTCGGACTTGGAGAGCTTTTGGTTGATGACGTGCTCTGCGTCGGCGTAGACCTCCCACTGCGCGTGGTTGCCGGGGAGTTCCTTCTCGCCAGTCATGTAGGGCAGGAGCTGGGGGAACTGCATGCACGTCATGAACGCACGAGATTTGCCGCTGCTGCCGACAACGCAGACAGACTTGGCCTTGAACAAGGCGGCGTACTCGCCCTGGACGGAGAAAAAGACAAGATTATTTATTCTCCTTTCCTAACAATAAAAAAAGTACCAAGAGCTCGCACCAGCTCCAGAAGGGTCCGCAGCCACGGGACAGGCGCATGTCGACCTCGACTGGGTTGTTTCGGATATACTGGATGGCCTCGACATACTTGCCCAGACGCAGGTAGAGCTCGGGCATGTAGAGGCGGTAGTTGATCAGGCACTTGGAGAGGGCGGGGCGGCGGTGCTCGAGGAGCTCGAGAAGCTGTCCGAGCTTGATGGCCGACTCGTAGTTGCCCTTTTTGCGCATGATGCTAAAGCGGCCGTAGACGGCGCGGAAATAGCAGCGCATGTGCACGTGGCTCCACATGTGGCCCTCCTCGAAGATTGTCTGGAAGTTGGGGCAGTAGTCGCCGATGTTGCCGACGCTGATGGCCTTGTCAAAGTACTGCTCGGCCTCGGCCAGGTCCTTGGCACAGACGGCGCCGAGGACAAAGTAGGCGGCCGGGCACACGGCGTCGATTGTGAGGGCCTTCTCGGCAATCTCGCGGGCCTTGGCGGGGTCGTTCGTGGGGGCCGTGTAGGCCAGCAGGAGCGCCTCGTGGATGGACGGGCGGCTGAACTGGTCGGGTGCGACCTTGCTCAGGTCGTCCTCCTTCAGGAGCAGGCCGATCTCGGGGCGCTGCTGGGCGTCGTACTCGGCGTCGACGGGGCCGTTGCCAATCGTCTCAAAGGCGAACGGGAAGGAAGGGTTGAGCATGACGGCCTCGTTCTTGGCCTTGATCGCGGCCACCAACGGGTTCTCGTCGACCGTGTCTGCCAGAAGGTAAAAAAAAAAAAAAATTTAGCTAAA
>Ga0302227_10002139_pt1 | contig 13917 bp, 12 predicted proteins | sample II_Palsa_N1_1_FD_193525 | JGI IMG/M metagenome (GOLD analysis project Ga0302227, IMG submission 193525) | Peat permafrost microbial communities from Stordalen Mire near Abisko, Sweden - II_Palsa_N1_1 | ecosystem: Environmental > Terrestrial > Soil > Palsa > Peat permafrost | place: Sweden...
GTTCCATAAATTCAGTAAGGTTGCTTCCTGGCTGCTGCTGCCTTGCTTATTGTGGGTAAGCTTCGCGGCATTACTAAATCTTAACATTTATTTACTAAACGGCTAAAAAACAGTATTTTTATTTGCTGCATATAGCAGCTCATCATCCTGCTTATTTTTTTTGAATGAAGAAGTTATTTCTCCTTTTTGTATTAATTATGGCAGCGGGCAGCTTCACCTTTGCCGATAGCATCGCCATCAATCATTTCGAGATCAGGGAAAACCCTTACGAGCTGGATCAGATATCCATTGTAGCTACCGATACCCTGCACAATACCCAGCAAAACGTTAACGGATCGTTCCTTTTTACCATAAACGGTTTTGAGGACACCCTTAAATTTAACAGCGGCGTAGCCTTTTACAAGCACCCTATTGTGCGCTCCACCTTTTTATACGCCAGGCACATTAACGATAGCGGCACACACTCCATACTGTATTATGTTTATAAAAGCGATAAAATAACCTGCGTACACATCAGCTGGATAGTGCTCATAGCAATCCCCCTGGGCCTTATATTGCTGGCCTATATGTTTAAGCGCTTTATTATTATAGCGGTTATCATCTTTTGCATATTCCTGTACTTCAATTACCACAATAACCTCAGCATCCCCACCTTTTTTGAAAGCATAATTGATGGCTTGAAGAGTATGTTTTAATGATGGGGTGAGTGGTGAGTTAACAAACTGCCCACCGCTAACTGACTACTCACCACTCACCACTCACTAAAAAGGCATCCCTATGCCAAAGTTAAGCTGCATAAAGTTGTAGCTGGTGCCGTTGCTGGCCTCGTAGGCGCTTTTGAAGGGCCCTGTATGGAACAATTCATCAAAGTGATCAATCAGCACCCATTGCTGCGATCCGTTAAATTCAGGGTCCTTAAATTTAAAGGCGGCATCCAAACGGAACACGAAAAAACCAAGGTCGAACCGCAGGCCGGTACCTATGTCCATTGCCGATGACTGCAATAAATTATTTAGCTTAAACTGCCCGCCGGGATTTTCGATCTTTTGGTTCAGCGGGTCGTCAGGGTCCTCAACTTGCTTGTTCAATCGCCAAATGTTACCGGCATCAACAAACATTGCGCCTTTTAGCAGCGCACCAAAAAAATCATCGGCTATTTTATAGCGGTATTCGGTATTGGTTATAATTTTTATCTCGCCAAACTGGTCCAGATATTGCAGCCTTGCTCTCAGCGTATCAGCCTCGGGCCCTGTTCCGTAGCTGGCCCTGTTAAACTGGCCGGGGCCAAGCGTACGTGGCAGCCAGGCACGCATATCGTTCGAGCCGCCCGCGTAAAAGTTCTTTTCAAATATCAACTGATCGCTGTTGCCATAGGGGATACCGATACCGGGGTTTATGCGGAAAATGAACTGCCGGTCGCCGCCCAAACTCTTATAAAAGCGAAGATCCAGCTCCACTTTGGCGTATTGCGAAAAGGGATAACCAAAAATAGTATGTTCGCCTAAAGTATCTGTGGGGGTATGTAACAGTTTGCTCACTAAGTATAAGGTATTGCCACCGGCATCCACATTTCCCCTGAAATAAACAAAATTCTGGTAGGTATTAAGCTTGTTGGCATTCAGCACATAGCTATACTGGCTGCCCGATGTAAACACGGTGCGCCCAATAAGGTAGATGTACGAGTAATAGTTTTGGCTTAGCAGTTCCTGATACGCGGTAGGGTCGATGATCCCCCTCGAAAACTCCAGGGAAATAGGCGTGATGATATGCTCCTTATCCGGCGTTTCAAAAAAATCATAGGTAATGGAGTTGATAAAACTCTCGCGCTCCACCAGTCCTTTCTGAAAAAATAAGCTAAAGTTGGTAGCGAAGGTGGTATGCGGCACCCCATACCTGCCCGGCTGTGTAAAATCAAAGGGCGAAATGATCCGCGGATAAATAAGGTTCAAACCGATATTCAGGTCCTGGTTCTCAACACCGCCCTGGTTAATTACATTGCTGTTGTTATCAAACAGTATACTCTCATTCACCTTAAACTGTAAAATGGCGGCCTGTTTAAAAATGTTCCTGTCGGTAAAGGTATTGCCTACGTTATAGCCGTAACGGCCCGCGTTAAATAAAAACTCGCCCTCCACCCTGTCCGACATTCGCTTCAGGGGCACAATATCTATTTTGGAATCGAGCAAATTGCTGTCAAGCTTGGTATAGGCCGGGTTGGGCACGTTTCGGAACACGTTGAGTTCCGAAAGCCGCGATGTGGTTAAGGCCTGCTTATCAATATCATAGATCTGTCCCTTTTTCTGAAAAACGTAATCGATAACCGTACGGGGCTTAAATCTGCCCGAAAAATCAACATACCTGAATTGTGAATCAACCTGTATGGTATCGGCTTTGCCGCTTGTTTTGCCATTACTTTTTGATATGGTGATAAGCGTATTATTCATCTTGTAGATGGGGTGCGACGATCTGCCATCGGGGTTGTCAATGATCATTTTCAGGTCGACCACCCCCTTGTTAAAGGTGGAATCATAATCAAAGCTGATGTACTGGCGGTAAAAATCATAGTAGCCATTGCGTTTCATTACCAGGTAAAACGCGTCGCGGGCGGCGGCGAGGCTATCGGTATCAAAACGCTGGCCCGGCCTAACGTTCGCAAAAACGGCAGGGTTCATTTTGTACAGCTTCTCAACCTTTTTATCGGCAATACTATCGCTGAATTTCCGTATCCGGAACATCGGCCCTTCAACGGTGGTGAATATCAACTCGGCCTTTTTCTTTTTTACCCTGATGGAATCGCTAACCCTGGCCTTTAAATAACCTTTGTTCTGTATATATTTTTCAATCTGCTGGCGCGAAAACTCCACCAGGCTGCTATCTAAAATAGCGGGCGGCTCGCCAATATCCTTTTTACCATTTTTGCTGAACAAGTAATAAAACTGCAGGTTGATCACATTGTTGGGCTGCTGCTCCTTATCTACATAATTAACCGCTACAAGGGCAAAGTCCTTATCCATGCCCTTAATAGTAATTTTACGCACCAGCGCCTGGTTAGCATTCAGCCTACGGGTTAAACTACAGTTGGAAAGCATAAAAACCAGCAAAATACTTAATATTGTAAGGCAGTAATTATTAGCGGTACTATATGCTTTCAAAATCACAGATCAGTTTATTAAAATCCTTACAACATAAAAAATTCCGTAGCGAACACGGTTTGTTTTTGGTAGAGGGCCATAAATCCGTACTTGAATTTATAAATTCCGACTATCCTATTGATATTATTTACCATACCCCCGCATTCGACCCAAATTTGCTGAAATTATCCCGAAAAATGAACTTTCATGAAATTTCATTAAAGGAACTTGAAAACATCAGCACTTTAAAAAGCCCTAAGGACCTGGTAGCAGTGGTCAAAATACCCGCCTGGCCCGATCTGACACCCGCCATGCTCGGCAAAAAATTCTCCATAGCGCTCGATGGCATACAGGACCCCGGCAACATGGGCACCATCATCCGCACCGCCGATTGGTTTGGTATAACCCACCTCATCTGCTCGCACGATACGGTTGATGTTTATAACCCCAAGGTTATACAGGCCACTATGGGCTCGCTTGCACGGGTAAATGTGCATTATATAAACCTTGCCGCTTTTTTACAAGGCACAAAATTGCCTGTATTTGGCGCCTTGCTCAACGGTACCAACATTTATCAAACACATTTCGGCCCCGAAGGTTTGATAATAATGGGCAACGAAGGCAAGGGCCTGCGCCCCGAAATTATTGAGCAAGTGCAGCACGCGGTAACCATACCGAGGGTTGGAAACGCGGAATCATTAAACGTGGGGATAGCTACGGCCATATTTTGTTCAGAAATAAAACGTAATTCGTATAAATAATGTTGGCAGCAAAAAAATAAATCACTATTTTTGCAGCCTTGAAAATTGGTCGGGTGGCCGAGTGGCTAGGCAGAGGTCTGCAAAACCTTTTACAGCGGTTCGAATCCGCTCCCGACCTCAAGGTAAAAAAATATTAAAATATAAGATCATGGGTGTTACACGTTTAAAAAGAAAAGATAGAAAGAACAAAACCGTATCGAGGTTAGAAGTTCAGTTTCTGAAAAATGCTACTAATTTGGAACCAGGAAGCCGTTCGGCTGAACCTAAGAACAGCCAGATTGACAAAAACAATGCTGCTTTGTTAAAAGCAGCAGCCGGTAAATAATCGGGTTTTGTTAAATCTTTCTCTCCGCGAAAGCTGAGAATTTGAATTGCATAAGAAATATAAATCCTGCTGGTTTTAATAACCGGCAGGATTTTTTTGTGTACCTACAGCAGTTATCCTTTTTTTGGTGGTAAATTAATTGAACAGTTGGCTTTCGCTTTGTTATATACTATTTTTAGTTTTTTTGTTTAACAACAAAATAGGCTCTGTTTATAAAGGAAATTTAAATTTACATTTTGTTTATGCCGAAAATAAAGTAAAGTGTTCGAAAATTGATTTAAGTAAATACATTTCTGACCTTACCGATTTTCCCATAATCGAAGAATAATATATTAATGCTTTTGGGAGTTTAATATCCTCTTATTTATCCGCTTTATCAACCCCGGTCCTTCATAAATAAAGCCGGTATAAAGCTGTATGAGCGATGCGCCGGCGTTTAATTTCTCCATCGCATCCTCCGGCGAGTGTATGCCGCCGACCCCAATTATCGGGAACGCGCCTTTTGATCTGTTAGCGAGGTAAGCGATAACCTCCGTTGATCGTTTGGTTAAGGGTTTGCCGCTCAATCCCCCGGTTTCAATTTTATTTGCCGACGATAAGCCCTCCCTGCTAATGGTAGTATTAGTAGCTATCACGCCCGTGATGCCGGTGCTTTTTACTATCTCCACAATGTCATCCAGTTGCGAATCGGTGAGATCAGGGGCTATTTTCAGCAATATGGGCCTGCTGATGCCGTTTTTTGAGTTACGCTGCTGCAGGGTGCTCAACAATTGCATTAGCGGCTTTTTCTCTTGCAATTCGCGCAGTCCCGGCGTATTAGGCGAGCTTACGTTCACCACAAAATAATCAACCACATCAAACAAGCGGTCGAAGCATTTAATGTAATCGCTTACAGCATCCTCGTTAGGGGTTAGTTTATTTTTGCCGATGTTACCGCCTATGATCAGCCCTTTTTGTGCTGCTGATGCCTTTTTACGGTAAGCGGCGATGTTTTCGGCGGCGGCATCCATGCCCAGGTTATTAAAACCCATGCGGTTAATAAGCGCCGAATCTTCCGGCAAACGAAACATGCGCGGCTTTGGATTGCCTGGCTGCGGCAAGGGTGTTACCGTACCCACCTCGATAAAACCAAAGCCTAGGTTAGCCATTTCGCTGATGGTTTCGGCGTTTTTATCAAACCCGGCCGCCAAACCCACCGGGTTCTTAAACTTCAGGCCGAAAACTTCCCGTTCCAGCCGTGGATCGCTCAAATCCCATATCGCCCTGCTTAAAGCCGTGCCGCCGGGAAAACGGTTAAAGCGCTTTAGGTTGCGGGTTACAAAATAATGCACCTTTTCCGGGTCGAACTTAAACAGTATGGGTTTGATGAGCGAATACATGCCGCGAAGTTAGCAGTTTTTTATTTTAGTTGATGATTGATGGATCATGGTTCACGGCTGCCGTTTATGATACATTATTCACATTTTATATACTTAAATGGGCATAATTTATTACCAATATCAAAGAATATCTATATTAGCTCCAGTAATGTGCTACACGGTACCATGAACCATTAACTATGATCCATGAACCATCAATACAAACTATATGAATAACAGGCGTAATTTTGTAAAAACTGCCGCTATAGGCGTAATCGCATCATTAAGTGTGCCCGAAATTGTATCAACGGCCTTTGCAAGCCAGGGCGCAAAAAAGGTAACGTTCGAGCAAAACGACATTGTGCTTTTTCAGGGTGATTCCATAACCGAATGGGGGCGCGACAAATCTAAAAGCGGGCCGAATGATTTTGGTTCGCTGGGCTCGGGATACGTGTTGCTAACTGCATCGAGCCTGCTGCGCAAATACGCGGATAAAAATTTAAGCATTTACAACAAAGGCGTTAGCGGCAACAAAGTTTTTCAGTTAGCCGATCGCTGGGACACCGACGCACTGGCTTTAAAACCAAATGTGCTAAGCATAATGGTGGGCGTAAACGATTACTGGCATACCAGAACTAATAATTATACCGGCACCATTGATACCTACCGCAATGATTATAAAAAACTGCTGGACCGCACTAAACTGGCTTTGCCCAATGTAAAGCTGATCATAGGCGAGCCATTCACCATGAAAGGCGTAAAGGCCGTTGATGATTCCTGGTTCCCGGCTTTTGATGCCTATCGCCAGGTATCCAAAGAGGTAGCCGATGAATATGGCGCCGTATTTATCCCCTATCAAAGTGTAATGGATGAGGCTTTAAAATTGGCCCCGCCTACATATTGGTCTATTGATGGGGTGCATCCCGGCGCGGCCGGTGCGGCCCTCATGGCGCATGCCTGGCAGGAGATGGTGAAATAAGCCCGAAAATTGATAGCATCGCTTATTTGAGCTGATACCGAAATTGCCTATTTTTGTAGCATGTTAAAAAAGCTGCTCAAAAGCCTGTTTACTACTTTTATATTTTCGGTAATACTAACTATTGCTGCAACCTGCGTTTATTATACCATTGCCGAAAAAAGCAAAGGCTATGATTACAAGGATGTGATCCCGCTCATCATCTCCGGCGCGCTTTTTCTTAACCTCATTTTGTTGCTGATGGCGGCGCCAATTATTTTCCTGTCGTACCCGCATATTTATAGTAACCGGGTGGCGCGCCTGCTGCTGTATTTTGCCGGGCCGCTGCTGTTCATTATCACCATTTTATTTCTGATCCCCGCGCAAACCGACCGTTCGGTTTATTTAATTGCGGGTATAACCTTCGTTATCGTACATTCCTGGTTTTACTATAAATTGGTCAAAAAAAACAATTAATTGGTACTTGTTTACAAGCTTTTAGGCTTTTTTGAAAGATTTAGGGTAAACTTGCACTATTAAATGAAAACATTTTACGGAGATCTGAAACTTGGCATTTTGGGCGGCGGCCAGTTAGGGCGCATGCTGATACAACAGGCTATTAATTACAATGTTACCGTTAAGGTGCTCGACCCCGATCGTGAAGCGCCTTGCCGTAAATTATGCGACGAATTTGTAGTAGGTTCACTAAGCGATTACGAAACCGTTTACAATTTCGGCAAAAAGGTAGACCTGCTGACCATCGAGATTGAAAAGGTAAATGTAGAGGCCCTGCAACAACTCGAAAGCGAGGGCGTTATGGTTTATCCGCAGCCGCGCATCATCCGTTTGATACAGGATAAGGGCCTGCAAAAGCAGTTTTTTAAGGAGAACGACATCCCGACGGCCGATTTCCAGGTGATCTCGTCGCTGGAACAGCTAAAACAAAGCCATATCCCTTTTCCTTACATCCAAAAACTACGGCGCGACGGTTACGACGGTAGGGGCGTTTATAAAGTGGTTGATGAAACTTATTTAGATAAAGCCTTTACCGAACCCAGCCTGATTGAGCGCTGGATAGATTTTGAAAAAGAAATTGCCGTAATAGTTGCCCGTAATGAGAGTGGCGAAGTTAAAACCTTCCCGCTGGTGGAGATGGAGTTTAACCCCGAAGTTAACCTGGTGGAGTTTTTAATTTCACCCTCGACACTGCCCTTCGAGGTGCAGCAGGAGGCTGAGCAAATTGCCAAACGCATAGCCGAAACACTAAAAATAGTAGGTATTTTGGCGGTGGAGATGTTTTTAGATAAGCATGGCCGCATATTGGTAAATGAACTGGCCCCGCGACCGCATAACAGCGGTCATCAAAGCATCGAGGGTAACGTGGTTTCGCAGTTTGAGCAGCATTTAAGGGCCATATTCGATCAGCCTATGGGCGATACCGCCTGCCTCAACAACGCCATAATGGTAAATATTTTAGGCGAACCGGGCTACGAGGGCCCCGCCATATACAAAGGCATCGAAAAAATATTGAAATGTGAGGGCGTGTATGTACATTTATATGGCAAAGCGCTAACCAAACCCTTCCGCAAAATGGGCCATGTAACTATTGTAGATGCCGATAGGGAAAAAGCGATAGAAAAGGCAAGATACGTGCAGGAAACGCTGAAGGTGATTGCTTAAACCCACGCGTTATTGCGAGGTACGAAGCAAACTATATGCTTTACAGAACGCACAGAATGGCATTGAACTAAGCATAGCCGACCTGCCTGTATAGAGATTGCTTCGTACCTCGCAATGACGGGTTTTTAAATAAGATATGATAGACCAACCCAAAATAGGCATAATAATGGGCAGCAAATCCGACCTGCACATTATGCAGGATGCTGCCGATGTTTTAAAGGAACTCGGTGTTCCGTACGAGATCACCGTAGTATCGGCACACCGCACACCCGACAGGATGTTCAGCTACGCCCGTGCTGCTGCTGATCGCGGGCTAAAGGTAATTATTGCCGGTGCAGGTGGCGCGGCGCATTTGCCGGGCATGGTGGCATCGTTAACGCATCTGCCGGTTATTGGCGTACCCGTAAAATCAAGCAATTCAATCGATGGCTGGGATTCTATCCTATCTATTTTGCAAATGCCAAACGGTATTCCGGTGGCAACCGTGGCATTGAACGCGGCAAAAAATGCCGGGATATTAGCCACGCAAATACTATCAACCGCCGATGAAACCCTTGTGGCAAACCTCATTGCCTATAAAGAGAATTTAAAGAAAAAAGTTGAGGAATCGGCAGCGGATATGGAGGATTAGTTAATCAGAGGCTGGAGATTAGACATTGAGAGCTTCGTTTGATGCCTTAGGACATTAATTTACGAAGTCTTTTAAGACTTCGTAAATTTCAATCTATAATCAATCTCCAGCCTCTAATTAACTAATCTCTAACCTTCTCGCTTTTGTTGGTGTTATCAGGAGACTATATACGTGTGCGACCATGAGGAAAATTAAGGCTTTTTTGGCGGCAATTTTTCAATTTCGTTTCGTCGTACAAAATCTTTATGGGTGGGGTAATACCAAAGAACGATCTGCCAAAGGAAAACAAGAATCGCCGCCCCAAAGGCAAACCAAGTTGCCCATACCAAACGATGGGTCATCCACTATATTTCACAACATAATTAAAGCATCGGTATCACCTAAAGCAACGGGCAGTAAAGTCGCTAAGAAAGAGGTTAAGCCGAGAGAAAAGAAATAAAAAACCCTCGATTGCTCGAGGGTCAAAGATGGACGGATTCGAACCCCCGAGGCAATTAAAATCGCCAACCCCAGTTTTAAAAACTGGTTGCCTTAACTCGCTCGGCCACACCCAATAGCAAAGATAGTCTTAGCATAAGAATAAAAAAATAAAATTAGTTTGGTCGCACACGTATATAGTCTCCTGATAACACCAACAAGGGCGGCAGCTTATAGCTTAAACAAAATTTAAAGCATAACTAATGTTAAACCAGATAAAAAGTACGCTTAGGTTATTTGTTTTGCTCGGCCAGTACGAGTTTGATAATGTTTACCGGCTGATAACCGGCTTACCCCGACTTAAGCGCAGCCAGATAACTGCCAACCTGTTTTTGGGCAGCCAATATAACCTGGTGGGGCTGCGTAAACTGAAGGCATTGGGGGTAACAGCTATTATTAATATGCGCACGCATTCGGTTTACAGCGAGGCACAATACGAGGGCTTTCATTACCTGCATTTACCAACGCCCGATAATACGCCGCCGCCGCTGGATGTGCTGATAAAAGGAGCCGATTTTGCTGATGCCGAAATAAAGAACGGTGGCAAGGTGTACATACATTGCCGGCAGGGATTGGGCAGAGGGCCGACGATGATGATAGCTTACCTAATTAAAACCGGTTTAACTTATGAAGATGCCTATAATATGGTGAGGAAAGTGCGTACGTTCATTAATCCGCGCCCGGGGCAGGTAGCGAGGTTGAAGGAGTTGGAGGGGTATTATAGAGGGGTGGTGAGAGGGTGAGTTAGTTTGGCATTGATCCGCGTGCGTTCCATTGAATTTTTTTGGAAAATAAATACAATCGCCGCTTATAGCAACCATTGGCCCGATAGCTATCGGGATAACCGTTTTCGGCCGAAGCTTACCGGCTGACGGGGAGGCATTTTTAAATCGTCAGTGCGAGTACGAAGCAATCTATAAGCTATACAGATCACAGCATTGCGGCGGGCTTGCATATCCAATTAATGAATATTTCGTTCGGTTGATTTGCGTGCGTAGAGATTGCTTCGTTCCTCCGCAATGATGTATGGAGATGAGATTTCAGGACTTAGTGTATCGAAAAGCGTTTTTTAGCCGGAAACACCTGTTTTGTAAGTTATTGATAGGCAATTTATTGCACAAAACGCAACCGTTCGCTTGCGGAAACGCTTGTTTTTGTTAGTTTGTTGTTTATCAGTGGTTTAAGTGTTCGGGCTTGTTCGGGTGTTCACGATCGTGTTCGGGGGTGTTTCGGTGGTGTTCGGGTTGTGTTCGGGTTATGTTCGGGTACCGTTCGGGTTATGTTCGGGGTCTGGATTTTGGGTGAGATTGCGGAGAGCTCAAAAAACAGAACAGTGTGTATTGGCGCATAGGTAAAAATGGCTTGTAGAGGCTGCTTTTGCAGGCCCTTTTATTAAAACATGCAAAGAAAATTACCTGCCTTACATTAAATTCATAAATTTGGCACTCATACCAAGTTTAACAAATACAATTTTATAATGAGCAAAGGGGTTATAAGCAAAGAGGAAGACTATTCGCAGTGGTACAATGACCTGGTGATCAAAGCCGACCTGGCCGAGTATTCGCCGGTTCGCGGCTGTATGATCATTAAGCCGTATGGCTATTCCATCTGGGAGAAAATGCAGGCGGTTTTAGACAAGATGTTTAAGGAAACCGGGCATGTGAACGCTTATTTCCCGCTGCTTATACCCAAATCGTTCTTCAGCAAGGAGGCCAGCCACGTGCAGGGTTTTGCCAAAGAATGTGCCGTTGTAACCCATTACCGCCTGAAAACGGACGAGAACGGGCAGATAGTAGTGGATGAGGATGCCAAACTGGAAGAGGAACTGATCATCAGGCCGACTTCTGAAACCATCATCTGGAACACCTATAAGGGTTGGATCCAATCGTATCGTGACCTGCCAATTCTGGTTAACCAATGGGCCAACGTAATGCGCTGGGAAATGCGCACGCGCCTGTTTTTACGTACCAGCGAGTTTTTATGGCAGGAGGGCCACACCGCCCATGCCACCGCCGATGAGGCCGTTGCTGAAACCGAACAAATGCTGGAAGTTTATGCCGATTTTGTGGAGAACTGGCTGGCATTACCTGTGGTAAAAGGCCGTAAAACGCCAAATGAACGCTTTGCAGGCGCTTTGGACACTTACTGCATTGAGGCATTGATGCAGGATGGTAAGGCCCTGCAGGCAGGCACATCGCACTTTTTAGGGCAGAACTTTGCCAAGGCCTTTGATGTGAAATTCACCGGGAAGGACAATAAGCTGGATTACGTTTGGGCAACCTCCTGGGGTGTATCAACACGTTTGATCGGCGCGCTGATCATGGCACATTCGGACGATGCTGGCCTGGTTTTGCCGCCCAAACTGGCACCGATACAGGTGGTCATAGTACCGATATACAAGCACGAGGAAGAATTGGAGAATATCGCGGCTTATGTGGCTACGCTGGTTAAGGAGCTGAAAGGCAAGGATATTTCGGTTAAATTTGATAAACGCGATACCCACCGGCCCGGCGCTAAATTTGCCGAATACGAGTTAAAGGGTGTGCCGCTGCGTGTTGCCATCGGTAGCCGAGATATGACCAACGGAACCGTTGAACTGGCCCGCCGCGATACCAAAACCAAAGAAACCGTAAGCCAGGATGGCCTTGCTGCGCATATTGAAGGTTTGCTTGATACCATACAGCAGAATATTTACAATAAGGCGCTAAATTTCAAAATAGAGAATACTACAAAGGTGGATACCTACGAAGAATTTAAGCGGTTGCTGGATGAAAAACCGGGTTTCCTGTCGGCTCATTGGGATGGCACAGCAGAAACGGAACAACGCATAAAAGATGAAACTAAGGCGACAATCCGTTGCATACCTTTGGACAATAAGCAGGAAGAAGGCCATTGCATTTTAACCGGAAAGCCATCAAGCCAGAGGGTGTTGTTTGCAAGGGCGTATTAGCCCCCCAACCCCCTGACCGCGTGCCGCCTTAGCTTTAGCGGTGGCGCAAGGGGGAGCTTTTGAAAAGCATGGTGGGTTATATTGAAAATATTTTATTAACAGATATTGGCATTCAGCCAATATCACAATCAAAAAGTTCCCCCTTCAGGGGGCGGAGTGGGTATGAAATTCGCAACTAAAGCTATACACGCGGGCCAGGAGCCCGATCCATCAACCGGCGCGGTGATGACGCCGATATACCAAACATCAACCTACTGGCAAAAATCGCCTGGCGATAACCAGGGTTACGAGTATTCGCGTGGTACCAACCCCACTCGTAAGGCGCTGGAAGGCTGCGTGGCTGCTTTGGAAAACGCCAAATTCGCGCTGGCATTCTCCAGTGGGATGGGTGCTACCGACGCGGTGATGAAACTGCTGCTGCCGGGCGATGAGGTAATTACCGGGAACGACCTTTACGGTGGTTCGTACCGCATGTTCACCAAAATATTCGCGCCTTATGGGGTGAAGTTCCACTTTTTGAACCTGTCGGATCCGGAGATCATTAACCACTACGTTAATGAAAATACCAAAATGATATGGATTGAAACGCCGACTAATCCTACTATGCAGATAGTGGATATTGAAGCAGTGGCTAAAATATCCAAAGCAAACAACCTGAAACTGGTGGTTGATAACACCTTTGCCTCGCCGTACCTGCAAAACCCTATCGATCTGGGTGCCGATATTGTGATGCATTCGGTTACCAAGTACATTGGCGGGCACTCCGATGTAGTAATGGGAGCCCTGATGCTGAATGACGAGGAAACCTATAAACGATTGTGGTTCATTTATAATGCCTGTGGTGCCACACCCGGTCCCATGGACAGTTTCCTGGTATTACGTGGTATCAAAACCCTGCATCTGCGCATGCAGGCCCATTGCGAAAACGGCAGGCAGATAGCCGAATTTTTAAGGAATCATCCAAAAATTGAGAAAATATACTGGCCCGGCTTTACCGATCATCCAAATTATGATGTAGCTAAAAGGCAAATGCGCGATTTTGGCGGGATGATCTCCATTGTGCTAAAGGACGCCGACCTGAAGGAAACATTCAGGGTTGCATCCTCTTTCAAACTATTCACGCTTGCTGAATCATTAGGTGGTGTAGAATCGCTCATCAATCACCCCGTGAGTATGACCCACGGCTCCATACCCAAAGCGGAAAGAGATAAAGCTGGCGTTGTGGACAACCTGCTGCGCCTGAGCGTAGGGGTAGAGGATATTGAAGATCTGCTGGAGGATTTGAAACAGGCATTAGCGTAACCCCCTCCGCCCCCCTGAAGGGGGAACTTTTGATTAGCATGGATATGAATAAATTTGATCTTCAAAAGCTCCACCTTCAGGGGGTTGGGGGGCTGAAGGATTTTTTGGATGCTAAGGTTTTGCAGTACAATCAGCCGGGTTTCATCACCAATGACCCTGTTTGCATCCCGCACCTGTTCAGCAAAAAGCAGGATATAGAGATCATGGGTTTTTGGGCCGCTACCTTAGCCTGGGGACAACGGGTTACCATCATCAATAAATGCAGGGAGTTAATTGCCCTGATGGATGGCGCTCCTTACGATTTTATCATCAATCACCAGGAGCCCGATCTCAAAAAACTGCTGAAT